>ERZ1463038.53-NODE-53-length-27935-cov-11.697453_pt1 | contig 27935 bp, 35 predicted proteins | sample MGYA00564479_ERZ1463038 | MGnify/ENA primary metagenome ERZ1463038 (study PRJEB39244, sample SAMEA3635134) | Helicobacter pylori | study: EMG produced TPA metagenomics assembly of PRJEB11511 data set (Assembly of a 5300-year-old Helicobacter pylori...
AGAGTCCCATCGAAATGACGACCGCCTGGTAATGCGTGTCGTCTTGCCAAGAGGGCACCACCGCCACTCGTTGACTTCGGCGCGCGAGATGGATGAGCGCGACCGCGGTGGTGAACTGACCGGTCATTCCAGACCTGCATCCGAGTCAGCACAGCTACACCTCGTACGTACAGGTCTGATCGGCTCACCAGGAGTCGCAAGTCAAGTACCTGAGGTCCTTCCGCAGCGAGTCGTAGAACGAGCGGGCGGGCGCTTCCGCTGTCAACAGCTGCAGCCAGCACAATTGTCAGCCTGCTTGCTTCGCAGAGCTGAAGTTCGTCAACGCTCTGCACAGCGACGCACCTCGGCGACGCTTGGCGACTTCCGGGCCCCCATACCGAACTGCGAAACGGTCCCTCGCCATCGCTTGCTCTCTGACGCCGCTGATACGAGCACGTGTCGTCTTGAGGGTGCTGTTCGAAGAGAGAGAAGTGCCGAGAGGAGGATGAAGACGGCGGCGCCGACGGCGAGTTGTGTTCGGCCCCGATTCGAGAGCCACCGCAACGGCGCGAGACTGGACAGGAAGGGCGGGGGTGAGCTTGATCGGGGGTCCCGGGTTGGGGAACTCGATTCCCCCATCGCGAAACGACGCGAGCAGCGCGCGTGACAACCTGGTCTGAACGAAGACCGCTTGTGACAGCCGACCCAACTCGACATTGCAAATTCGAGGCGGTGCAGTCCGCCGCACAGTGAAGCATGGCCTCCACGCCCATGCTGTACCAACGAGCAAGAGCCACTCAACCTGAAATTGTTTTGAGTGTTTCAAGCGGGCTGAGTAAACTCAAATGCCAGCGTTGCGACGTTTGCTCGTGACGACCCGTCAACCTTGCTAAACTGCGTCTCCTCTCCATGCTCTCCAGCTTGACCGAAGTCGAACCTGGTGACAGATATAGGGCTGCAAGAGGATTACAGAATGCTATGCGAGGGAACAATAAGGTGTTGGGTGTTGGAGGCAGTCAAGAAAAGTGTCCGAGTCGCACGTGGGGGGGTAACAAGAGTGTGGGAGTCCAGAAACACGAAGGAAGAGAGGGAGGCATCACGGCCGAGCGACTTCCTGCGAGTACCGCGAGATCAACGCCGCGATCCCGCCCGTGACCTTGCCGACAGGCCGGACCTCCGCCGCAACGGGCGCCTTGGTCGACATGGTGGGCGGCTTGCCCATCGTCGTGTTCACGAACGGCTTGGCGAGCGACGGCTCGCTCCAGCGCTTCTCGTACGCGTTCTGCCGCACAGGAGGCGGGGCGGCCGTCGTCGAAGCGCGCTTCGGGGCCGGCGCGACGAGAGGCACCGCGCGCTTCGGCGCGACGACGGGCTCGGGCGCGGCGTCCATCATCATCGAGCGGAGGGAGCGACTGCTTGGGATGCGCCCGTTCTCGACAGCGACGAGCGGCCGCGGGGCGACGAGGGGCGTGTTGACCTTCGGCGCGGCGGGAGTCACGGCGGGCGTGCCGACCTTGAGCGCCTTGGGCACGAGCGTGAGCGGTGGCGGGGACTTGGTGAGGTCGCGCTGACATGCGCGAGAGTATCAGCTGCTGAACAGTGGGAAGAAGATGAGCATGACCCACCTGGATGTCGATCTTCTCGGCCCAGAGGCCTGCGACGGACGAGACGACGCCGCCGCGTCCTCCACGGGCGCTTTTGATGTCGTACTTCGAAAAGAGGTCGCCGTCGGCGCCGTCGGCCGGGGGCACGAGTCCGCCTGCGGAGCTGGACGGCTTGGGCTCCGCTCCGAGAAGCTCCTCGATCGACGGCTCGGTGATCGTCGGCGGCGCGGGTGCGAGGGCCGAGGTTGAGCGAGAGGACACGAGCGGCTTTGCGAGTACGGGAGTGGCCCTCGCGAGGCCGGAGACGGACGCGAGGTCCGGCGCCGTGGCGGAGCTTTTAAGCGTCGGCTTCGGGGGCGCGAACGACGCGGACGGCGGGAAGCTGCCCTTTGTCGGCGAGGCGGTGTTCATGCGCTTCGTCGGGGAAGCGGGAGGCGGTGGGGCCGGTCGCACAAAGTCGATCGTGGCGCGCTTAAGGCTCGCATGCGTGCGGCGCGTCTCTGGGTCGTCCTTCTTTGCGTCGTCCTGGAGCCAGGTTGAGACGCGCCCGACGGCCTCCTTCCTGAGCCCGTTGACCTCCTCGACGTCGACAACCTTGCGCCCAGCGACGAGCGACGGCGTCGAGACTGACGACGAGACGCGGCCGGCGGCGGGCGTGCTCGCGGTGCGGACGCGCGAGGTCGCAGCGTCGGGCTTGGCCGCGATCGCCTTGCGAACGGCGTCCTTCGGGTCTTCAGCCTCGAGGAGCGACTTGAGCTCGCGCTCAGACTTGGCCCGCGAGAGGCTGCGCGCACGGAGAGCGCTCACCGGTGCGGGTGGCGAGAGCGCGCGCGAGGCGGGCGAGCGCGGGAACGGGACCGCAGTCGGTGTGGGCGAGATGACGCGTTCGGGCAGCGACGAGAGGTCCGGCGTCGTGGGCCGGTTCAAGAGCGCCTCGAGCTTGTTCAGCCCGCCCTCGGTACGCGCGATCAGCGCCACCTTTGGGTGCGCGTCCTCGACTTGCGGCGCTTCCTCGACTGGTGGCTTCGGCTCCTCGCGCTGGAAAATGTCTTGCGCGCGCGGGACGGTCTTGGCGGTGCCAATCTTGGTACGCTCGCTCGGGACCGGTGGGCCGGGGAGCGTCTTCTCGTACTCCCGTGAGCGCTCTTCCTCGTCGACCCAGTCTTCGAGGTCCTGCACGCTGTTGCGACCGGGGCTGTTGGCCGCTGGGCTCGGCACGTCCGCGAGTGCGGCCGCGAGGCTTGCGACGGAGCGGAGCGTGCCCGCCTGCGACTCGCCGTCCTCGCCGATCGTCTCGAGCAGGCCTGGGTCGTTGGGCGACAGCTGAGTCGGAAACGACGGAGATGGCGATGGCGAAATGTACCGCGATTGCGACGAGGGAGCGGGCGGTGGGGGCGTGCGCATCGAGCGCACGGACGACGTCGACGACTGAGTTCGCTGCAGCGGCACGGGGGCTGGCTGAGGGGTGCGCTGCGGCTGGTGTTGATTTTGGTGCTGCTCGTAAGCGATGGCAGCCTCGGCTCTCGTCGACGACGAGTACGGCTCGGCCGGCTGGAGGTTGTGCTCGATTCGGGCGTCGCTGTCCCAGTGCGCGCGACGGTCGGGCGACGGCGAGCGCTGGCGGCGATCCGGCGACGGCGAGCGAGGCCGTCCATCGGCGTGAGACTGGTACATGGCCGGCGGAGGCGAGAGTGCCGGCTGCGACGCCTGCGGGGCCGCGTAGAGCGACGCGCGCGACGATGGTCTCGACGGCGTGCCGAGCGCGATGCTCATCGTCGCTTCGGGTGGAGCGAATACCTGCTGCGGCTGCTGGTAGTTCATCTGCCCGAGGAACTGCGACTGCGTCATCTCGGGCGCGTGTGGGTCGAACGCGATGTAGAACGGCGCCGGCGCGGGGTCGTACGCGTCGGGCGGTGGCTGGCCCCAGCCGTTCGCGTACGGGTCGTGAGGTGGCGCTGGCGGCGGAGGGAAGTAAGTCTGGTGTGGGAGGGTCGGGTACGACGCGGACTGGACGAGCGGCGCGGTCGAGAGCGCGCGGTGGAACGGGTCTGGAGTTGCCGGGTACGCGCCGAACTCGGAGAACGAGCCGCCGAGTGGCTGCGGCGACGGCTGGTAGGGATAGGTGAACGACTGCGACTGCGAGCCGGGGAAGGGCGGAGGTGCGGGAAGTGCCGGGGGCAGCGCGAGTGCCGGTCTTGACGCGTGCGCTGCTGCTGGGAGTGACGACGGGTGCGCGATGTAGATCGGCAGCTCGACAGAGAGGTCCTTCCTGAACATGATAAGAAGTTCAAGTCGGATCTTAATTCAAGGAAGAGAAGGAACGGACGCACGCGAGGAAACCACACTCGACGTCGAGCCGGAGGAGCACGTCCAGCTCAAACAGCGTCCCGTGGCGCACGTTCCAGCACTCGGCCGCTGCTGGCAGTTCGCAGGCGACCCATACGCTGCGCTCCTGTCCCGCGTGAAACTCGTAGCCGATGCCGCGGAACGGGTCTGTCTGTACGGTGGCCGTGACGAGCGGGGCGGTGCCCTTCGCGTTGAGGATCCGGAGCCGGCGGCAGAGCGAGAGCTTGAGGCCCGAGACCTGTGCGAGTTGTTGCGAGGTCAGTACATCGCACATTAGCATCGTCCGAGAAGGACTCACGCTGCGCTTGCTTCCATTCTTGACGGTCACGAGTACCTCGATCGTGCCGTTGCCCTCGTCGCCACGACCGTCCTCGCGTCTCCAGAACAAGCGTCCCTTGCCGACGCCATCCTCGCCGGGCATCCCGATGCTCGCCGACACCTCGAGCTTGCCCTCGCCCGCGAGCTTGAGCTTCTCGCTCGCCTTGCGCTCGACGCCATCGCGCCAACGACCTTCGCGCCAATCCGTCCATCGTTCGACGACCTTGACCTCGATCTTCTCACTGCGGATGTCGACCTCGCCTTTGACGAGGCTGCTCGCGAACGCGCGCAATTCGTACCGCGTGACGGCGTCGCGACCGAGCACGCACGACGAGGGCGACGTCGCGGGGAGGTCGAACGAGAAGGCGAAGCGCGTGCGGCCGCGCAGGGCCGGGTAGTACGAGCCCGAGATGGGGAGCGAGTTGGGTACGACGGCGTTGGAGGGGGGAAGCGACGAGCCTTGGAACGACACTTGCGAGCTGAGAAGCCGCCGCGTCGAGGTGTGGTCCAGTGAGCGCAGTTCTGCAGTTACGGAAAGTTAGCGAGTCGTTCTGCGACTGGATTGCGGTTTTTTGGGCAGCGGAATAGTAGAGCAGGGCGCGTCCCCAGGCACGGGAGAACCGAGGTGCGAGAGGGGCCGTAGCGTCCCTCTCCCGAGTTCAGATTTGACGTCGCCGTCTCGCCAGCCCTGCCAGCGTCAACCGGGGGACATACGATGCCAACAGCAGATGTCAAACGACTCGATCTTGTCGCCGCCGGCGAAGCTCCTGTCCGCGGTGACGCTCGGTAGCCGCCGTCGTTGACTGAGACGTCTCTCGCACCCAATGCACCGCGCCAGCCCGCCGAGGTGGCCCAGTGATTGAGCAGGGCTACCTACCAGCTCGCCCCAAGCTCCTCAAGCCACGCTTCGCACCCGGTAGCGCCCTTCCCCACCCACTCACACCGGCAATCAACACCGCCCCAGCAACAAGCGACTCACCCTGGAACGCCGAGAACTCGAGCCCAATGTCGCCCAGCGCGACGTCGTTCGCCCCGACGCGGATCTCGAGGATGCCCGAGACCTGCTCGCCGGCGACGTACAGCGGCTTGGCGAGCAGCACCTTGAGGCCCACGCGCGACGACGAGCCGATCGCAGGCGTCGGCGACGGCGAGATTGGCAGCCCGCCCGACGGCAGCTGCTTCTGCAGAGCCTTGCCCATGGCGACAGGTGCGTGGGTTGATGGAGGAAAGAAAAGAGAGTGGGAGGGGCCCGCGGGCGATCGTCGCCAAGAGGGGCCCAAAATCCAAAATCCGCAGCAGTCGCGACGTCCTCGACCTTTCAGAACTCGCGGGTCTCAGCGAAGCTTGCAGCCCATAAAAACCGAGACTCTCAGGTGCAGAGGAGGGCGCTGGATTACAAGAAAGCGCGTCTTAATTCGGGCCGCACGTTGCACACCCGCGCCGCCGCGAGGTTTGAGCGCTGAGCTTTCACTGACTTTATACGCGGAGCGCTCTCTGCACCACTGCCTAGGTAAAATTGAGACAAGCCCCAAATCTCTCAGGAGCTGACTAGAAGCCGGCTGAAGCGCTTGCCGGGGTCTGATGGGCGCCCTCCGTACTCTCGTCCAACGCGGTGATCCTGCCAAAGCCTGCCGGGCATCCAGGAGAAGATGTATGAATACGCCCTCTCAATAACCCCTGCTCGGAGCTCAGCTTCCCACACCGACGAGTCACCGTCGTCCTCGTGACACTTGCTGTGGCACTCGAGAGCGTCCCGCGCGAGCCCGTCCAAATCGGTTTGTAAGATGATCGGGATCTGGAGGGGATATATTAGCCCGTGAGAGAAGTTTTTGTCTTGAAAGGGTTCCACTCGTGGACAGCAGCAAGCTCGCCGCGACGCTGGTGGCGATTGCGAGCCAAATCCCGCTGCAGCCCATTTCCTTGGGGATTAGTACATAGTCTCGGTAACGAGGACACTCTGAAGTGAATGTGAGAGGTCTTTGTCGTGTCTCGTGTCAAGCCTGTGAGCGGGTACTGGCGTGTCAGCGGTGCGAAAGCGGACGTCCAGGGGACCCCCGGCAGAGGTTACGCACCTCCTGCTCTACTGCAACAAAAAGCACAAAAGAATGTCCACAAAGTACATTGATTTCCTGATCAGTAGGAGTCAGGTTCATCCCGAGGCCCAGCCCTGAGGCGGAGCGTACATGTCTACGAACCGGCGCCGCTAGTCTGTCCGTCGCGGCCGCACCTCCTTGATGCCCAAGCCCATCAAGAAACCGCACCGCAACACGACGTCCAGTACCAGGATGCCGACGTTCGTCCACGCCTCAATCTCCCACTCTGTCCAGGCCCACCACTCCTTCCCCGCGCCTGGTCCTCCCAGCATCGTCAACGCGGCCAAGTGTCCGACGTCGCTGATGAGTTGGGCCGATAGGACCTCTTTCCAGAGCTTGAGCCCGGCGGCTGTGGTCGGGGGGTTGCGGCGTAGTACCAGGAGCGAAATCAACGCGAAGAAGCCGTAGCACGCGGCGAGGTTGGCCAGGAGGAACGTCTCGGGTTCAGGAGACGATGCCAGGCAGGAAGGCCGGGGGATCAGGCGGGCGGAGGGGGTGAGGGTGCTGATCGAGCACAGAAACGAGCGCGGCGTGACGAGCGCCAACGCGGCACCTGAGCTGGCAAATAGCGGCTCTAGGACGAGCTGAAAGGCAGTGTATACCCTGGGGATGGTGAAGCGCTGCTCTGTTGCTGCCGTGGTCGACGTCATGATGGAGAAGGATCAGGGAGGTGCACGACTGCGGACGATTCGGCACGCCCGGCCTCCGGCGACAAACTCCGCCGGCCAGCATATCTCGTCAAAAGAGTTTCGACTCCGAGCTTTCGGGCGAGCACTGCAGTTGTTCGTGTCCCACGGCTCAGGACACAGTGCAGCGCGAGAGGTGGTGAGATGAAGCGCCTGGGATTTTCGCGCGTTGACCGCTGCGCCATTACGTCCGCGAGGACGGAGGACGGGCCCGATGCCGACCGCGAGCAGGGCTGAGCGCTGGGCGGCGTTTTCGACCCTCGCTCTGCCTCCTTCCACCCACCATCCACCACCATGTCGCCAGAGCCAAAAACGATCGAGCAGGGAGACACCTTCGCCAGTGGTGCTTCCGAGCCCGCGACGGCGGTCGGCTCGCCACTTGAGGCCCGCCGGAGCTCCAGCGAGTCGACAGTGATCTCAGTCGAGGTCACCCCGCCAGTGATCGATCACGACGTCCACACCTTGAAAAAGCGTCCATGGCGCATCCGGAGCACTCCCTTCAAGCAGATTGTCGAGCACAGGTATCACGGAGAGGGAACGGAGGCAGCACCATTCGTCCTCGAGTGGCTGTCTCACGACTATGAGAACCCGCAAACCTATGGAAAGGTCTACAAGTGGGTGGTCATCATGACCAAGTAAGTCCCGTCTCCTCCGTGCCTCTCCCACTTGCCCGAGGGCGCTGACCCACGTCCGAACACCAGCGCCATTGCGACGCTCGCGGTTGTAAGTTTTGAGCCCTAATCCATGGCACGGCCGACGTCGAGGCTCGATGCGCACGCAATTGCAAGCTCGAATGGTGGAAGCCTCGCTGACTGACTCCTTCCCCGCCTCGAACAGGCCCTCGCTTCCTCCGCCTTCTCCGGTCCGTGTCCGCGCTCTCAGGACTCAGGACCAGGAACTGATTGGAGCTAACATTTCACAGGAGCTGTGAAAGACATCGCGAAAACGTTTGCGGTAACGAATGAGCTCCTCATTATTCTGGGAGGTGAGCGGCACGGGCGGCGCGTGCCTTCGGCGTTTTGCTGATCCGTCTCCTAATGCCTCGCAGTATCATTGTTCGTACTCGGTATGTCTTAAATGTGTTTGTGAAAGACGGGCTATACTGACGTTCACGCAACCAGGTTTTGCGCTCGGTGTAGGCCACCCAAGTTTCGGTGGCGTTGTGCCGATGCTAAGGAATTCTTTTCCACCAGCCCCTCATCTGGGCTCCCGCATCGGAAGTGTACGGTCGACGAAACACTTATATCCTCACGTACACCATGTTCACTGTGTGGAATGCGGCTGCTGCTGGCGCCAACTCGGTGAGTCCGGCTCAGCGGACCCGAGACCTCACGCTGACGAGGGACGCAGATGACCTCGCTCTTGATCTTCCGTTTCCTTGCGGGTGCTTTCGGATCCAGCCCTCTCGTCAATGCAGGCGGAACCGTTGCGGACGTGCTCAACGCCAACGAGCGCGGGCTGGGAATGGCTATCGTACGTCGTTCGTCGTTCGAGTCGCCATAATAAGCTGATTGAGCTTTTCGACTCAAGTTCGCAGCTGCACCGTTCTTAGGTCCAGCAATTGGTCCGATCACGGGAGGATTTCTGGGCGACGCCGCCGGCTTCCGCTGGGTTGAAGGTGGCTCTCGTTTTGCACCCGAGTCGCCCATACAACCAAGCGTACTGACTCACTTTTAACAGGTTACTTGGCCATCTTCAGTGGCGTCTTGACCATCATCGGCACGTGAGTCGTGTGTGACTTCTCAACGCTTTCTCATCGCTGACTTGATCCACTGGCAGTCTGTTGATCCCGGAGACGTGAGTTACTGTACTAAGTCTCGACTATATCGGGTTAGTTGACTGTCATCTATCAGATACGCCCCGACTCTCCTCCGACAGCGTGCGGCCTTGCTGTGCGAGGTCACCGGCAAGGTGTACCGCGCGCCGACGGATGTCAAGGGCCTTTTGAGCATCAAGCAGCTTCTCAAGACGAGCCTCACTCGCCCTTGGGTCATGCTGTTCACCGAACCCGTTGTCGCTGCGAGTGAGTGCATCTCCCTGCATAACGGTCGCCAACTCGCCCACTGACTGTCTTCTGTTCAGTTTCCATCTACATGGCTGTCATCTACGGAACACTCTACATGCTTTTTGCCGCGTTCCCCATCGTCTTTCAGCAGGGCCATGGCTGGAACGCTGGCGTAGGCGGACTGGCCTTCCTTGGAGTTCTCGTCGGAATGCTCTGCTCCGTCTTCTACTACATTTTTTACGAGAACCCACGATGTACGTAATCCTCATCGATGTCGTCCACGTTGCTGACGGTCGTTCTGCAGATGTGCGCGTGGCGGACGCGAGTCCAGGTGGGCGTGCCCCCGCGGAGTCCCGCCTCCCGCCAGGAATCGGTGGAGGTGTCTTGATCGTTATCGGTCTCGCCTGGTTCGCTGCTACTTGCGGGCCTTCGATTCACTGGATTGTTCCGATCTTGGCCGGAGCACCTTTCGGAGCAGGAATGGTACTAGGTGCGCCCTCGCACCTGCCCGGTGATTTCAAGTTTCATGCACTAACCATATTGAATTATACAGTGTTCCTCAGCCTCATGAGGTGCGCCCTCGGACCTGCACGGTGATTTCGAGGCACTGACCATATTGAATCATACAGCTACCTCATCGACTGCTACACCGTTTACGCGGCTAGCGTGCTGGCTGCCAACTCGGTCCTCCGGTCGCTGTTCGGCATGGCGTTCCCGCTGTGCGTACTACTGAGCTCAACGACATGGCTTTCTTCGCTCACCGTTTTCTACCAGGTTTACCACCGATATGTACCACAATCTGGGAGTCAACTGGGCTTCAGCTGTCCCTGGTTTTCTCGCTCTCGCATGCCGTGAGTTTGCGCCCCATGGAGGCATGAAGCATGTCGCTGATTCCCATGTTCTCAGTTCCTTTCTCATTCGTAAGTGGTGCTGAAGTGCTTTGATACTTGCGACCGAGGCTGATAGCAACTCCCGACAGCTCTTCTGGAAGTACGGTTCTCGAATTCGGGCAAAATCAACCATGATCGCCGAGGCCAACCGCATCCTAGCTTCTATGATGCGCCCGCCGGCACCTGCACCAGCACCTGCACCACCGAAGGATGCCAAAGAGGTGGTTTAAGCAGCTCAGTTTGTGAGGGAGGGAGGCAGGCAGTAGCATTAGCATTTAGACGCGGGAGACACCCGCCACCACATTCGTTCGAAGTGTCAACGCCGTGATAATAACAAAGCAAGTGTGCGCTCATTACATATGCGCATTGCAGCGGACTAAAGCGCGGAGGACAGCATCTGGCCCAAAATCGCCCGGAGGTTCGTGGCGATGTCGGTCGTGTTCTGCGAGACTGCTTTAGCAACGGTGGCGAGTTGCTGGGGAAAGAAACAGGACGCGCCATGACTCGGTACGCCTTTCCTGGAAGCGCATTCGGGAGCCAGGCAGCCTCGGCGCCCTCTCCGATTGCGAGCAAGGCGACCTTGACCTTAGGGTTCGTCTCCATCGCGAGCTTGAGGTCCTCGGCGGTGATGCCATACCTCGAAAAGTTCGCGTCCGTGATGCAGACGACGAAGAAGTCGTCCGAGTCGCTGTCGGCGCAGTCGGCGACTCCTTGGGTGATCCTGTGGGTCCTAACAGTCAGGCTCACGAAACGCGAGGATCCGAACCATGCACGCACGCTTCCAAGGTGTGGTCTCCGGCCCAGGCGTACTGAGGAATCACCGCCATCTTCTGGATGACTTTATACCGCTCGCCCGCGTGCGTCGGGAGAGCGTCGAGCGCGACGAGCGGGATGACGGCCTCCTCGCCTGACTGCCCTACGAGGTCGATCCGGTACTTCTCCTTTCGAGAAAGTCGAGCGAAAGACTCGAGGATCATGACAGCTGATCAGAATTGGATCAGCAAGTGTTCACTGAAATGTGATGCCGGCACGCACCGGCTTCGAGAGACCGCGTAAGTCGTCCATCATACTGGTTTCGATACATCTGTGTTCCACATGATGTCAGCTCGGAGGTGACTAGAGGTCCGGAAAGGGACGCACCGAGGCCGAGAGGTCGAAAATGAAACGGATGCGCTTGGGCTTGAGCTGGGGAGCGCCGAGCTCGGGCTTCTCCATCCCGCGTCTCTTGTAGATACTCGTCTCGCCGGTCAATCCCTCCGTGAGCTTGGACTCGTCTAACTCGCCTTCGCTCTGGCGCTTGAGCCAGATGCGCTCCTCCTCGTTTGCCTCTAGGTCTGGAAAGCGCGATGTGAGCCATCGTGGGAGTCGAGAGCGAGCGGAGATCGTACTGTCTAGGAATGTCACGAGCTGGTGGACATGGGACTGCACAGCTGTGCGTGGAAACGTATATAAGCAGGATGTCCGTGAGGTTGAAACTGAGCAAGCGGACCATTGTGGTACCCCGAATAGGTGGCGCTTTGCCCCGACGTCAGGTCGATCTCGGCGAGCCTTGCCGCAAGCTCTTTCCTGTGAGAAAGTCGCGTCAGTGGCGTGAATTTCTAGAGCCCGCAGACAGCCTTACCTAGCCATCTCGCGAGCCTGGTTCTTGATCTCGTCGGGGACGTCCTCCTTGAGCTGGTCCGGGATTTGAGAGATGTCTTGGCCCGTGTACAGACGCATGTATCCGCCCTGGAGACGGGCAGAGTCAGCTTCCTCTTTCAAAGCGTGTTTGAGAGAGATAGGCGCACTCGACCCCCGAGGCCCGCCGTATCACGACCGCCCGTTCCGCCAGCCCAGGTGTTGCCACCAGTGTGAGGCTTCCCGTCCGGCGCCTTGCCGAACTTGGGCTGCGAGAGCGAGGTGTCGCCCTTCGGCTTGAACTCGATGACGACGGGCTTCTTCGTCTCCTCGGATCCGACGCGTGCGGCGTCGATGCCAATCCTGGACACGGCGAGCTTGTGCTTGCGGAGAATGTCGTACAGTGCGTCGATAGTCTCGGGACGGTTGATGTCAAAGTCGAAGACTACGCTTGAAGTAAGCAACGACCTGGCACGAATGGAAAGATGAGCGCACCGTTGCGCAAAACCTGCTCCAGCTCGTCCTCCGGGAAGCGCTTCATGTGGCGAACGAGGGCAAGGAGCTCTCGAAGCGAGAAGGGGTACGGCAACGTTCCGGCCTGGAAACTAACGGTGAGATAATTAGGACGAGTCTAAAGGCGGAAGGCGTACCTCGAACGCCTTGCGGAGGTCGCCGAACGCTTGCACGAGGGAGCGCAGGAGGTCCGGGTCGAGCTCCGGTGCGAGCTGCGACAGGACTCGCTGCTCCGAGTCGGCGTCTGGGTTGCAGACAGCGTAGCAGCTGAAGTTGTCCCCGAGTACGCGGAGGAAGGCTGTTGATTTGTTCTATCAGCGGTGCTCTCGGGACAGAGGCACGCTGAAGGACGCACGATTTCCGAGGAAAGGGAAGCCGGGACGGTTCGCGAGGAGGATCATGCGGAACTGGGGGTGAACGATTATGTCTGACAGGTTTCCGTGCTTGCCGGGTGGGCGGATCTTGCGACCGTCGGGCAAGGTCATCTCCCCGCGAGAGGCAAGGCTGGCGAGACCGGCGACGACGTGAGCAGCAGCCTAAAGATGAGCAGAGTCAGCAGTTGCGAATCATGTAGGTCCGATCGGGGTAGCACACCTTGTCCGTCTCGTCGATCACGATCACACGGCCGTGCTGCGAAGCGTTTGGGTCAGCGAACGCCACCACCATTGAAAGGGGAGGGGGCCCACCTTCACGGCACGAAGAAGTGGACTGTCGACGTAGCGAATGACACCGCCGTCGAGAGAAGTGTTGAAAAGGATGGACTGGGGAGTCGAGTCGCGGTGTAATTGAATGAATTCGCGGGGCCGCTTGAGGAGCTGCAGCAGTCGGTCCTGCGCGATGATGCGGCTCAGTCTCGACTTTCTACATCAGTTTTTGAAAGCTTACGATAATCTTGTTCTTGCCCACGCCCTGGTTGCCCAAAAGAAGGACATGCTCCCCGAGGACTTCGAGGTCGGTCGCGATATCCCGCATGAGCGCCGTCTGGCCCGAGTTGTCGAGGTAGTTGTTCATGAAAGGAACGTGCGACGATCCGGTCGGGTCGAGCGTCATGTCGTAGAGCGGGATCACGTAGTCGACGGCGGCCTTGTCCGGGTCCGACGCGGCAGGGAAGACGAGCGCCTTCGTCGTGACCTCGGGCGGTGGGTTCCACTGACGAACATAAAATGTAAGGAGCCAGCGAGCAATCAAAATGCCGGAAGGGTAGACCCACCCAGAGCGGGTCGGGCGTGATCTTCGTCTCGCTGAGCAACGCCTGGAGTTCACTCTTGGTCGTCGGCGGCAAGAACTCGCTCAACAGCGTCCGGTTGACGAGGTCGTACACGCTCTCGTTCGGGAACGTGGCGAGCCTCCGCGCCATCCTGAGGAGACTCGCGGTGCCCAGTCGGCGACTCTTGGATCCGGGCGCGCCGTGCGCGCGGCGGTAGCTCCGCGCAAACGTCTCGAGCGTCTCGACGATCGCGGGCGGGCAGCCCGTCGCGAGCAGGATCGCCTTCTCCTCCTCGAGGGGCATCGCGATGGTTGGTAGAGCGACGAAGAGCGCCGAGAGCTCCTCCTGTCATGGTCCGATGAACGGTCAGCGTGCGCTGATCTCGACGGGCGGGTGAAGTAAAACGGACGGTGAGCCACTCGCGGGGAGGGGATGACTTGGTCGCGGTCGTGATGATGCGGAACGACGGGTGAGCCTCGGAGAGCATCGTCGAGTTGCCCTGGGATTGGTGTGAGCGGACGTCGCGGACCGAGGTGGAATGTGGGAGCGCCTACGTCCTCGACTTCCATCCTCCCGACCATGCGCTTTCCTTCCCAAAGCTCTCCCTCTCGGTCATTCACGAGGCGGCCGAGACTGCCGACGGTCGCGCCTGCAGCATCGAGCGGGTCAGCGAGTCGCTCCGTGGTGGTGGCGCATGCTCGTCCGAAACGGCTCACCAATCGCGTCGATGCCCTCGAGATGCACAAGTTTTCCCTCCCACGCACCGATGGTCATCGGACTCGGCTCCCAGGAGGTCACTCCCTTGGTCGTGCCGGCGCCGATGCCAGTCTCGACGACGCGGCGCATCCACATCTCGCGCCCTCCGCCGAGGTCCTTGACGAGGTGCACGGTCTCGACCTCGTAGCCGAGGAGTTGTGCAAATGTCTCGATGATGAGCGTCGTGGAGCTGCTCGAGCTCTGGAGTGACGACGAGGGCGGGAGGATCGAGATGTCGAAGTCCTTGACCGCGTGGAGCTGGAACAGCGACGTGAGGGTGTGCAGGAAGCGCGGGGTGAGGTGCACGGCCGGCAGCGACGAGTCCGTGAGCGGGTACGGCAGGAATGGGCGAGGGCCGGCGCCGACGACGACGGAGACGGAGTCGACGCCACCGCGGCTGAACGTCAGCGTCGCGGTCGTGTCGGACGCGCGCTCGACGGACGCGAGCGAGAAGCCCATGAAGCCGCTACCGTGAGAGCCCGCAAGGCTAGGATCGCACTCGGCGAGTCCAGCGACCCACTCGCCCAGGCCTGCGCCCTCGAGCGCGGTCTCGAGCTGTCGCCAGAGATCGGGCGCAATGTACGACAGCGCCGGGTGGAAGGCGAGCAAGACTGTGGCGAGCTCCTCGGGCATCGATAGCGACGCGTGCGGCGGAGGCGGGAAGATGGCGAGGAACTTGGCGAGCTTGAGCAGCGACGTCTGCGGGAATGCTGGCACGTCCTCGGAGCTCGTGACGCCTGACGACATCTTTGCACCTGCACAGTCGGGGTCAGCATTGAAGGCTAGGCTCGATGAGAGAAATGAAGACTCACTCATCTCCTTCTTGACCTGGATCGCGCTGATCGCGTCGGCCGTCTTGTCCACGATCTCGAGTGCGTTCCCATCGAGCGCCGACCTGGCCTCCTTGGCAAGCACTCTCGAGGTCGCGAGCGGGTCCATGTACCGGACTTGGAAGCGCGACCTGAACGGTGGGTCGAGCGGGAATCCGGGGTACGGCGCTGCGCGCACTCGAAGTCAGCCGCGATCTCCCCGAAGTCGAGCAGCCGCGAACGACTTACGAACGGGCGTGCCGAGCGCAATGACGCGGAAGTCACGGTGAGCAGGGATGAAGTTGGTCGTGTCCTCCTTGTTCTTGATCATCAGGTCGAACCGGTCCGCGGAGACGATGTGTGTGCCGTCCTCGAGGTTCTGTCGCAGCCGGATCAGCACCGCCCCCGCCATATCAAGTCCAGACTGAGGCTCACAATCTCACGATTCTCCAGCAAGTTGTTGAGGATCGGCAAGACGCCCCTCTCGCAGCGCTCAATGCCGTCGAGCACGAGGATGTGGCCCAGCTTGGCGGCTCGCACGGCGGGACTGTCAACGTACTCGAGGCGCCCACCAGCGCGGAGCTCGCGGCCTTGCTTCAGCTCGCTTTCGCCGACGTCGCGGTGCAGCGAGACGAGCTGGAAGGGCCGGTTCAGCAGCGAGCAGAACGTGAGCGCGAGCCGGCGTGCGAACGGCCCAGGGGCTCCCAGGAGGAAGACGTCCTGCGAGTGCGAGTGAGACGTTTGGTATAGATTGGAATGCCATGAAACGCACCTGGCCCAGTAGGACCTTCTGGGTCAGCCAGAAGAGATGCGACGCGACCGTCGGGTCGTGGATGTCGAGCGGGTGCAGCAGGCGCGCGGTGCTCTCCGGCTCGGTCGTCTCGTGGACCGGGAGCGAGATGCTGCCGAGGTTGAGCGTGCCGAGCAGCTCGGGCTCGGGCGCCGGGGTCGCGGTCAGCGCCGGCGCTAGGTGCAGCAGCCGGCGGAGTGAGTCGGCAGGCGACATGACAGGCCGTGGGCGGGTCAGGGTTCGGACGCGATAAGGTAGGCGTCTGGATCCCAAGGCTGCAATCCGGAGCATCCAGTTATGAAGCAAGAGGGCGCCGCGCCGCGGACGCTCGTCGTTGCGGGTAAGCGAGACGCCGGCGCGCCGGACAACGATGGCTTGCCTCAATTTCGGCTGTATCACCAGATTGTGTCTCCACGTATCCTGGATAGGACTGAATGACTGCTGACTAACTGCCGAGGTGTACAACTGGAATGGAAAGAGAAAGAAAGTCAGGGGTGCAACATCTCCGCCGGTTGAGCCGGTGCGCAGTTTGCAGATGGCGCGATTGGGCGCCTTCGAGCGTCGCGACTTTTGCTCTGAACCGCATCTCCGACACGAGCACGGATCGGCTTTCCCCAGCTCGCCACCTCGACAGGGTAGGTCCACCTCGTAGGTGACGTTCTAATCTGGATCCCTTCGTGGGCGACTCGAGAGAGCATCGCGCTGGGAAGCGTCGGCTAGTCGCTCGGTGCGGCCGAGCGACTACCGAATGGACCGGGAAGGCTCTGCGATAGGCGGACAGGCCTTGAGAAGCCTCACCGGACACACCTACTCGAAGATCGCGCGTCGGGAGCTCGTCAGCGGCGCCGATTGGGAGCACTCGCCGGGTCGGAGATCTGGATAAGGGTCGCTCGCACCTGGGGGCCCGAAAACCGGTCGGAATCGGCGCAAGGCTTTACAAGGAAGCAGACCACGGATGCTGACCTCGCTTTGTCCTGTTCACCCAGTCCACCGCCCGCGCATCCACCATGGCGGTCGCCGCGATCCCCCAGCCGCAATCGGGCGCGTCGCTGCTGCTCTCGTTCTCAACGCCGTGGCCCGCAACCACCTCGCCGCGGTTTTCGTCCCTTCTCCTGATCTCTCCGACTCGGCTGTCGGCCGTTCGCGCATTCGCAGCGCTCGAGGCGGGCTACACGGTCTACGTCGCGGCCGGCGCGAGCGACGTCTGGGATGCCGAGCTTCTCACCCGCCGCACGAGCGGGCAGGTCACCCCAATCGACTTCGACCTCGGATCGACGGCGAGCGAGAAGGACTGGGGAACCTGGCTGGACGCGCTGCCGAGCGAGGTGCGCTCGAGCTGCATGTTCGTCGTGCTTAACGACACGCTCCCACCTTTGCCCTCCGCCACTTCGACATCTACCCGACGCTCGTACCCATCCGCGCTCGCATTCCGCCAAGCGGCCAACGCGCGCCGGTTCCTCGTCAACGTCGCCGACGCGCCGCTGCTGTCCGACTTCTCCTGGCCATCCTCCCATCGCTTTGCCCTCTCCACTTCCACCTTATCTCCCGACGCGAACGCAAAGTCGCCGCTCCAGATCGCGGTCACGACCAACTCGTCCGCGTGCCGGCTCGCGTCGCGACTCCGCCGCGAAATTGTCGCGAGCCTGCCCGAGAACGTCGGGGCGGGAGTGCTGGCCGTGTCCGCGTTGCGACAGGAGCTTGCAGACTCATCGACGGTCAAAGGCTGGAACGAAGACGCAGGCGAGGTCGAGGTCAGCGGTGTCGGGCTCAACACGCCCGTCGATCAGCTCAGCGTCGAGCGGAGCGAACGACTCGCAAAAGTTGCTGTGCCAGGACGAAGCGAAGAGCAGACGGAGGAGCACGACAAGCGCGAGTTGAGTCCGTGCCGTGCCAGGAGAGCCAGCAGGTCTGCCGTCGGCGAGCCGTGAGCCTTTCCTTGCCCTTCACGCTGGGATGACGACTGACGCCATCTATATTGCAGAACTGCCGCCGAGTGGACCGCTCTTGAGGCCCAGCGGACACGGATGCGCTACGTCGCGCAGATCTCCGAGTACTGGCCGCTGAATCGACTCGCGTCGGTCGAGCTCGCGTCGCTGTCGACCCCATCGACGCCGGTCACTTCTTCCCCACCCTCGCCGACGTCCCGCCACTCGCTGTCGCTCCTACCGCCCGCACCAACCGGTGGTCGGATCATCCTCCTCGGCGCGGGCACAGGCTCGCCGCTGCTGCTCACCCGGCTCGCGCACCTGTTCCTCACCTCGCCCAAGGGCTCGCCGTACCACGTCGACGTCTTCCTGTCCGACAAACTCGTCCCAGCCGCAATTCTCGCGCTCATCCCTGCCGACCGCCAATCGAGCATCGTGATCGCGAAGAAGTACCCTGGCAACGCCGAGCACGCGCAGGACGAGCTCATGCGGCTCGCGCTCGAGGGCGCCCGGGCGGGCAAGACGGTGCTGCGGATGAAGCAGGGCGACCCGTTCCTGTACGGCCGCGGCGGCGAGGAGGTCCTCTGCTTCCGCAAGGCCGGGTTCGAGCCGCTCGTCGTGCCCGGCCTCAGCTCCTGCCTCGCCGGACCGACCATCTCCGGCATCCCCGTCACTCAGCGTGGCGTCGCCGAGAGCCTCGTCGTCTGCACCGGCGTCGGACGAGGCGGCCGCGACGTCCAGATCGAGGGCTACGAGCGCGGCAAGACGCTCTGCGTGCTCATGGGCGTCGCGCGCCTCGAGGCGCTCGTCAAGTCGCTCGTTGAGCACCCCTCGAGCGCGTACCCGCCGTACCTACCCATCGCGCTTATCGAGCGAGCCTCGTCGACCGACCAGCGCGTCGTCGCGAGCACGATCGAGCACCTCCCCGCCGTCCTCGCGCGTCTCTCGCCGCACCGGCCGCCAGGCATGATTGTTGTCGGCTGGGCCGTCATGTGCCTCGAAGGCACGAACGGCCAGGGGGACATGGAGATTCTCGACCACCTCGACGGCGAGCAGGCGGACCGCGCCAAGATTGAGGGCTGGTTGGGACCCGCGGGGTACAAGGAGCGCCACGGGCTTGGGGAGGTGTGGAGGTCGTTCGTAGACGCGCAGGATGAGCAGTAGACCTGCCCCTTGTTGTCATCAGTCACTTATTCAGAGCCGTCGGGTGTCTCGCTGTTAGGCGGCGGACGATCGCAACGCGACGCTCCGTCGATCCGAACGCGTCATGTTGATACGCGACCTCCAGCTCCAGAAAGCCTGCTGAGGTTGACTTCTTCCCATCGCCCAGAACGTATGATGCTGTTGCGCAAGGACAATGCGAATCAATGGATGGCGTGCGTCACCGACATGCTCGAGTCGCCAAAGAATAAGGACAACCCGGATACGAGTGCGGCGCCCGTCTCCTCTGCATATGTACGGGGTCCTGAATCTTGAGTTCTTAGTGAACATTGTGCTCGCAACGGTCAAGGATGGGCAGCCGTATGCGCGATATCACATCCACCGCGGCTTCGTCGCAGACGCCCAGGGGCTCGACACGGAGTACCTCTACACGACCACGGACCTCGAGATGCCCAAAGGTTTGCTGCCTACCGGTTCTTATAGTCATTTCCACCCAACTGACCTCAATGTCACAGTCGACCAGATCAAGGCGAGCGCAACATCTGGCGGTGGGGCGCCAGCAGAATATCTCGTGAGCCTTCAAGCCCATCGTTACTCGTTTCTAGTGCTTATCGAACTGGCAGTTCTGGGCCAGTGGTACAGGAGACCAGATCCGCTGCCGTGGGCTTGTCCACATCTTCCCATCTCCCGCCGGTGAGTCGTACGTCGAGGCGCTCCTCCCGGGGCTCGACTGGGAGATGAAGCGGCAGCGAGAGTGGGCCGGCCTCAGCTCACACCTGCGGGCGTCCTTCCTGCGACCCAAGCCCGGAAGCGTGTGGCCCAAGGGCAAGAAGTACGAGTTCAAGGAACGACTCGAAGTTGGGGCCAAGGGAGAGGCTGAGGCGTACAAGCGGTTGTGAGTGCGGCAGTGATTCGTGAACGGGTCACGGTGCTGACCCCAATGTCTTTCGTAGCGCGCTGCTGGTGTTCGAGCCGTTAGTCGTGGATCGCAGTCAGCAAAATGTAAGAAGAGAGGTGAGAGGTGAGTGTGCAGATGCTGATCATGTGCGTGCAGTCCAAGCCACCTCTGCGCCATGTCTGGACTCGGCAGGACGACGGCAGCTGGAAGCAGGACAAGCTGGCCCCGTGAGGTCAGTCACAGCGCAGGGACGGACGTACTAGAGCATGTAAAACATCGCCATGTGATTCTCTTACACCAAGCAGATGGGCTTCCCGTGAAGGAAGCGTCGAGTACCGCTCAGGTCAGGCTGGTCCACAAGGCAACTGGCGCGCTCGGCAGCGAAGAGTGAGACCCATTGACAAGCGACCGACACCCATACCCCTCCGTTCTACTGCGGGACAAGCGCTTTACGAATAGAACTGCGAGGAGCGAAGTCAGAGGCTGTGCGCGACGTCTGAGCAAGGCTTGGACCCACCCTGCGGTTCTCGTTCTAAATAGAAAGAAGACACATGTTGTGAGCAACAAATTATGACAAGACCGCGATGAAGACAAAGTACCTTGCCGAAGAGCGACTCCCTGATCTCGGGCAGCATCTGGGTTCCGGTGGCGTCAGTCCCCCGCTCGACGCAAACGGTGGCATGAAGCGCACCCGCTCCTCCAGAAGCCTCAATCGCTCCTCCAGCGTGTTGTTGACCGTGATACGGTTGTTGTATCCCGAGATGATGATGCCCCCGGCACTGCGCACAGGCAACTGGATCAGCTCACCGTGTATCGCAACTTCCACCCAGACCCATCCACGATCCAAAGTCAATCAACAAGCTCACCTTCCAGCAGCGAGCTCAGTGTTGACCTCGATCTTGACGGGGAATCCAGAGCCGGCCTCGAACTCGACGGCGGCGGCGTCCGCGGCCTTCTGGAGGATCTTCGAGTCCTGCTTGCGACCCGAGACGGTGATGTCCTTCTCCATCATCGTGAAGAGCGCCTGAACACAACGAAGCATGCAGACATCGTCAGCGCACCATCGCGGAGAGGAGGCATGATAGAACCGTGGTCAGAGCGCCGCCCAGCATCTCTCGGACCGCCACCCAACCCAAGTATCAGAAAGCTCGCGAACGAAAGGAGATAGATGAACGCCAAGAAGAAGCGGAACGCACCTGCAGGATAAGGCTCTGGAGCAGCGTGGCGTACTTGCCCGTGTCGCTGGTGGTCGCGTTGAGCTTGGCGCGAGCCTCCTCGAAGACCTTCTCGAGGAGCTCCTCGCGGGACTCGAGGAGCGTCAGGCGCGACTTGTTGTTCTGGTTCGACACCTCGCTGTGGGGGCGCGCGCGAGTTGGAGTTCGGTGCGCGGTGGTGACGGCGGGGACAAGAATGCGGTGCAGTTGCGAACATCAGATTATCGTAGGATCGAGTGGGGAGGCAGTGAAAGGTCGGGTCAGCTCGTGCACCAGACCCGTCGGCGCCAGGCGAGCGCCCAGAAGCCACGGACGCACATCTTCTTCTCAATCTCGAGCTGCTTCTTCTTGCGCTCAAAGTTGGCGTCGATGTTGGTGCTCTCCTGCCTGACGATCTTCCCCTGCGCGCGGTGGGTGAGCCCGTCGTCAGCGGGCCCGTTCGAGTGCTCGGCGTGGACGAGCGCGGGCTCGCCTTCTCGATCGCGAACTCCTCGTCGGCCTTGACCTTGATCTCCCGCGCCTTCTCGAGGGCCTCCTGCTTGATGAACGCCGTCTGCGGGCAGCCGACGTCGGGCGAGCGTTAGCAAGTGGGGATCGTCGAGACACGTCCCGGGCGCAGGGCCGCGCGAGGACGCACCATCTTGCGCATTTCCGAGACGACTTCCTCATCTGCAGCGGGCGGCGGACGGGTCAGCTAGGCGAGCGGCTCGGCCGGGGGCGAACGCTGACCTGTGAGACCGGGCACTGCGAGAGCGATAGTGGGTCAGCGAGGCTCGTTCGGACGCTCGTCTCTTGGCACTGTCTGCTGCGAAACCAGCTGAGCCCCAAGGGGACTTACTGGTGGACTGAGGACGGCAGGAGAACGTCGGCGGTCAAGCCCACACGCCACGAGAGGGGAGCCCAGCACCAGGCTTACGTAATCCGCAGCAGCCAGCAGCTCGAGCTGGTTGCTGGGCTACCAGCACGTCTTCTTGTCTCCTTGTGCCCACGCTTTCACTCTTTGATGTCCTTCTCCTAGCACTCTCCACGTGGCACCTGACTGTCAAGGCCGCCGCCGCCGCCTCGCGCCTCGAGCCTCACGACCGTCCCGACTTCCGACGTCCGACCAACCCACGGCCACCTGAGGCCATGTATTCAAGTTCAAGGATTTCGACATCTGAGCCCAGCCAAAGATTCACGGGGTCGGCCTCGGCACCAGGTCCCCAGCGACCCCGAATGCTGAAGCTGATTCGCTGACTCTGCGGCGACACCTGCGTCGGGGGGCTCAATACTCTGCGCACTTTGCTTCTGCTCACCCATGATACAAAATCTTCCCTTGAAAGCCCGGTCTCCAGCTGCTCATCATCGCCAGACCCTGCCAAGGGCTGCGCGCGGATGCGAAAGCACGCCTTCGTGCGAGCTCGTGCTACCCGGCTGGATGGCACACCGCGATGTGATCGTCGCTCAATGCCATCTCGCTTCCTTAGATCTCACCTTTGTCTCTTATCTACCTCCAAAGTCCAGTCCACGCTCTCAACCGCGAAAATGACCGACGTCCTCCCGCCGCGCTCGAGTGCCTCGTCGGACACAGGAGACGAGAAGGTCGACCTCACGGCAGACGAGTCACCAAGCTCCGAACTCCCAGCAAGACGTTCGTTCTTCCGCGGAACGCTGTGGCAAGCAACAGTGGTTGGGTGCGTCGCAGCACTGGCAAGTCGCCGCACACGCCCGGCGGAGTCTTCGCTGATCCTGCTCTGAAGAGCATGCGCCTTCCTCTCGCCCGGAATCTGGGGTTCCATGAACAGTCTCGGCGCCGGAGGAGCTCAATCCCCCTACCTCGTCAACGCCGCCAACTCGCTCGTTTTTGGCTTGATGGTGTTCACCTGCCTCCTGGCTTGTGAGCTGCGCTGATTCTCGCGTGAGAGATATGTGTCCTGATCAATTTCAAACCCAGCCTCGATTACTAATCGCATCAACTACAAGTGGGCCCTGGTATTGGGCACTGTGGGGTACGCTCCGTACGCAGCTGGTGAGGACGCCTATGTACAAAAGAATTGCGCTCAATGCTCACACCTTACTCCGCCCCAAGGACTGTACGAGAATAAAGTGCACGGGACTGTTTGGCTCGTGCTTTTCGGTAGCGTGTGCTGTGGACTGGTGCGCGCATCCTTGCTTGAGCGCGGGCTGCGGCGCGGTGTCGCTCAGCCTTCCAGCACACGAATCCATCGAGCTGACCCATTTACCTGTCTTAAAGAGTGCCGGGTTATTCTGGGGCGTAGAAGGGGCGATCATCTTGGGTTACCCAGAGGAAGGCAAGCGTGGGAAGTACCTCGCGTACTGGCTCAGCTGGCGAAGTGAGCCATTCACTTCGACACGTGGCCGTCCAGCTTGACTGATAGTATTTAAAGATTGTGGGCAGCTGCTCGGTGGAACTATCAATCTGGCCCTGGTGAGCGTCTCAAGTTCGGAACCGCGATGAAACTCCGAGCTGATCAGTCTAAAAAGAACGCGCATTCCAACAAGACGGGCTCAGTGTCTTCTTCGACATACGTAAGTTCAACGAAGCACAGAGCAAACTTGGGCGCGGTTTGCCCGGGTTACTCCCCCTTCGCCAGGCGAGATGCGCCGTGACTGACCTCGCTTCCACAGCTCGTCTTCATCGCTCTTCAGTCCATCGCACCAGCATTCGCACTGCTTCTTTCCAGTGAGCTTGCCGTCCCGGGTGCTGGTAGGGCGGTGCTCACACCCTTCGCAGACCCGGATCAGGTGCATCGGAAAGACGGGACTGAAATCCGCATGGACAACAACCTCGGCCTTCGGGCTGAGATGGGAGAGATGTGGAGCCTTATCAAGAGGCGAGAAGTGGTGCGTCGAGTGCCCCAGTCCGCCGCCATTATACTGATTCACTGTCACAGCTGTTTCTTGCACCCCTGGCAATCTTTGCCCAATGGAGCGCAAGTTATACGGGAACTTTCCTCTCGCTCTATTTTTCAGTTCGCTCGAGGTGAAACTCGCTCGGCCATGTCCAACGTGTCATTGCTGACTCAAAATGGGAAAGGGCACTCGCATCCTTCTGCGTCGCAATCCTTGGTGTCTTCGCAAACGCTCTGCTGGGTTTCTTCCTCGATGGCAAGGTATTTCCTCAATCCTCTAAAACTGATTTTTTAGCCCGGAAGACTTACTTCCCGATGAACGGCCTGCAGTCGCTCAGCAAGAAGCTGCGCTCGCGCTACTCGTATATTTTCATCACTGGTCTCACTGGATGTGCCTGGGTCTGGTTTACTGTGGTTCAGGTACGTACTCAACAATATTTTTAACGCCCACTGTCCGACTGATTCCTCGTAGGTGCGATTCCTGAGCACGAAGCCGAAGCTCGATTGGGCCGACGGCTCTAGCTTCGCCAACCCCTTCGCCATGTATCTGATATGGTGAGTGTCGTAATCATAGCGAACTTTCATCTCGACTCATCACCCAGTTCGTTAGGTATATCTGTTACTACGTGAGCGTGTTTAGATCCTCTTCTGGTCTCGAGCTGCGTCGCTGAAGAACCTCCCACCGCAGCTGCTTCAGAACGAGATGTACTGGGTAAGAGTTTAGTGAGACGACGTGCAGTGTTCTGTCTGACTTGTGCCCTCTTATCAGTCGATATCGCAACTCGCTCGACACCCCCAAGAGATCATTCGCTTGTCGTCTTACCTTCGCGCCCTCGAGTCAGCGGGTGAGTCAGAGCATATGTATCTGTATTGTCCTCATAATGGCTAATCTGTCCACTTGATCACAGGCGCTGCCTGTGCGTTCGGCGTGTCCGCCAGCAAGACGGTCTCGAAGCTCGTGCCGCTCAGCTTGAACTTCGGGATCTGGGGCATCGCCACGGGCTTTGGATGGTTCACCGTTCGAAAAATTGGCGTCGTGGATTACTCCACTCTCCCCTCTGCCGCAAGAGCGGCCGACGAGTCGACGAATTCGCAGGTGTCGGCGAAGGGGACTCGGACCTCGTTGCCGGAGCCTTGAATCGTCGAAGCCAGTGCGAGTGGAACTCGAGTCGTTAAAAGTCAAATATGTTATATGTCGGCATGTGTCGCCCCGGGACGCGGTGGACCGCAGCCCCACTCGCGTGCATGGTAGCGCGTGCTATTCAGACTTTGAACAGCGCGACCAGCATTTCGGGTCAAGCACAAGCGTCTCAGCAATCCAGTTTACATGCGGCTGTCTGTTGGGGAGGATGGATTCGATCTCGCGCTGAGCTTGGCTGAGCGCTGCCCCTGGATCTTCTTCCTGCGTCATCGCAGGAGCACTCTCTTCCTTCAACAGCATCAGCACTTTTTCATACTCGTCCAGCCTCGTAAGCAGCCACTCGCTCTGCTATGGAAGCGCCGCTGGACTCGGCAGGCTCCTGTTGCACCCACTCGCGGCCGGGTCGGCTCGCGACGGACGAGCTTACCAGCAAAACGGCCAGCCACACCAAGCCAGCGCGCCTAGACGCGACAAGAGCTTCGCAGAGGACGCGCAGCTGACCCTGCTGCACAAACCCTGCCCAGATCATGACCGCCCTCCCGTACCAGGACTCGCCCTTCATCGTCTTCAGGTGCGCGCCCGGGCCACCTCCTGTTGGCGAGCCAGGAGAGCTGAACGTCTCCCCCCACCCAGTGACTTTGATGGAACAATCACCACGTACGTCGATGTCCTTGGATCGGTGTCGGAGACGAGTGGACGCGCTGACGTCGCGTGCGCAGCGAGGACTCGAACGACGCCGCGACCGACAACGTGCGTCCAATGCCGAGCTGGGGTGGAGGGCGGAAGGGCCAGGCGGAGCATGGAGCTGACTCCAAGTGCTGGCGATCCTGCAGCTCGGCATGGGGCTCGAGAAGCGCCGCCAGCTGAACCTCGACATCCTCAACGGCACCAACTGCTTCCGGTGGGCTTCGCTTTGCTGTCCCCCATCTGAGTACTGACCAAGACGTCTGCATTTTCAGTGACGGATTCAAGGTCATGATCGACTCGATCGCGGCCAACCACACGTTCGACGAGACCCGCGAGTACCTCAAGAACAGTGCGTCGCGTCGGAGGGAGAAGGGGTGCGCGCAGCTGACCGGGACTCCATAGGGATCAAGCTTGACGAAGGCTTCAAGGTCTTCTTCGACTGGTGCAAGGCGCACGACGTCCCCGTCGTCATCGTCAGCTCCGGGATGGTCCCAATCATCCGCGGTGCGTCTCGTCTCGGCCGTGAAAGTAGCCTACGAGGTCCCGAAAGCTAAATCCGACCTCGCAGCGATTATGGAGAACCTCGTCGGCGTCGAGGACGCAGCCAAGATTGACATCATCGCGAACGACGTCGAGTATCTTCCCAACGGCAAGTGGACCATCAAGTTCCGCCACCCTGAAAGGTGCGAGTTGCGACCCATCGCTCATGACGCATACGTTGACTGACTCGATTTCCATCGCTTTCAGCGGCTTCGGACATGACAAGTCTCGCACGACGGCGCCGTACCGCGACCTCCCTGGTGGAGGACCCACCCTCTTCTTCTGCGGCGATGGTGTTTCCGGTGCGTACACGTGATCGTGTGCGTCTCAGAGAAACCCCACACTGACATGACATGTCCCTTACTCTCTCGCAGACCTCAGCGCGGCCCGCGCTGCCGACTTGCTCTTCGTCAAGGTGCGTCATCTCCAAGCATGCTCTACTCGCCAGTCTTGCAAACTGACTTGGTGATTACGTTGGAAGGTCGTCCCCGGCCACACGAACGACTTGCAGGTGCACTGCTACCGCGAGAAGATCCCGTACCTGCCGTTCGCCAACTTCGAGCACGTCCGGAACGTGGTATCGAGCGTGATTGAGGGCCGGACCACGATCCCGGTCCTTCTCTTTGAGTAGATTCGATAGATCATCGCTTTTGCATGTCAATAGAAGGTACAATCGGCTGATATCAGTCGCGCGTGGGGTTGGGAGCTTCTGTTCTGGACCATCACCACGACCTCCCGCCGTCGGCCGGCAATGCCAGCTTCGACACGCTCCCAGCCTCAGGCATCACAGGCCAGCGCACCGTTGAAGCGCAAGGCCACAGAGACTGCCCCCGCCGCTCCGGATCGAAAGGCGACGCGCACCAGCTCGCGCACGACCGCGGCCGTTCCCGCTCCCGACGCAACCGAGCTCGCTTCGAATGGCGGAGAGAGCGAGGACGAAAGCGACGCCGAGGTCGCGCAGTTCCTCACGCCAGGGCGGAGTCGGCGCGCGTCGTCGTTGAGTGACTCGCGCGCCGCCGGACCAGACGACGCGGGCGATGACGACGAGATGGACGAGCTGAGAGAAGCGGGACGCGACGATGCGCCACTCGACGGGGCCGAGGACGAGCCCGGGCTGCTGAGCGACGGGACAGCCGAAGCTCGGCTCGAGCGGGCCGCGCCAAGTCGCGAGCCGTCCATGTCGGACAGCGAGGCCGTCACCATTCCCCAGCCGAAGCGCAAGCGCAAGGAGGCCAAGATCACGTACTCGTCCAAGTCCAAGGCGAAGGCATGCGAGGCGGCGGAGACGGGCCCACCGCCGTTGCGGCACGGGTCGAACGCGCACTCGGCGCTCTCGGGAGAAGACTGGGAGGCAGAGTTCGCAGACGAGTTCGAGGAGGGCGACCTCGCGCCGAACGACGGGCCTGAGGCGGCCGCGTCTGCCCGCAAAGCCATCGTCGCCGCGGACGACGCCAGGCAGCGCAAGGAGCGCGATCAGTCATCAGAAGTCGGCAGCGACGACGAAGCCGACGAATCGGAACTCGACACGGACTCGGAAAGCTCAGACGAGAGCGACGTCGACGACGAGGACCCTCGCGAGCGGCTGAACCACTCGCCGGACATGGCCGCCGTCCTGTTCCTGCGCTGGGACAAGTCTAACCGAGCTGCCAGGTTCTGGCTCGCTCCTGAGGAGTACTGGGAGGGTGTGAGATTGAAGGCAAGCGGAAAGAAGGCCAAGCTCCCCCAGCGTGACTCACGCTCCCAAGCGGTCGCCGCGATCAAGGTTCGTCCTGCGCACCGTATTGCTCTGCGTAGACTGATGGTCAACGATGTGTGACAGAAGTACCGATCGACTATAGTCGACGACGAGGACTTCCGCAAGGAGATCGGAAGAGCACACGTCTGAACTCCAGTCACCCGTTAGA
>ERZ1463038.54-NODE-54-length-27923-cov-56.608583_pt1 | contig 27923 bp, 16 predicted proteins | sample MGYA00564479_ERZ1463038 | MGnify/ENA primary metagenome ERZ1463038 (study PRJEB39244, sample SAMEA3635134) | Helicobacter pylori | study: EMG produced TPA metagenomics assembly of PRJEB11511 data set (Assembly of a 5300-year-old Helicobacter pylori...
AAACTTAGATAATTAGAAATTTTTAGTATATGTACTTTTAAGTACGTTGAGTAAAAGTTAGTACGAAAGCGTGTACAAGATTCGAACCTGTGTCCATGTGTCCGTAGCACATAGCTCTACCAATTAAGCTAACACACATAAATATATATTTATTTGTTAGCCCTTAAGATGAATCGAACATCTAACCACAATATTAACAGTATTATGCTCTACCATTGAGCTATAAAGGCTTTACATACAATAGTATATATAATAGAGTGCGGACAAAGGAATTGCACCAATATATACTGATCATGAGCCAGTTATGTTACTATTACATCAATCCGCATTTAAATTAATAAACTGCTTAGGAAGAAAAGGAATTGAACCTTCGACAGCAAAAGGCTATTGAGTTTACAGCTCAACCCGTCATACCAACAAACGGAACCTTCCTTTAGTACATAATATATTTTATATATTACATACAGTTTATTGTTTACTTTAATTAGCCCCGTGCAATTTCCACTACACGAACCATATTTCGACTTAACACCAATCGAAGTCACACATACGAAAATTAACTAAATAAATATAAAGAACGTATTATCTTTATTAAAAGTAAATAGTTGACCAAACTTATTGCACATACTTCTTTCAGCGCGCGACGAGTAGTAAGTGCCTATCCGAGATTAAATTCACCGTGACATGGTGATTCACGATTACTAGTAATTCCTTCTTCATGTAGTCGAGTTACAGACTACAATTCGTATTATATCCTACTTTTAAGATTAGCTTAAATTCACATTTTGGCATCTCTTTGTATAGGACTATGTGGCACGTCTATAGCCCACAATATTAAGGTCATGATGACTTGCCTTGGTCCCATATATCAACCAATATAATGGCGAACTGCTTTATAAAATACTATTTAAAAATAAAGCAAGGGTTTACGTTAATTTTATGGAACTAACCAAAATCTCACGACATTAACTGAAGACAGCCGTGCAACGCTTGTAATATTTTTAAGCAATTAAGCTTAAAAATAATATGCAAATTGTGGTAAGGTTTTTCGTGGAATATCGAATTAAATAACATACTTCACTACTGATTTCAGAAACGGCCTAATGATTTCAGTTTCTGCGTTGCCGCATTACTCTTAAGGTGAAATGCTTACACTTTCATTTATATGCTAAATTAATCTAGCATATGGCATTCATAATTCTCTGCCTGGACTACTAGGGTATCTAATCCTGTTTGCTACCCAGGCCTTCGTACCTCAACGTCAGTTATTAGATAGAAGGTTGCTTTCGCCTTTACCAGTCTCTAAGGTATAATGAAATATAAACTCTCCTCCATAAATACTTCCTTCTCCTATAAAACTCTAGTATAATCGTACCCTTTTTTGGGCTAATAATACCGTCTAGGTACCCTTTAAACCTATTAAAGATGAATAACACTTGTCTTTTACGTATTACCGCGACTGCTGGCACGTATTTTGGTCAAGACAAATAGATAAAAAATTGTCATAATCAATATTATATCTAGAACTTTATTCAACATAGTCGATGCTCACCATTATTTTTAGGTTTCACAAGCCGAAGCTTTACGTTCTTCCAAGTTGCTGGTTCAGCCCTTAGGCTATTGACCAATATTCCTCACTGCTGTACTATACGTATTGGGGTTTTTTCAGACCCAATGTGATCGATGGACCTCTCAGCCTCGATTACGGAATTTTAGGCTAGTTAAGTCGTTACCTTAACTACTACCTATCCGAGATATTTATTGTCATCTTAAAGCGGAAGTTTTATTCCTTTCTTTATAAGGTATTTATTAGCCTTACTTTAAGGTAGCCAAAATATCATATACTCACCTGTACACCACTTTTAATTAAATAAATAGTTCACACTATTTTATTATATTAAACGTACGATTAGCATGTGTCAAGCATTTGGACAGCGTTCATTCAGAGCCATCATCAAACTCAAATATATTATAGTATCATATAATTATATTAATATTTAATAAAATTAATTATTTATTAAATATTAATACTACTAATGTGTATTTAACATTACAATAATTTAGGTACATCACAGGCAGAACCTTGATCAGAACCAGTTATATTATCAACTTAAAAATCTGAATCAGATATTAGTTATAATACATTTGATAAGTATTGCACATAATATACTAGGTTTTTGTTTTAATACAAAGGAATTCTCTGTTAATTTTAAATAATTATTGTATACTATATGTATAAATCTAAGAAAAGGCCAAGTGATCAATAGGTATATAACTAAGCCAATTTCTGTCTGTCTAACAATTAGTCTATACTAAGGTTTAACTGTGGGCTTGTATTTTAACATAATACTACAAAATAAACAAGATAAGCTTGCTTAAATGTATTCCATTTACAAAAATTTGTATATAAAAATTTTTCTGTACTATACCAAAAGCTTTTACTTTAACACTTTATACATGTATAAGTTTAATAAACACTGGACTTTAACGAATCTATATCAAATTTTTATTTTAATATAAGATCTATTATTAATATACCTACCGATCCTGGCATATAAAATATAAAAAGTTAAATTGACATACAAATATCTTTCTAAAACTTAAACAAATAAAATATCTAATCATAAAACTAATAAAAAATTTCCTTTAGTTCATATATTATATTATAAATAATATAATATATCTTAGACTTAATGTAAATCTAATCCATCTTTAATGTAACTACTTGTTAATACCACAAACACTTGAGCTTGTATGAAAGCAATACCTAATTCAAGACCACAGAAAGCAATTATAAACGCTAAAGGCATTAAACCTAAAAAGAAGAATATAAACCCTGAAGTCATGATATTATAAGTAAATCCAGCTAAGATATGTAATAACATATGACCACTTAATATATTAGCTGCTAATCTAAGCCCTAATGATACAGCTCTAGCTAAATAAGAAATAAATTCAATTAATACTAATAAAGGTAATAAACCTAAAGGACAACCAGCTGGTACTAATAAAGAAAAGAATTCTAATCCATGTTTTTGGAATCCTAATATAGTTGCACCTAAAACTATTGTAAAACTAAGTCCAAAAGTTAATACAAAATGGCTAGTTGATGCAAAGCTATATGGAACTAAACCTATTAAATTATTAATTAAAATAAATACAAATAAAGCATATATAAAAGGGAAATATAATTGACCTTTTACAGAGTTTATTTGATTTGTCACAATACTATGTATTGTTGCATATAATGTTTCTTGACTTATTGATCAGCTATTACTTATAATTTTGTTATAATTAGTAGCTAAAACACTACCACTTAAAATTACAAAAGTAGATATTAATAAATATAATCCTATATTTGTAATAGATATGTTTATATCACCTAAGATAGGCGCTTCCATACTTAAAAGATTTCTTATTTCAAATTGATCAAGGGGACTAGCAATTTCTCTCATTATGTTTGAATGTGTCATTGTTTTTATCATTTCCTTATTTTATTATCTTTTTTTTCGCATACTTAAAAGGATTTATATTATACCCTTTAAGTATATAAGGAATTTAATTACCTTTTTTTAGTCTAACATAGTTTAATTAAAAACTAAATATAAACCTTAATTCTTATCTAAGATTCGAACTTAGATCTAGATATTAGAAGTATCCTGCTCTACCATTGAGCTAATAAGAGTATGGTTTATTTAAAGTTATATTAAAAAAACTAAAGTAAATAAATATTACTTGGTATTATATCAAAGCTATATAATATACATGGAACTAACACGACAAAAGCAATTACTATAGGTAATAAAATTATTCAACAAAATGTCATTAATTGATCAAAACGTATTCTAGGGAAAGAAGCTCTAGCCCATATAAATACAAAAGTCATGATACAACTTTTTAATCCTAAACTAAGACCGTAATATAATCCTTCAGTTAAAGGGTTATAATAATACTCAGGACCTAACACTTTATAATGTAAAGTTTCTTCTATATAGTAATCAAAATCTACAAATTGGAATAAGCCAAAAATAGAAAAAGGTAATATGTCGTATAAATATCCACCTAAAAATAATATACTAGTTAAAACACAAATTAAAACAATACTAGAGTATTCGGCTAAAAAGAAAAATACAAATATAACTGCAGCGTGCTCTGTCATAAATCCACTAACTAGTTCAGATTCAGCTTCAGCTAAATCAAATGGGGCTCTATTAGTTTCTGCTATAGATCCTATTAAGAAGATTATAAATATAGGGAATAAAGGTATTATAAATCAAATGGCTCTTTGAGCTTCTACATTAACTGTAAGATTTAAACTACCTGTTAACATAATAACTAAAAGAATAGCTGAACTTAATATAAGCTCATAACTTATTAATTGGGCTGTACTTCTAAGTGAACCTAAAAAGGCATATTTACTATTTGCACTTCATCCTGCTAATAATATACCATATGTAGCTAAAGATGAAACAGCTAACATATATAATATACCTAAATTAAGGTCACTTATAGCTAAACCAGGTCCATAAGGTACTACAGCATAACCTAATAGTGCAAATATTAAAGTTATAATCGGACCAAGGAAAAATAATACAAGATTAGCTTGTGTAGGTGATACATATTCTTTTAATAATAATTTTAAGGCATCCGCAAATGCTTGTAATAAACCGTAATAACCTACTGTATTGGGCCCTAATCTTCTTTGCATACTAGCTAATGCTTTTCTTTCGGCTACTGTTAAATAAGCTACAGTTAACAACACTGGGACAGTAACCAATAGAACTTCTACTATTGATATTAAAGTGGGTAAGTATATCATTTTTTTTTATTTTTACAAAAACTTTTATTACTAATAATTCATATTGATACCTAATATAATATAATGTAATAAAATTTATTTAGATATATTAGAAAGTAAAAATAAATTTAAATTTAAATCAGTATATTTGACTTAAAGTAAACTCCATTCCATATTACCAGAACAAATATAACAATACAATAATTAAAACATGATAAAATAAAAAAATTTTACTTATACAATTTAACAGTAAAAACTCATATTAGCTTTTAATTATAGAGATATGGAAGAATCGAACCCCTTATTTTAGATCTGCAATCCAAACGCAAAACCATTTGCAACATATCTCTACGTATAAAACGTATAAAAAGATATCTACACATCTATACATTATTAATACCAAAGTTTAACCCGTATAATATAATAATCTTTGAAAGAATATAGTACTAATCGACGTGTAACCCTTAGTACATAAGCACTAATCTAAAAAAACATATATGAAACCTATAACTATTTATTTATATAAATATAGACACGAACATATTCTTTAAATTTATGTATATTACTATCGCCATAAATCAAGGGTTAAGATAACTAAGCTTTATGTGATTTTGTTATACTTAATTCAACTAATGTATTTTCTAATAAACTAACTAGAGGTACTATTATTAAAAAGTGAGCAAAATAAATAACAGTACTTATTTGTCCAAATTCAATAAACGGAGATTCCACGTGTTTAGCTCCTAAAACTAATAATATTAAGAAATTAGCTATAAACATATAAAAAGCTATTTTACTTAAAGGTCTAAATTGTATACCTCTAGATCTACTTAAATCTGTGTAAGGCATAGCTAATAATATAAAAATAGCACCAAACATAGCAATAACACCTAATAATTTATTAGGTATAGATCTTAATATAGCATAGAAAGGTAATAAGTATCATTCAGGAACTATAGCAGGAGGAGTTTGCATAGGATTTGCAACAACATAGTTATCGCTATCTCCTAATACATTAGGCATAAAGAATACAAATACACTTAATACAATTATAAAGATAAATATAGTTATTAAATCTTTAAATAAATAATAAGGAGCAAAAGCTAATCTATCAAAATTAGCTGAAACACCTAATGGGTTACCTGATCCTGCACTATCGTGAAGAGCAATTAAGTGCATTAGAGCTAAAGCAGCTAAAACAAAAGGTAAAACAAAATGTAAAGCAAAGAATCTATTTAAAGTAGCGTTATTAACAGAAAAACCACCTCAAATAAATTCAACTATATCTTGCCCAACTCAAGGGATCGCACTCATAAGATTTGTAATAACAGTCGCACCTCACAATGACATTTGACCGTATGGTAAAACATAACCCAAGAATCCTGTAGCCATCATTAGCACAAAAATAATTACACCTAATGTTCAAACTAATGTTCTAGGTGCTCTGTAAGACCCATAATATAAACCTCTTCCTATGTGTAAGTACACTAAAAAAAAGAAGGCTGAAGCTGTGTTACTATGTAAGTAACGTATTAATCAACCATTATTAACATCACGCATGATATGTTCTACTGAATTGAAAGCTTCTAATACACTAGGGTTATAGTGCATTGCTAATGTAACTCCTGTTACTATTTGCACTATTAAACAAACGGCTAATAAAGAACCAAAATTTCATAGATAGCTTATATTACTAGGTTGTGGTGAATCTATTAAATATGAATTAACCAATTTTAATAAAGGATGATTTTTAAAAATTCTCATTATATATATAGATAACTTTAAATACTTATTTTTTAGAAATATAACTTATTACACTAGCCCTTTAATAGCTACTACGGCTAGTTAAGTAAATAACCTAGGTAAGTGCGGCTTTATACGACTTTAATTCTCTAATGGTTTAGTTTAAACAATATAATATTTAAGGGTATAAAAATCTTACAGTTATAATAACTATGTTTAGTTTAGGTGTGAAACAATAAAAGTTATACAAATTATTTAAATAAAATAACTATATTTTAAAGTGTGGGAGAGTCGAACTTCCTATATATTAATATTAAAAGCAGAACCATCTGCAACACGTGTATAATTTAAAATGCTAATTTTCATTAGTATTTTAAATATAAAGATAAATTATAGGGTAGGTATATTTCATCTTGATTAACACCACACATAATGTGGTAATTATTATAAGTATAGTTAAGATTAACTCTTATAATAAGTGTGCGAATAAAAGATTTACACTTTTAACTGCTGATAGTTAAACAGCCATGTTATTATTACACCACTTCGCATTAGTTTTATTAAGAAAAACAGATTTATAAAAAAATTTTTCTAATAATACTTCAAAGTAAATATTTTACTTTAATTGAATTTAATCCAAATACTAGTAATAAATATTTTACACATATAAAGTACATAAAAAATCTAAGTATTAAGATAAATATTAACTTTTAATTGTACTAAATAGAGGTAAAAGAATTAATACAAGTAAACTAGAATCAAACATAGATAAGTAAGGAATTAATACATAAAAGATAAATCCTATTAATATGTATAAAGCATAACTTGTAATAACACCTGTATCTAAACTAGATATATTTCTACTTAAATTTACTAACCCTTTTTCTAAACCATATGGTCCCAATAGTTCTACACTACCTCTATCTAAAACTTTTGTAGTTTGACCTCCTAATTTTAAAATAAACCCTGTTATATATTTATTATATAGAAGTTCAATTAAAAATCTTTGGTTAAAGAAACTAAAAATATTATAACCTAATCTAGTTAATTTAAAATTAATTAAACCTAACGGTAAAAACTCAGATAAAAGAATAGCTAAAAAACTAAGTGAAATAGTAAATATTAGAGGTAATAATTTAAATAAAACAGGTACAGCAAATTCTGTGTCTAGCATAGTTTCATGCATAGGATGTATAAATAAACTATTATCCATAAAAAATCCTGAACCTAAACCTATAAAAAGATCTTTAGCTATATAACCAAAGAATATAGAAAATATGGCTAAAATAATTAGTGGTAAACTCATAAAGATATCTCCTTCATGAGCGTGTTTATAGCTAGATAAAGGCCCATTAGGGTTAGTTAAGAAAGTTAAATATAAAACTTTAACTGAGTATAAAGTAGTAAACATTGCCCCTATAGTAGCAATAAAGTAAACAACTGTACTACTAAAATAGAATTGTCCATAAGCAGATTCTAAAATAAAATCTTTACTGTAGAACCCTGTCATAAAAGGGAATGCAACTAAACTAAGACTAGCTATCATCATAACAGAATAACTTAAAGGCAAGAATGCTCTTAATCCTCCGTATTTTCTAAAATCCTGGTTATCGGATACAGCATGAATTACAGCTCCTGCACCTAAAAATAACAGTGCTTTATAAAAAGCATGGTTAACTAAATGAAATAAAGCAAGATTGTATGAAGATAAACCTACTGCAATTACCATCATACCTAATTGACTCATAGTACTGTATGCAATAACTTTTTTAATATCTTGTTGGAATAGACCAATAAGACTACTAAAAACAGTAGTTATAGCACCTAATCATAAACATAAAATTAATACAGTTGAACTATACTCTATTAAAGGACTTGTACGCATAAGTAAATATACACCAGCTGTAACCATTGTAGCAGCGTGTATTAAAGCACTTACAGGCGTAGGGCCTTCCATAGCCATAGGTAATCACACATGTAATCCAATTTGAGAACTTTTAGCCATAGCTCCTATTAATAAACATACTCCTATAATTGTAACAATATTTTCATTAACAAAAGGAGCTAATGAGAAAACAGTACTATAATCTATGTTACCAAAAGATCATAATATTGCAAACATACCTACCATAAAAAAGCAATCCCCAACTCTATTAGTTAATAAAGCAGAGATAGAGCTTTGGTTTGCTGCTATTCTAGTAAACCAGAAACTAACTAACAGGTATGAGCAAATACCTACACCCTCTCACCCTACAAACATTAATAAAAAATTATTAGCTGTAACTAGTATTACCATCATAAATGTAAATAAACTAAGATAGCTAAAAAATCTTTGATTGTGCGGGTCTTGGCTCATGTATCCTATAGAGTATACGTGCACTAAAGAAGAAACAATTAAAACAGGTATTAACATAGAAACAGTTAAACTATCAAACTGAAAACCTCATAACACATTTAGTGATTCACTATCTATTCACCTGAAAAGATTTATAGATACAGGTATGTTATTTAATCCTACTTCAAAAAAGGCAACTATTGCTAATAATGTTGTTAAAATTACACATAAAGTTGTTATTAACTGCGCCCCACTAACTCCAACTTTTCTACCAAAAAGCCCCGCAACTATTGACCCTAACAAAGGTAAAGTTATTATTGCTAAATACATTATTTATATTCTATAGCTATACTTCCTCTTAATCTGTAAAAAGCTACTAATATACCTAAACCTATCGCAGATTCTGCACCCGCAATTGCTATTATATATATAGCATAAGTTTGGCCTAATATATCATCAAAGCTAAGTGAACTTACCAATATTAAAAATGTAATAGATAGAAGCATTATCTCTATAGAAATAAGCATTAATATTATATTTTTTCTATTTAAAACGAAACCTAAAATCCCGATTAAAAAGAGTACTAGGGTTAAATTCATTATATATTATTTATATTTAAATTATTGTTTTTTTCGTTTATTATAACTAATATAGTTAAGGATGAAAATTTTGAGACTATTATACTAATATAATATCATAAAGAATATTTTATTCAGGGTTTAACATAAGCTAATGCTTATGTTAACCTTTAAATTATAGAATTATTTTATAATTTACTTATAAAAACACGGCTTAAAAATAGACGTACAAACCTTGGTAATATATATTTAGAAAATACATATATCATTGTTACTAATATAACAAATGCAAAAGTTACTTGATTAATAAAATAAAAAGGAACTAACTGTGGCATGGTATTTATATAATTAGATAGATGTATAGATAAGTATAGACTTACTCACATCAGAACTTGTTGTAAAAGGTTTACGGTGGAAAACATTGATGCAATATAATCATTAAATTTTTAATGTTTATAAGAGCTATTCAATGCCTTAAATTTGGCTATTTCATTAGTCAATTGACTATTTATTTTAGTATTAAAGGGATTAATATCACTATTTAGATTAATTATTTTAAACTAAAAGATAAACATATCCAATTGAAGTTAGGATTTTTTTAAAACCCACTTTGTAAAGGTAAAGATACAAATGCATGAGGTTTAGGTGGACTAGTTAATGCTCACTCTAAACTATTATAGCTTCTATTTAATAATGTTTGTAAAGAATCGCTATAGAATTGAGGTGTTAATCAAGGATATCTGCTTGTAGCTTTTCCTTCTACTAATTGTACATATACAATATACAAGAAAAGTCAAGTAGCAACTACACTTATTATAGATCCAAAACTACTTATTAAGTTTCAACCTGCGAAAGCATCAGGATAGTCTCCTATTCTTCTAGGCATACCTTGTAGACCTAAGAAATGTTGAGGGAAGAATGTAACATTAACACCAATAAACATAATTCAGAAGTGTACTTTTCCTAAAAATTGGCTGTAATCTAATCCTAATATTTTAGGTATTCAGAAGTATCAAGCACTAAATAATGCAAATACAGCACCCATACTTAAAACATAATGGAAGTGAGCTACAACATAGTAAGTATCATGGAAAGCGATATCAAGAGAAGCATTAGCTAAAACAACTCCACTTAATCCACCTATTGTGAACATAAACACGAAACCTAAAGCAAATAACATTGAAGGTGTTAATTGTAAAGATCCACCGTAACATGTAGCTAATCAACTGAATATTTTAATACCAGTTGGAACAGCAATAATTAATGTAGCAGCAGTAAAGTAAGCTCTAGTATCAACATCTAATCCTACAGTATACATGTGATGACTTCAAACAACAAACCCTAAAACTCCAATAGACATCATCGCATATACCATACCTAAATATCCAAATACACTCTTATTAGAGCTAGCTGATATAGTAGTACTAACAACACCAAAACCAGGTATAATTAATATATACACTTCAGGATGACCGAAGAATCAGAAAAGATGTTGGTATAATATAGGATCACCACCACCAGCAGCTTCAAAGAATGATGTATTAAAATTTCTATCAGTTAAAACCATTGTAATTGCACCGGCAAGAACAGGTAATGATAATAATAATAATACAGCTGTAACAACTACAGCTCATCCAAATAATGCTAATTTATGTAATCTTATACCTGGACTTCTCATATTTAATATAGTTGTTATAAAGTTAATAGCACCTAATAAACTACTTATACCAGATAAGTGTAAAGCAAATATAGCTAAATCAACACTAGGTCCACTATGACTTTGTATACCACTTAAAGGTGGATATAATGTTCAACCTGTACCTGCTCCATTTTCTATACCGCTAGCAAAAAGGAATAATATTAAACTAGGTGGTAATAATCAGAAACTTATATTATTTAATCTAGGGAATGCCATATCAGGACCCCCTACTAAAAGTGGTAATAAAAAATTACCAAATCCTCCTATCATAGCTGGCATAACCATGAAGAAAATCATAAGGATGGCGTGTGCTGTTATTATACTATTATATAATTGATTATCTGCTATATATTGAACACCAGGTCCACTTAATTCTAATCTGATTAAGACTGAAAAAGCTGTACCTAATAATCCTGAAAATAAAGCAAATATTAAATATAATGTTCCAATATCTTTAGCATTAGATGATAAAAATCATCTCTCTGTTCAAAGTGAAATGCTAGATTTTAATACACTATTGTTGTTTTTAGTAACAATGTTATTCTGATTAATTATACTTTCATTATAAGAAGTAAATTGGGAAGTAACCGATCGTAAAACAGACAGATTAGAAATCTAAGACTCTATTCTTTTAATTGATACACTTTATCATAAGAAATAGGGAGGTATATTATTTAAAAACAGATTATAGCCAGTGTAACCATTGGCTTGATTGCGGCTAGCCGAATTCGAATCGACATAAAACGTTTGGAAGACGTCGGGTTTACCATTAACTTATAGCCGCTTATTATATTAAGACCTACCGGATTTAAACCCTGTAATAGTAATTATAAGGCACTATAAAAGACCATTATTATTTATATTACACTAAGATCAAACTAAATAAAAATATAAAAGAATAAGTGAATTGAACACCTATCTTATTGTTTTAATAATACTTTACCCTTAAGTTAATTCTTTTTATACACATACTATATAAATAATATGTGTATTATTTGTCAATCTATAAGCATATAATACAATAAACTAACCTTTATTTATTTTTATCAATTACTAATATAAAATTAGCAAAAGATATTTAATATAAAATTAGCAAAAGATGTTTAATATTTATAAGTATTAATTATTATTGATCTTCTAATCAAGATAAGAATTTTTCTATGCTAACTGATTCTATAACTATAGGCATAGAACTATGTAAAATACCACATATTTCTGAACATTGTCCATAGAATGTACCTTCTCTGTTTATAAGAACAGATACTTGGTTTAATCTACCTGGATATGCATCACATTTAATACCTAAAGCCGGACAAGCAAAAGAATGTATAACATCAGCAGCTGTAACAATAAATCTAACATGTGTTAATTCTGGAAGTATAACTCTATTATCCACTTCTAACATTCTTAAGCCTCCTTCAGCTAAGTCAGATTCTGGAACTAAATATGAATCGAATTCTATAAAGTCCCCGTCATCGGTTAAAAAATCAGGATACTGATAACTTCAGTATCATTGGTGACCTTCTGCTAATACTGACATAGCTGGATCACTTACTTCATCCATTAAATATAATAATTTAAAAGAAGGGAAAGCTATAAGTATTAATATTAAAGCAGGAGTAATAGTTCATATTAACTCTATTAATGTACCATGATTTAGGTATTTGTGTGATATAGGAGACTTTTCATGAATATATGTTCTAACTACAGACAACATTATTCACCCTACAGCGAATAATACTATAACTAAATAAAACATAATATTATCATGTAATTCTACTAATCCTTCCATTTGTGGAGTAGCAGTATCTTGGAAGTATAAACCTCAAGGACTAGGTGCGTCACAATAATTAAAAAAGCTATTTTTAATATAATAAATCATTTGTTATTATCTTTTTTTTCTTGTATCCATGATATATTATTGTATAAGTATTAATAGTAAAAGTATTTGGTATATAAAAGGAAAAACAGATTAGAATTAAATAAAAGAGAAAAAAGTAAATATATAAATTATGAAGCCTCACCCGTAGATTCAGAATCAGTTTTGACTCGTTTATTACTTTTGTCTGGAGAAGAATTTGAGTCCAAATTTGAATCCAGTTTTCTCTTGTTACTTACAGAATCTTCTACAGGAGCAGACTCTTCTGCAGAAGCAGACTGTTTTGCAGCAAGATCTTCTAGAATAGGAATAAGTTGCTCTCTATCTAAAGTATAACTTAAACTAGCTTTTCCTGCTTCAAGAGCAGACTCTTCAGGAGTATGAGAAGGAGGTAGAGGACCTTTTGCAGACACTAATGATCCATTTTTTAAATCAACAATATGAGAACATACTCTATCTTCCAATCTACTGCTTTCCCTAGCTAATCTTCTATTCTCAGATAGTAAGTATCTTGTACGTAATTTTGGATCCTCCTCAGTTTCCTTTATATGTTCACATCTATCAGAAGAATCCGCATTAATAAAAGCGATAGATTTCTCCAGGGCTTTCTCGATTTCATCTTCTATTCCTTCAGTCTCATAAGTCTCACGAGCAATGGATACAAGCTTAGCCTCTATATCCTTGGCTTCCTGAGCTAGCTCCCTTCTCACCATTGCTCTCTCAGGGTCTTCTTCCTCTCCCTCTCCCTCTTCGTCATACTCTTCATCACCCCAAGTACTTCCAGGATAGGCAGACCTGCTCTCTCCGCTTTCCGGTTCCTCTCCTTCTGATGATCAGTTCCTAGAAACATTATCAGAATCGACAGGTCCGGCTTCCGATACAGCATTAGGATTGACAGATCCGCTCTCTGACGGTCTTATTGAGAAGACATAATCTAAAGGTGTTTGTTTTAATAATATTTCAAGACCTGAGGAATCTAAATCTAAATAACCCCATAGACTGTTGTTAAATAATATTATGATTAATCATATTATGAAGCTTATTGTACCAATTGGTAGTGTAGTTATTCAACAAATATAATACATATGAATTCTTTTTATCATTAATAAAATATTAGATATGCAAATGTATATTATTGGAATAATTATAATTAAAAGGAATATATTAAAAATTAAGTATAATATATTAAGAACGAAAAGAGCTATGTATTAATGTTGACACTGAATAATGTAATCCGTCTAAAATTGGAGCAGGGTATATACCTAAGACTACTGTAATAATAACTAGACTAAATAGCATGAAAAATTCACGTACATTTAAATCTACTAAACTATATTGATTTTTCAAAGTTAAAAAGAAGGCTCCCCCAAAAGCTATTCTATTAAACATGAAAATAGTGTAAGCAGCTGAAAAGACAACAGAAGAACTAGCCATTACACCTAATAATGGTAATTTCTCAAATACACCATATAAAGACATAAATTCCCCTACAAAATTTAAAGTAAGAGGAACACCACAGTTAGCTAAACATAATATAAAGAATAATACGGAAAATATAGGCATAATTTGAGCTATACCTCTATAAAATGGTATCAATCTAGTCCCAGATCTGTCGTATAATACACCACCTACACATATAAATAAACCACTAGATACAAAACCATGAGCTAAACCTAAAACTATACCTCCTTCTATACCTTGTATTGTGTTACTAAACACACCTATTAAATATACTGCAGCATGTGAAACAGAACTGTATGCAATTAGCTCTTTAATATCTATTGTTCTTAATGTACTAAAACTAGCATATATAATAGTAATAACCCCTATAAGGTATACTATATATGTATAATCTAAAGAAGCTTTAGGTAATAAAGGTAATATAAGTCTAAATATACCATATAAACTTAATTTTAACACAATACCTGCTAGTAGGATACTACCACCTAAGGGTGATTCAACGTGAGCTTTTAATAATCATGTGTTTAAAAATATAGTAGGGGTTTTAATAGCAAATGCTATAAATATCCCATAAAATAAGTATAATTGTGTAGAGTAGTTGAAATTAGTTTTATATAAAGCATCAAAATCAGTTGTCCCCATTATAGATGCCATCGTAAGTATCGATAATAATAAAAATAATGACCCAAATAATGTATATAAAAATAAATAAAAACTTGCTCTTACTTTATTACTAGATCCAAATAAACCTATTAATAAAAATAAAGGGGGTAATATACTTTCAAAAAACACATAAAATAATAAGATATCTAATACTAAAAACACAGCTAATAATAAGGTTTCTAATAATAATATAATAATAACATAAGATCTTATATTTTCTTTTATAGAGTTCCAGTTAGAAAGTAGTGCTATAGGTACTATGATTGTAGTCAATAGCACAAAATATATAGATAGCCCATCAACACCTAAATAAAAATCGTATGAACTAACTTCATGATATTCTTGTACAAATTGAAATTGATTAACACTAAAATCAAAAAGTATAAATATTAAGAATGAGCATAATAAATTAACAATGGATGTTGTTAAACCTATTGTTTTTATACGTTTATTAATTAAGGCAGAGGTATCATAAGACATGCAAGTGGATATTATAAAAATACCTATTAAAGGTATTACTAATAAAAGAGATAATAACATATATCGGACAAATATTAAAAAAGCAGACAGAAAAAATGAAATATACCCTACCCGAATATATCTAATACACTCACACTAATAAAAAATTTTTTAAACTTTTGCAGGCTTACCTACTATTTTATTAATTTTAATGTAATTACTATGTAAAGTGTAAGTTTGTCTACTTTCTATTTTTAAGGCATTCTTACCTAATTCGAATGCAAACCCCAACGTTAAAGCTAAAAAGAAGACAAGCATTATAGTTAAACCATATACACCATTAGCATATGCACTAACTACATAAGGAAATACTAAAAGTATTTCTAAATCAAATAATAAAAACAAAAGGGCAAATATAAAAAATGATATACTAAATTGTGTTCTATTTTGTCCTAAAAAAGAATGAAAACCACATTCAAATGCACTATCCTTTTCGTCATAAGGATTATGAGGAGCGAATATTAAATTTACAGCTAATAAAATGATAGCTAATAAGGGTATAAAAACAAAAAAAAAAGTTATACTAGACATTATGAATTAAATAATATTAAAGCTAATATATTTGACATACTTAATGATTCTTGAGGCATAAAAATAAACAATAATATTATTAAAGTTAAAATACTTATTGTTATAGTTAAATGGCTTGATAGTATTATGCTATCATATTTAAAGCTTAATTTTTTAACTAAACCATTCTTTTTGGTTATAGTCGCATACATGTCAACATCTGAAATATAAGGATTTACCTTATATTCAGGTTTATCGAAGAAAATCTCTTTTACAATATTTAGATAATATACTGCACTTATCACACTAGTCAATATTGCAACAAGTGTTAAGAAAACATATCCATTATCTAAAGCTGCACTTAATACCATCTGTTTTGCAAAAAATCCTATAAGAGGAGGTATACCTGCAAAAGAAAATAAAGTAATAGCAAAACTTAAAGCTAACATAGGATTTATATAAAAGAAACCTTTCATTTGACTAATTAATTGTATAGGTGAATTATTCTTATCTAATAAAAAACTATATTTTTTATTCTCATTACTATAGCAATATAATGAATATCCTATTGCTAATAACAACATGAATGCATTTAAATTACTTAAAGAGTATTGCATTAGATAAAATATGAAAGCTTGAATTGACTCTATGCTGTTAATACTTAAAGCTAATAATATAAACCCTACATGACTTATAGTACTATAGGCGAATAATCTTTTTATTCTGAATTGTGTTAAACCTAAAACTGAACCTATTATTAATGATAGTAAAGAACTAACTAATAAGCTAGTAGTTCAACTAAAATTATTTGTAAATAAGGAATTACTAGTATAGTGCACTAACTCTAAAAAGAATATAAATATAGATATTTTTGCTATTATAGCTATAAATGTAGTAACTATAGTAGGCACGGCATCATAAACATCAGGTGATCAAAAATGAAAAGGTGCAGCACTTATTTTAAATAAAAATCCTACACATAATATAAGTAAAGACATATTTATATAATCAGGTTTATATCAAGATTGAGTATTATTGCTTATATCACTACCTAAATCGCTTATACTAGCAATAACATATATACCATCAAGACTAGTAGTACCAGAATTAGCATATAAAAGGGCCGAACCTAATAAAATAAAACAAGAAGCTAATCCACCTAATAAAAAATAAGTAAGACCTCCACTAGTTGCTTGTTCAGAATTTCTATATATAGTACTTAATAAATATAATCCATAACTTTGTAACTCTATGCTTAAAAAAATAGATACTAAGTCACTTGTTGAAACTAAAAAAACAGCCCCTGTTATAATAAACAATATAATTAAAGGGTATTCTATTATTTTAAATTGTTCTCCCATTTTATTTAAAATTTTAGCTTTAAAGTTAATTGTATTATAAGATAATAACTTAGAAGAGTTTTTAAAAAAGACTTTTCTAGGATAAAAACTTGTTAATTGTAATATAGCAGCACTAACTAAAAATATAAATAACTGAAATGTATGAGTTATGCTTGTAGCACTAAATAAACCCCCGTATAAACCTATCCCTGTATCTAAGTTTGTTAAATATAAACTATCTAAAGTAAGATAACTAGATAATAATAAAATTATTATAGTTATTCTGCTATATAAAATAGATTTGTCTCGTCTCAATGAAACGGCATTCGACATTAATAATGAAATAAGTGAAATAATTAACATGAGCCGGGAGAGAAATTTGAATTCTCATTATTAATGCATGAAATTAATGTTCTAACCAATTAAACTATCCTGGCTGACTTATATTTTATCTTTTATTAATTTAAAGGGTGAGTACCCTGACTTGAACAGGGAACATACTGTGCCACATACAGTCGTTCTACCGATTGAACTATACCCACCTATATCTTTTTTACGGTTTATTATGCTGAAGTGATTCGAACACCCAATAATAAGTATCAAAAACCTATGACTTGCCTATTAGTCTACAGCATAGGTATATAAAATTAAAGTATACTTTATTATACTATAAAAAGACATATTATATATAGCCTATAAGGTAAACCCGACTTGAACGGGTAAGATAATAAAATCAAATAGTCCTAAGCTATTCATGTCTACCAATTCCATCACTACCTTTATTAATTTAAATACACCTATATAGGAAATATGCTCGAGATAAGAGTTGAACTTATAACCTAGATCGCTTCAAGATCCCGCTCTACCAATTGAGCTTCTCGAGCTAAATTTTTATTTAATTATGGAGACATCAGGAATCGAACCTGAGATAACGACTTGCAAAGTCGCAGTTTTACCAATTAAACTATGTCCCCTATTATAGTGGTTTATAATTTAAACCACTATAATAAATATTTATATATTATAAACCAAATAATAAATTATTTAGTTAAATACTATCCGAAAAACGACTTGAACGTTCACGATTTTATATCAGTAAAGCTTAAGTTTACCCTGTCTACCAATTCCAGCACTCGGACTATATAATATTAAGGCCAAAGTGACTTGAACACTCATCTAAACCGTCATGAGCAGCTTGCTTTACCAATTAAGCTATAACCTTTAAACTATAACCTTTAAACATGAATACCGATCTAAAATACAGATATTAGTACATGTACTAATATATATATATATTATCCAATGTAATATTTACAACATTAAACTAATATTTGCATATAAAAAGGATTTTTATTATTTGACCTTAGAGGGACTCGAACCCTCGAATATGACAGTGAAAGTATCAAGTCTTAACCCCTCGACTATAAGGCCTTTATGATATAATTAAATCGATTCAATACATCAAAACCGAAAGTATTTTACGTATTTTAATACTCATGTCCTATTATCGGTGTCAGGCCTGTATATGCAACTAGGAACAACAGAGTGTAGATCTTAACCCGTAAAGCTAAGACCAAGCCCAGTGCAAGTATCGCACTTGCTTCAGCTGGTTACAAAACAGCTACATTACTTTTATGCTAACCAGGCTTAATTAGCCTTTAAAAGGAAACTATTGTTTTTCCATTTGTTTACAAAAAACAAATGAGATAATATAATGTAAGATATATATAATAATCAGTTATTTATAAAATTAGTACTTTATGCCTAAAAACATTTAAATTCTTACAGCTAAAGCCTATTAATCACATATTTAATAAAATATGGAAATCGTAGTGTTAAACTACCTATATTTAAGAATATCTTAAAGTAAGTTTCGCGCCTAGATGCATTCAGCACTTATCTTTAACTAACGTAGCGTTCCTGCCGTGCCTATGCTATATATTTACTTAAGTGAAAGTAACACCCCTGTATAATCTTAATCATACTTTTATTAATATTGGGCACATAAACAACAGGTAAACCATAGGTTAATATACCCAGCTCCTTTCGTACGAGGGGGCTATCCTTATTTTATTCTAATTTCCTCTAGAAGATAGAAACCATACTGTCTCACGACGTATTTAACCCAGCTCGTGTAACTTATTAATCGACGAACAGTCGAACCCTTCATGATTCCTGCATTCATGTGGATAAGTTAAGCCGACATCGAGGTGCCAAACTGCGCACTCAATTTGTACTTCCTGGCGCAATTAGCCTGTTCAAAATTTGTTATCATAAAGGTTATTTATCCTTTATTTCCATCTTTCACAAGATGGTTCAGACTATTTCTTCATTTCTTTTTATATAGTAAATGCAACGCGAGAATTATGAAGAATATTTTAAAAGGATAATTCTACTATTTAGTAATTATTTACTGCTTATTCAACCTTTAAGACCAAAAGCACCACTACGTGTTTTTGAGTTTATTACAGTATATTGCACATTAGATTTTGCATGACCTCTTATATTTACTGTTGATAATTTTTTATAAGAAGAATCAAAATTTTTAATACTACCTTTTCATTTTATCTTAAATACAGATCTAGAGGCAGCAGAACTTTTACCTAATCTACCTTTAGCTTCTAATCTTACACCCGCTATATCCTTATTTTTCAAAGAATTAAATACAATATCTAACGGGTTATAAGTATTAATATAATTTTCATTATAAGCTGTTAAAGGCGTTTTATCATTATTACCTGACATAAACGTTGAAGAAGGCAATATATCTAATAATAATTGATCTAACGTATCCTTATCCGTGTTATATTTATTTATATTAGAATTAATGTGTAAATTCTTAAGATGATCTAAGCAAAAATTATCTACTTTTCCACCATTTTCTTTTATCTTATTAATCCTAGGTAATTTAACTAAATATAAGGAAGATTTTAAGACATTTAATAATTTATTTTTTCGATTCTTCAATTTTGTAGATATTACATCTGTAAAAATGTCACTATTGAAATACAAAGTTTTTAAATTTACAATATTAAATTCTACTTCTTTATTGTAAATTTTTCCTATTATTCCTTTTAATTTATTTATAAACTCATCCTCAAATTTAGATTTATTTAAGTTAAGTAAAAGTTTACATGTAGCAATCTCTTTAATTTCTTTACTTAAAAAATTTTTTCTTAAGGACTCTGTATATATTTCATCCAATTTTTTATTAGCTGTTTTATCGTTTTTACTTAAAATTATCATTTCATTTATTATATCTAAATAAGATACCATATAGGGGTCTACTTTTGAGTCTAAGTTTGACTTTAAAGTAGACTTTAATTCCTCTAAATAATCCTCAAGAGAAACTCCTTTTTTATATACATTTATATCATGTAATAAATTTGTTAAAGATGGATCAATATTAAGATTTTTTAATTTAGAGGTAAAATATGCTTTAATTAAATTTTTCAATTTTAAAGTTAAAAAAATTTTTTCTGCATTATATGTATATAAGGTTACTGTTACTTTAGAACTTGTGTGTTTTAATTCTGCTTTACTTATCAATATCTTATTTAAAGATAGTCTTCTAAATCTTGTAGCTATTTGACTACTTTTTAATACTTTATTATTAAAATAGAAATTAAAATAACTTTTAACTAACCGACTTAAAGTTTTATCTGCAATAGATAAATTTTTGATAAAATTCTGGTTATAAGTATACACAGAATTAAATCATTCTTTAGTAGCAGTAGGAAAAACACGAGTAGGACCTATAGTGTTAGAAATAACGTTTAAAGGTATTATTTTATGTTTAAGATTTATTTTTTTGTTAAATATAAGCGGTTTCAACATTTCAGTTTTTTGGTTATTATTTTTCATGGTTATTTTTTTTTTAATACCAACACAACACAGTGGTAATAAGCTTTACTTTAATATAAAACTATAAAGTAAATTAAAGTAAAGACTATTTCATTAATAAATTAATATTAACTAAGGTTAAGCAATATAAATTAATATTGCAATTATAAAACTATATATTAAGAAAGTTGGGCATTGTTAGAAAGATTATTGTTAGCATAACTCACTTTCTAGTCGTTGAACGGTTTTACTTTTAATACCTTTTTAAGGTAATTATGCTAAAGTAAAGTTCGCTTCAAGTATACTAAGTCCTCAGACAAAGTTATTCTTGAAATTAACCCAATAAATTGCCAATGAGTTTAAGTCTAATTAACCAATAATAAATATTAGTAGACTTAAACATTGGAGGACTAACATCCCTAGCGTAGCTTTTTCATAAATCCAAGACCTTTCCTTTCTGCATCTTGTGATCATATGCCCCGCTTACGCGACTGATAGACGTGTAAGTCAAACAGTAAAGCAAGATTAAGCCATTAAACTTGACAAGTAATAAACATAATTATCTTATTAGCAATTTGTAGTTTGGTTTCACCAAATACACCCAATAAAAAAATTAAAAAACATTGGAAAGATATCTACTTCAATGTTTTAATTACATCTATTTTCCATATAGATAAAATCTTACTTGGATAAAAAAATATTTCTAACTTAATAGATAAATAGCTGGATTAGTTATAGCATAAGCTATACCAAATAACAAACTAAAAATAAATACATTATAAAAAATGTATTATTAGTCATGAAAACTTATTTCCAAATAATATATTTAGAAATAAGTCATGTCAATTTTACAAAATTAACTTTGGATACACCCAGGTACTTTTTATGGGATCTGTGCCCCGCATAAACTGCCTCCTAGCCATTGTTCCCCTAACATAGTAGGGGTAATTTCCTATCTTTAAATAAGAAAATAGATTAAATCTATCAATATGACAAACAAAATAAAGGTATTTCAATTATATCTAACCAATTACCTTATACTACTAAAATTAATTCAATCATATCCAATAACTAGCAACAGTAAAGCTGCATAGGGTCTTCTCGTCTAACTAGAGGTAAACTGTATCTGCACAGTTATTCCAATTTCACTGAGCCAATCATTGAGACAGCTGTTGTATCGTTAAATCATTCATGCAAGACCGCATTTAACGGCCAGGGTATTCCGCTACCTTAGGACCCTCAAAATAAGGCCGCCATTGATCGGGGTTTCCTTCAAAGTCAAGCTTATATTAGTCAACTTAACAAATCCGTTAACCAGCCGACATCGGGCAGAAATCACACTCAATACTTTGATTTATTATCTTACTGCAGAGTGCTTTGTTTTAATTAAACAGTCGTACAACACTATTCCATGCTTCCTATTCTTTACCTGATATTAATCAGGAGGAATGGCTCTCCTTATCCCTAAGTTACGGTAGTTAGTTTGCCGAGTTCCTTAATGATTGTTCACTCAAACGCCTTCGTATACTCTACTTGCTTACTTGTGGTAGACTCTAGGTACGGTTATTATGTCGCCTTTATAATTCATATCTTAAAGATATTCACTATTTAAGGTTTTTACTGTTTTTCCAGAACCTTATTCACTTAAGAAAAAGCTAATAAGACGAAACATCTTAATCTCTTTTTCTTATAAAAGGTTGTTACTTTGTAGACAAGATTTTCTCATCGTTTAATCCTTTAGGTTTATAAACTTAGAGGCCGTTACTTTAAAAAATCCATAAGCTTTAGGCGAGGGGGGTATACCCCCTTTTTCGTTACTCATGTCAGCATTGTCACTTGGGTCATTTATTCCTAAATCTATTTAAGAAATAGTCTAAAATTTACCCAACGTTCCGCTACCCCATATTATATAATATTATGTTTTAATATGGACAAGGTGTCGGTATATTATTTAGATCCGTTAAATTTTCGGTGCCACTATCAATGTAAATAGTAAACTATTTACTGAACCAGTGCTCTGTTACGAGGTCTTCAAAAAATGGCCGCTTCTAAGCCTATTTCCTAGTCGTATTAGATAGAAACTTCCTTAATTTCACTTAATATTAATTTTGGAACCTTAACTCTTGTTCTGGGCTGTTTCCCTTTAGACATACAACCTTAGCGTACTATGTCTGATTATTTAATATTCATCATTGCCCTTCCGAGTGCGAATACTCACCGATAAAATCTTCACGATCCCCCGATATATACAAAAATAATAAATGACACAAATAATCATGTTATTTATTAAAGTTGCCTGAGATCACAGTTCTGTACCTGCTATGATGTAACTTAAATTACCTACTTCTATAGGTTTCGCAGAAAACCAGCTATCCTGGTCAGTTTTGTCTTTCACTAACTTACCACAGTTCATCGGATATCTTTACAACGATAACCCGTTCGGGCTTTTATAACCCTGACTATGGTAAGATCACCAGGCTTCGGGTCTAATTTTAGATACTAATTCATTATTTCATAATTGGTTTATCTAGGCATTGCTGCTCGCATCTAACATTAACTTACTGACCCATTATGCAAAAGGTACGCTCTCACTATGTATTTAAACTTTGCTTGAGCTGCTTATAAAACTACTAATTCAAACCTTTCCTTCACAGAACTATACGCTGTCGCTTATATATTATATTTAGCCTTAGAGGAAGGTTCCCCTTAACATTCAAACAGGTTTATAGCCCGTTCTACTTATTTAAAGTATTAATAGAGATTTAGTTATCCCTTATCTCCTTTTAATACTCTAGGCTCTTCTACTTTAATTCACACTAATTGTAGAATCTCGTTTGATTTCTTTTCCTAAAGCTACTAAGATGTTTCAATTCACTTCGTTTATTACTGAATTTATCTAAGAGTTCATGTGTTTGGTTATATACACAATTTAAAATATTACTCTCTTTAATATATAGCAAGGTATTCCTAATAGTTTCTTTATATACTTGCTTATACTACAATTTATAGTAGATAAACATTAAATCTATATCGATTACATTATATTACTAATACCAATTTAGTATTTGTAATACTAAATTACGTATTTTCGGGTTATTATGATTCGAACATAACAATTCCTCAACCCAAATGAGACGCCTAACCAACCTGGCTCTAACCCGTTTATATACATAAATTTTATAGTAATAATACAGAGAATATCCGATTCGAACGGATGTGATTTATAAAACCAAATAAATCTCAAGTTTACCGCCTTAAACCACTCGGCCAATTCTCTTTTACTATATTTACAACATATAATTTATATAGTATTATACTATGATTCTTTCAAGACTTGAACTTGAATAACATCCTTATCAAAAACGCACTTTACCAATTAAGTTAAAGAACCTGGTGAAAGCTAATATATATTATACAAGAGTACTCAGACTTGAACTGAGAACATGAAATCTGAAGCTTCTTGTTTTGCCAATTAAACTATGCTCTTTATTAAAAATTAACGAATGATATTTCTTATTTTTCACGGAAAAGAGATGAATTGAACATCCAGGTGTTAATACACAATATTTAGCAAATATCTCGCCTTACCAATGGCAACTTTTCCTTTATGATAGCATTAAAAACCCTTTTGGATATCGTTAATAAAATCATATTTCAATATAAACACGGGCCAGATCGGGTTCGAACCGACATCTACTTTCGTGACAAGAAAGTCCTTTACCAATTAAGTGACTAACCCTTCTTTATTTTGCGGCTAGCCGAATTCGAATCGACATAAAACGTTTGGAAGACGTCGGGTTTACCATTAACTTATAGCCGCTTACTAATATAAGACCTATGGGATTTGAACCCATATAATAGTGATTAAAAGGCACATGCTTTACCAATTAAGCCAAAGTCTCTAAACATTAAAAATATATAAAATTTTTTTAATGTTTTAGTTTTTAGTGTACTAATAGTTATATATAACTATTATGATCCTCAATAGTATATAGATACAAATAAGAAAAGTCATACTACATCAACAAAATGTCAGTACAATATACTTGACTCTAAACCTAAATGATGGTTATCTGTAGTATGGTAAGCTAAAACACGTCATAAACCTACAGCTATAAATGCTGTCCCAATCATAACGTGTATCCCGTGGAAACCTGTTCCAAAATAAAAACATGATCCGTACGCTCCATCACTTATAGTAAATGAAGAAACTGTGTACTCTACACCTTGGAAACCTGTGAAGACTAAGGCTAATAAGACTGTAGCTACTATACCATATAAAGTTCCACTTCTGTTTCCTTGTATTAAAGAATGATGAGCATATGTAACTGTTACACCACTAGATAATAATATAATAGTATTAAGTAAAGGTAACTCAAATGGATTTATAGCTTCTATACCCATAGGTGGTCATTGAGCACCTAATTCTACAGTAGGTGATAAAGCACTATGAAAGAAGGCTCAAAAGATAGCTAAGAAAAATAATGCTTCTGAAACAATAAATAGAGCAACACCCATGTTTAACCCTTTTTGTACTGCTAATGTATGATTACCTAAATATGTACCTTCACTTATTACATCACGTCATCAAAAAGACATAGAAGAAACTACTGCTATAAATGCTAAAGCTAAATATAATCCTGCATTACTGAACCCGTGCATAGTTAAAACACCACTAGTTGTTAGATTAAATAAGGCAATACATGTGTAAATAGGTCAAGGTGAAGGAGAAACTAAATGAAATGGATGTGCTTGAAACTGACTTCTGTTAAGATTTGTCATATTTTTATTTTATTTTCTTTACCTACCTGGAATAAACTTAATTTTTCCTTTTTCACGGTTTGTATAATAATCAGATACATTTTTATTTAAGATTACATATTTATTTATATATGTAATCTTAAATATTGATATAATATTAATATTTAGAAGAACCAATACCTAAAAAGATGCGTGCATATATCTCTTTTATGGAGGGGTTAAATAGAATATTATAGATACTACTCTATTTAAGGGATAAGTGATTCGAACATTTAACCTACCGTGTGTAAAACGGTTGCTCTACCAATTGAGCTAATCCCTCTTAAGGTTATAAACCACCTGCTCTGATTTGACTAACCCTAATTGCAACAGCTTCTCTAAATGCCATCTCTACTCCTTGATAGTCCCCCATTGCAGCTCTATGACGATTTAAGTCAAGCATAGTTGTTTCAGGGTTAGCTTCAAGAATGATTAGCTGGGCTGCTCATAGGGCCTCAGTCCTAGCATATTCGTTTGCCAAAAATGTATCTAGATTAATACTACCATCTATAATGCCACGAGCCACAGTGTCTACATCAGCTATTATACTTAAAGGTATAATCACAGCACCATTTCTTCAGACTTCTACGCCCGGCTCAGGAATATATGCTCTATACTGTCGAGTCTCATCAAGCATAGCCTTTCATGGTACAAGTTCTGTAGATTGTCTACTTAATATAAAAGAGTCATAAGATGAAAGAGCAGGTAGCTCTAACTGTATTGATTTTGGTGCATCCGCTACAATGTACAGGTAATCGAGATTCTCAGTAAGGTTTTCTATAATTATTCTTAATAATTGCATTATCATACTATACTTTATTATATTATATAATCTCCTATACTTTTGACTAAGTTAAAACTTAGATAATTAGAAATTTTTAGTATATGTACTTTTAAGTACGTTGAGTAAAGCGTAGGGCGAAAGTGTGTACAAGATTTGAACCTGTGTCCATGCGTAGCACATAGCTCTACCGATTGAGCTAACACACTTTAAGATTTAATCTTACTATTGTACTAGTTTTTTTGTTTTATTGTTATAACAATAGCACCTACCATAGCTAATAATAAGATTATAGAGGTTAATATTAATCATATACTATGACTAGAGTATAAAATATTACCTATAGTTGTTATGTCACTAGTTTCAGATAAAGTCCCGTCCCATGTTTTACTTGTAACATAGCTTAGATCCATATCCTTTGGTGTAATATCCTTTATATTAATTAGTTTATTATCTATATTTTGATTAACACTTGTTTCATCAAGACTTCCATTTAGCGGTGACAAGTTATCAGCAGGGAAACTAAGGCCAAGTCCTAACCCGAAAATAAGAAGGGGAAGACTATTACTTGTTTCATTTGATAGTTCACTTATTCTAACATTTATTAACATAAGTATAAAAAGAAATAATATAGACACAGCTCCTACATAAACTAACAAGTAAGATAAACCTATAAAATTAAGGCCTAGTGTTATAAGATAACAAGATATACTTAAGAACAACCCGATTAAAAATAGAACAGATACTATAGGGTTCTTGCTAACTATAACCAATATACCGGAAAAAATACAAATCAAAGATAACAAATCTAATACTCCTGTTTGATAACCATTTGTGAATGTTTCATGAAAAACAAAAAGTGAAGAATTCATATGCTATGTTTTATATTATATAATCTCCTATACTTTTGACTAAGTTAAAACTTAGATAATTAGAAATTTTTAGTATATGTACTTTTAAGTACGTTGAGTAAA
>ERZ1463038.55-NODE-55-length-27705-cov-18.718409_pt1 | contig 27705 bp, 46 predicted proteins | sample MGYA00564479_ERZ1463038 | MGnify/ENA primary metagenome ERZ1463038 (study PRJEB39244, sample SAMEA3635134) | Helicobacter pylori | study: EMG produced TPA metagenomics assembly of PRJEB11511 data set (Assembly of a 5300-year-old Helicobacter pylori...
GCGGCATACGTCGCGTTGTTGCGCACCTCCAACTGCATACTTCGGTCAGCTGAGGCCCTTAGAGCCAGAGTAGGAGAACAACACACCTCAAGTCGTTTCGCTCGAAGCTCGGCACTCGCGGCTCGGAGCGCGGGCGCGGTAGCGTTCGGGACCGTGATTGACGCGTCGGCACCTCGTCTGGATGCACGCTGTCAGCACTTGAGTTCCCGGAAGCACGCGGATAGGCGTACAGGTACAGCAATCGCGGCGCCTCGCCCCGCGCTCTCCGGCTGGTCGCATCGGCAACGATGGCGTCGAACGCGAGCGCGAGGCGCTCAAAGTCGTGCGTGTCCATCGAGATCTCGATCGCTCGCTGTTGAGCGTGGATGGGGTCAGCGGACCGACTCCTGGTGAGCGGGGAAGGACGGGGCGCACAGCGATGCCCTCTCGGTACATGTCCTTGAAGCGGGCCTTGACGGCCTTCATGAGCTCCGGGTACTGCCCATGGTAGTCCGGGAAGCACTCCTTGAACCGCTTCGTGCTGTAAACCGCAGCGGGTCAGCGCCCGAGTGCAAACAACAAGGACGGAGCGCGCACTTGAGGTGGTCGATGACGCGCTCGGACGCATTCTGCAGCGTGATGAGCGTGTTCGTGTACCGCTTGCTCGTCGGTGGCTTGTGAGCAGCGACATCCGGTGGGGCGTCGACCTCCATCGCGCGCAGACGAGACCCCGGCACGCGACTTTATTTTTTTTGGGCCCAGCGCGATTTAATTGATTGGGGTCGCTAGGTGGGACCTACGGACTATGGGACACGACGGCGCCGAGGGGCCGACGTAGCTGTGACACGCCGCCGTTTGACTCGACCTTTCGGCCCGTGGACTGAGCGAGGCTTTGGGTGGACTGAGCGAGCAACCTCGTACGCCTGGATTTGCGATCGTGAATGGGAGCGCCCGCTGACGACGATGCGACTCCCGCAGCCGATGTACAGCTCATCGCGGTCGCCTCCGCCACTGCAGCACCCCCGACCCCAGCACCCGCCTTCGCAGATTCCCTCGACGTCCCCGCCACCCGACGCGCACGGCGGCTACGAGCGCTTCTCGAGCCCACCGTCGTCGTCGTCGGGCCATCAGCAGCATTTCCTCGATCAGAGCCAATACGGCCAGCAGCAGCCGCTCCCGGACTCGTACATTCCGGCCGGCCACCAGGGTGGCAATGTGCACTATGCGGCGCCGCAGCATCAGCAACAGCAGCCGCAGAGCGCGTTCCAGCAGGCCGGCGCGCCGTGGCTCGGCGGCGGCGGCGGCGGCCAGCATGGCGGGCAGGGCGGGCAGGACTGGCCGGGCATGAACGACGCGACGGCGCAGATGGGCGTCCAGTTCGGCAAGCACGCGTTCGACGCGGGCCAGGCGTACCTCGACAAGAACTTCACGCGCCTGCTCCCGCTCGCGCACCTCAAGCACTCGTTCAACGTCTCGAACGGCTACGTCCTTCTCAAACTTCGCATCGTTCTCTGGCCGTGGAGGCACCGCCCGTGGAGCCGCGCGCTCAGGCGGAGCGAGACGAGCGGCGTCGCTGAGGGGTGGAAGCCGCCGCGCGAGGACATCAACTGCCCCGACCTGTACATCCCGGGTGGGTCTCTATTGAGCTTCAGACCTGAATCACGGACGCTCACAGTACGACACAGTCATGGCGCTCGTGACGTACATCCTCTTGTCGGCCGTGATCGCTGGCTCGCAGGGCCAGTTCGACCCTCGCATCCTGGGCCAGACGGCGTCCAAGGCGTTTGGGCTTCTCTTCCTCGAGTTTCTTTGCATCAAACTCGGCTGCTACCTACTCGGCATTGGCGAGGAGGGCGCCGTCGTCGACCTACTCGCCTACGAGGGCTACAAGTTCGTCGGGTGCGTGGACCTTCCTGCCTCCGCGTTCCCGACTGAGCCAAACCGACTCGAACTTCTATTCTGCAGCATCATCGTTGCGCTCATTGCAGGCCTGCTCGGCGCAAAAGGCTGGGTGTACGGCTCCGTGTGCCTATACGTCTTCCTTGCCAACTTCTTCTTCCTCGTACGTCCCGCCGTTCCCTCCCGCTGATTTCACACCGACCCGAGTACCCACAGCTCCGATCCCTGCGCCACATCGTGCTCCCAGACCCGACCATGTCCCCGCTCGACACGGCGCACAACCCCGCCACGACGTCGAGCTCGATCAGCCAAGCGCAGCGCAAGCGGCGGATCGAGTTCCTCTTCATCATCGCCGCCGCACAGGGCATCTCGATGGGCATCTTGGTCAGGGTCTGAGGAGAGGGAGGTGTACAGGCTGGATCGGATGGACGCTTTGAGGACGGTGGAAGATACGACCCTTTTGACGACTGAGCTGGGGCGTGCGCTTGAGCGACTGAGCTGGGGCGTGCGCTTGAGCGCGCCAGCTTTTCAAGGCAGGCGCATACATTGCTCTTTCTCTCTATCTGCGGTGGACCGACCCAAGCACGGTCACAGCGTCTCTACTTCTCCAAAGCTTTAAGCACTCGCTTCGGTGGCGGTGGGGTAGTCGATGTATCCCTCGGGACCGTGAACGTAGAATGTGTCTCGGTTGTAGTGCGCCTGCAAAGCTCAGGAGTCAGTCACCTGTCGCGGAAGAGGTGCGAGCTAGACGCACGAGGGGGACCTGCGCCTTGATGCGAGCCGGGAGGTCCGGATTTGAGACTGATGAGTGAGGGAGTCAGCAATTCTCACTTGGCGTTGAAATTGGTGGTGTCAGCAGTGCAGCTTACTGAAGAAGCGGCCGAAGGCGGCGACGTCGCCAGTCCGTGCGACGTGAGGTCCGACGTTCTCGGCGTTGAAACCACCTGGTGGCAGGAGTCGTGAGCCGTTAATAAGGCATGTTGTTCATAGGCGAACTCACTGGCTGAAATGAACACCGTCGGGTGCTCCGGCGTCGGGTCTGGGAAAACAATCTTGTCGACCTCAATCGAGTCGGGGTCCATCCCGCGCACGATGGCGCGAAAGCGGTCGTTGGAAGGCACGATCCCCTTGTCGTGAAGCTTTGTAGAAGCAGACCCAGGCGCCCACTCCCTCGACTCGACGATGTGCACGTAGCTGAGTTTCGGGAACCGCGTGACGAGCTGCTTGAGCGCGAACTCGAAGATCTCGAACGGGTTAGCTTCGCCCATTCCCTGCTCGAAAGGCTTCAGTTTTGGGTGAAGGTTTGAAGCGAGAGAGTAGATGGACCTGAAAGGTTCCCCAAGGCGACAGTCGGACTCCCACACGCTCGGCGCCAACGGCCTCAACGGCGGCTCCGACAGCCTCGACGAGGAAGCGCGCCCGGTTCTCGAACGAGCCTGCTCCGTATGCGTCTGTACGCTTGTTAGAGTTCGTTTGAAGGAACTGGTCAGGGACTGTGGGTTGAGCGCAGAGTCAGTTCTTGGTCGTCGCTAGAGTCTTCGCTGACTGACGGTACCCGTTCGCGCCATGGACTGAGCAAGGGGGTCAGCTTTGCGGTTCTAAAGGAATACGGAGGACTCTTTTACCCTCAACACCATCCATTCCAGCTTCCACCGCGTTTGTGGCCGCCTGAGCGTAGTGTGCGATGTAGCCTGTGATGCGATCAGTTAGATCAGCTCTTTCTTCAACATAAAAGGAAGCGCACGCTTGATGTCGTCGAAACTGAGCTCTTCGGGAAGGTACTCGGGCTCGAGCCCAATAGGGGAAGGTGCCACGGTCTTCACATCGGGCATGTGGTCGTGCAGTGGCGGGTCCGCATTCGCCCTCCCGAGCGCCCACAGCTGCGTGTAGATCAGGCCACCCTTCGCGTGCACCGCATCTGTAACCTTCTTCCAGGCTGCGAAACGGATCAGCCGGAGCCTGGACGCGCGGATCGCGTCTCCCACCTGCAATCTGGTCCGCGTTGTAAATGCCCGGGGCGTACGGGTAACCTCCAGCCTCTCGAGCAATGAAAGTAGCCTCAGTGATAAGAAGCCCTCCCTCAGAAGCACGCTGGCCGTAGTAGGTCGCCGTGAGGTCCGTGAGCACCTGCTTGTCGGGGATCGCGCGCAGCCGCGTGAGCGGAGCCATCGCGAGGCGGTGGTTGAGCGTCTTTCCGCCCAGAGAGACTGGCTCGAAGAGACGTGAGGAGGAAGTCATGATGTGAACGATGTGGAGGCGGCAAGAGAGCAGAGGAGCTCAGCCGGTGACGCGATCACTCAGCTCGGTGTCGGACCAGCTCGGCTGGGCCCGGCCCGGTACCCGTGGATCGTCGACGACACGACAGGATTGATTTACAGCTTGCTCTTGACATCCGCCTCGACCCACCAGGGATAGCTAGACAGTGAGGCTGGTCAGCACGACATTCTTTGTAGCACAGAAGCGACTCACTACTCGGTGGGAAGGTCGGCGGGCACCGTCGCGGGGAAGACGGCCTCGCGCTTCTCCTTGAACGCCTTGACACCCTCCTTCGAGTCGGCGCCATTTCCAAGCGTGTAGATCGCCTTGGAATCGAGGAGGTGCTGCTCCTCGGGCGTCGCCTCGGGGCGCCAGACGAGGGCCTTCGTCACCGCCATCGAGATGGCCGAGTTGTTTCGAGCGATCTCGGACGCGATGGCGAGGGCGGCTGTGACTGTTGCCTCGGGGGTTGGGTGGAGGGACGAGAAAAGGAGGTCCAGTGTCGGGGCGGAGGCGGGCATGATGCGCGAGGTCTGCGAGCCGCGAAGAGGTCAGGGGCTGTGCCGAGCTGAGCGCATAGTCAAGACGCACCATGAAGAGCTCAAGAGCACGGGAATGACCGATGAGCTTCGGCAGGAAATATGAAGAGGTAGCTACCACAGCTTGATGGGTCAGGATCCGTACCACGGCGACTGAGCGTGGAAACGGCCGCACCTTCGGGCACGATGCCGCGCTTGCCGAAGACAAAGCCGATCTTCGCCTTGTCCCAGGCAACACGAATGTCGAACGTGAGGGTCATCGTGATCCCGATGCCAACGGCGTGACCGTTGATGGCGCAGATGGTGGGCTTGCGGATCGCGAACGCCGCCAACGCCGTCATGCCGCCGCCGTCGCGGTGCTCGTTCATGTTGCGCACCTGGACGTGGCTCGTGTTCCCCGCCCTTGAGCCCGAGCTGAAGTCGCTCTTCGAAAGGTCCGCTCTACTACCGTCGTCAGCGGAGACCCGGACCGGCGCATGTGGACGAGGCAAGGACGCACCCCGCACAGAAAGCGTTGCCCTTGTTGGGCGCACCAGCGAGAACGACGACCTTGACCTTGTTGTCCGCGTCCAAGCGGCGGAAGCACTCGACGAGCGACGCTCGCATCTCGTTGGTGAAGGTGTTGCGCTGGTCGGGCCGGTTCAGCGTGACGAGCGCGATGCCCTCAGCATCAACCGTCGCCAGGATCTGATCCAGGTCCGGATAAATTGTCGTCATGTTGATGGGTGGAGAGAAGAGCGCGAGCGCGCCCAAGGCGGGGCAACCCCAGCGGCGGCTGTAGCTGGCCGGCGCCGGGAATCAGTTGGCTGCCGACTCCGGACGCGTCGATGCCGGCGAGCTCAAAACTTGCCCGGGGCAGTTTGAGAGTATGAGCTTTCACAAGCTCGGATCGCAGTCAGAGAGACTCTGGTAGAGGGTGCTGCAAAAGGCGAGGCGGAGGCGCGAGTCAAGCATTCAAGTTGGCGGCGTGAAGCGACAGTCATTCAAGTCGGCAAAGCTCTGTCAAGTGTTTCATTTGCGTGTTCGCCGTCTGTCCCAGCCTAATATCCCGCGCGTATTACGGTATTGCTGACAGCCTCGACGACCTTCAGCGCGTTCGCAGGAGTTCGGCCACTCGGATACTCTCCGACGATCACAGTCTGCTTGGTCTTTAGGCAGAGTATTCCAGCAAACTTTACAAAACATTTCAGCTAATGCTCTTGCAAGGAATGAAGTGACTGACCCCATCTTTGCGTCCCTTGCCAGATAGCGACTTGTCTGCAATGCCGGCGTCGATCTGAAACTTGACGCCGGCAACTACAATTCCCGCGTCGTTGAAGGTAATCTACATATGTTAAGTCACTATTGCGGAATGAAACGTCAAAGCAGGACAACCAACGAGGACGCTGGTCGGGTCCTTCAGAGCTCCCAAAATGTCGCCTTGCTCCCCGGTAGAGATCTGAAGACTTGCAGGGTCGCAGATTATAGGATAGACGTGTGTGGGTGAAAGCTTCCTCACATTATACCCAGGGCTTGCAGCAAAGACACCGCCCTCTTGATTCACGATCGCCGCCTTGCTGATTTTGCCACTTCCGACGAGGTCATTGTCCACGACTTGAGAGAGAAAATAGAGTTATGTCAGACATCCGAGTACATGAAAGTGCGCGGATGAACGTACGTGCTGCAACGAGCGCACGGCATCGAGGACTTGGTTGAGTTGTGTCTTGTCTGCGCCAGGGTCGGACGCTGACCTTGCCAGTCCATGGTCAAGGGGCTTCTTATGCGAGTGATTTAAAGCTGCGGAGTGGTTTAGAGGAAGGAAGAAGCAGCGAGGTGCTCAGCCAAGTGCGCATCGCAGCGTGTGCGATCCCCGCACGCATCTCCGGGAGTCCGGGCCTCTGGCATCAGCGCGCGGCGAGACATTAAAGGTTCGTAGAAACGTGACGGCATTCCGGTTTCAGAGTGCGTATATTCGGTCTCTAGGTTCACACGGGTCGGCCATTTTCCTTTCAGGCGTGACGAGCACGACCGTTCGGTCTCGGACTCGGCTTCCCACGCTTCGCACACGCTCTCCGCCTCTGAATACCATTCCCCTCTTGACTCGACAGAGGACTCCATTCATGTTCGCAGTGAATTTGAGGACCAGGATTGTCAGGGTCACGATTTGCCATGAGCCATGACTCGAAAGGATGCTTCGCTTCGTCGAACTGTTTGCAACGGCGCGAACTGCAGCGCGTTACCAGGAGGAATCAAAGTCGCTTCCCTGTCAATATCTTCAACAGAGAGAGGGAAGGGGAGGAAAGAGAAAGAAGGCCAGAGGCACTTCGCAGGTCTGTCTTGAAAGCTGTGAAGCTTACATAAGCAAGCACGGACCCGACGTGAAGCTGACGACGAGCAGCGCACCTCGACCACCTACAGGCTTCCGCAATCATGCAGAACGCCCAGTACATGACCGATGAGGTGCGTTCCTTGTCCCCCAGCCTCCCAGCCGCCTTCTCGCAGCTCGGGCTCGTCGCGCGTAGGGGGCAGCAGCGTCGTCGCGCACGCGCTCACGCTGACGCGCCGGCTCCTCCCTGTAGTACGGGCGACCGTTCATCATCGTCAAGGACCAGGGCAAGAAGACGCGGATGCACGGCATCGAGGCGATCAAGAGTCACATCCTCGCCGCGCGCACCGTCTCGTCCATCGTCAAAACCAGCCTCGGACCTCGCGGACTCGACAAGATCCTCATCAGCCCCGACGGAGACATCACCGTTACCAACGACGGTGCTACGATCATGAGTCAGATGCAGGTGAGTTGACTGGACAGGGATGAAGGGCCAGGAGGGGGGTGCACGCACCGAACATGCGAGAACGACGCGCGTGGATCCCGGGAGCGCGCGACGGGCGCGCTGCAAGGGCTGCGAACGGTTTGGACCGAAGCGAAGGACACGAGCACGGTCCTGGAGACGCGTTCATGAAGCGCCGGAGCTGACGCGTTGGCTACCCCTTCCCCCACCAGATTGAGCACGAGATTGCCAAGCTCCTCGTGCAGCTCTCCCGGTCGCAGGACGACGAGGTCGGAGACGGAACGACCGGTGTCGTTGGTGAGTCCCTTGCGTTCAGGCAAGCGCAGCGCCGTCTGCTAATGCCGAGCCTGCAGTCCTCGCCGGAGCTCTCCTCGAGGCCGCGTCTGGCCTTCTTGACCGGGGCATCCACCCGATCAAGATTGCCGACGGCTACGAGCGTGCATGTGCCGTTGCTGTCGCGGAGCTGGACCGGGTCAACGACGTGATTGAGTTCTCGTTGGAACCTGGAGGGCGCGCGGAGCTGGAGAAGGTCGCGCAGACCAGTATGGGGAGCAAGATGTGCATTCTTCTCTGGGTCCGGATCAGGGGAAGGAGCTGATTCCGTCTTCAACCCACAGCGTATCAAAAGCGCACGGCCTCTTCGCCAAAATCGCGGTCGACGCAGTCCTCTCGGTTGCGGACCTCGAGCGCAAGGACGTCTCGTTCGACCTAATCAAAGTCACCGGCAAGGTCGGAGGCTCGCTCGAGGACACGACGCTCATCCAGGGCGTGCTGCTCGACAAGGACATGTCGCACCCGCAGATGCCGCGCTCGCTCAACGACGCGCGCATCGCGATCCTCACCTGCCCGTTCGAGCCCCCACGGCCCAAGACGAAGCACAAGCTCGACATCACGAGCGTCGAGGAGTACAAGAAGCTCCAGACGTACGAGACGGAGAAGTTCCAGGACATGATCAAGAAGGTCAAGGACACGGGCGCGAACCTCGTCATCTGCCAGTGGGGATTCGACGACGAGGCGAACCACTTGCTCATGCAGAACGACCTCCCCGCTGTGCGATGGGTCGGTGGACCGGAGATTGAGGTGCGCACCCTTGTGGCTCGTGTTCTGCGAGTGTGCTGACACCTCCCTCGAACGACAGCTCATCGCCATCGCGACGAACGGCAGGATCGTACCGAGGTTCGAGGACCTGACGGCGGAGAAGCTCGGAAAGGCCGGCATCGTGCGCGAGGTTTCGTTCGGAACCACGCGGGACAAGATGCTCGTCGTCGAGGACTGCGCCAACTCGCGGGCCGTGACCGTCTTCGTTCGCGGTAGCAACAAAATGGTACATTCTTTCGCCTTCCTTTGACTCGGAAAGCAACACCTTACTCACAATCTGCATCCAAAGATTATCGACGAGGCCAAGCGCGCACTGCACGACGCGCTTTGCGTCGTTCGTAACCTGGTCAAGGACAACCGCGTCGTCTACGGAGGCGGAGCCGCCGAGATTGCGTGCTCCATCGCCGTCGCCAAGGCCGCCGACGAGATCGCCTCGATCGAGCAGTACGCCATGCGCGCGTTCTCGACCGCGCTCGACGCGATCCCGCTCGCGCTTGCCGAGAACTCGGGTCTTTCGCCCATCGACGCGCTTGCCGAGGTCAAGAGTCGGCAGGTCAAGGAGGGCAACACCAAGCTTGGCATCGACTGCGCCGGCAAGGGCAACAACGGTTCGTCGCTACTTCGTCGCTGTTGATGGGGGCGGACTTGAGCTGATCATGACTTCCACTCGCAGATATGAAGGCGCAGTTCGTGTTTGACCCGCTGATCTCGAAGCGTCAACAATACCTCCTCGCGACTCAGCTCGTTCGGGCCATTCTCAAGGTGCGAAGCTCGGAGCCAACCCTTGCTGTGCGCGGATTTTTGACCTCGGCTTTCTCTACAGATCGACGATGTGATTACTGCTGGCGGTGGAGACGACGACTACTAGAGGACTGAAGGTGGAACACACCCACCCGTACCCACCACCTCGCGATGTGCTCCTCCGAACGCTCGCCGATTGTGACCTGGGTTTCCGCGCGGCTATCATCGCTATCGCAGGCTTCGAGGTCAATCTTTGAGTGCCAAGAACAGCACAATCTCGGATCGAAGCTCCCCCTCCAAGCCCACTTGACCGCAGCAAAGTCCGCGCCAGATGCATCTGCATAGCCCTGCTGCTGCTCCTGTGCCACGCCGCCAGCACCTATTCTGATGGCCAGGAGAAAGTCGAAAGATCCAACTCAGAACCTCTTTTGAGTACAGAACTGCTGCCACGATCGCGTAATCGGATCGATGTATTGCGACCGGCCGGCACCCACCGCGCGCGGAGCCCTTTCGGCCGACAAAGCTTTTCTGTCGCCGCCGCGTCCTCTTGACTCACGACGCCTCCGCACATCTCCCCACCCATCAAGATGAGCTTCGATAAGCAGGCCATGGCGGACGAGTCCGCCGTGGGCTCGCCCTTGTCGCTGTCGCCATCTCCGCCGGCGCGTCTCCCGCTCGTCGGCCGATTCAACGCATACCTCCAGCAGCAGGTCACGCCGGCCGACGCGACGTACCAGCTGCTCTGGGCGTGCTTCCTCACGGGCTACACCTGTGCCGTCACGTTCACCGCGTGCTACATGTAAGCCTGCACGCTCCGCCTTCGCTCATGAGCTCACCATTGTCGTTCGCAGCTGGTGCGGCTTTCAGACGCGAGTGCTTCCCGGCTGTTCGGACGCACGCGCGCCCCAGCTAACCCCGCCTTAATCACAGAGGCGGTACCATTCAACTTGCTCTCGCCCTCGCACGACTTTTCACCGGCGACCCCGCGACGCGGACATTTGAGTTCGAGCAGCCGGACCGCCAAGCGCTCACCTCCCTCCTCGGATTCCTTCTCGGGACGAGCATCGGACGACTCGGCGACAGGATCGGACCGAAACGACGCGTGTGGCTCGTCGGAGCGACAGTCCTGCAGGCGCTGTGCATGATGGCAGCCGCGCTGACGGCGTGGAAGTCCGGCGAGGGGAGCGTCGCGGCCTCGAGAGGGACCCCGGTGTGGGTCACGCCGCTGGGATTGGCGGCACTGGCCTTTTCTAGTGCGAGTATGGGGATACAGGTCAGTTACCCCTTAGATTCGTGGAGCATGGGCTGGGCATGCGCTGATGCTGGAGCGCGGACAGGGTATTGTCGGGAAGCGACTCGCAACCGAGTTCGCTACGTGCGTGGTGTTGACCACGGCAAGTTTACACCTAGTTCGCAATCGAACTTTAGCAAACATCTAACTTATCTTCCTGTCCAGATCTGGGTCGAGCTCATCAACGACCCGAAGCTTTTCGCCCGCACTCACGTCAAGTCGCGCGACCACAAGGCGGGAGCGATCTTTTGCCTTTTCATCGGTGGACTCGTTGCGCGGTGTATCATTGACTCTCTCGGGAGCGGAGCCACGCTGGGAATTGGAGCTGGGATGAGGGTGTTGGGCGCGGTTTGGTGGATCTTCTCCAGTTGAGACTCGAGGGCGTCCGAGGTGACAAAGTGGGTTCTCGAGGTTAGAAAGGGATATAGTGGGAGATAGATTAGACCACTGGCGGGCGATATGATATAGATTGATTTTAATCTGGGTAACCCCAGGCCCGACACCTGAGCAGACTGGCGAGGGGCACACTTCGAACGTACCCACCCAACTCGTCTACCCAAATACCCAAAGGATATTGGTTCATTTTGAGCGGCACTTGGGAGCTGCACAACTCCTGGAAATAAGGCAGCGAATTTATTGTGCTCGACTTTCGGTGCACCGTCTCGGCCGAGAACCGGCGGCAGCGCTTCTTGACTCCCTCCTCCCACCTCGCTCAAATGTCGTGGCAGCAGAAAGCCGCAGCGAAACGAGCAGCGTCACTCAACCAGATTCCTAATGATTGGCGCCTCCCCGACGCTCCACGGCCGAAGGACGTGCGGTCAATCCCAGCGACGTGCGGCATCCTCACACCGCGGGAGCTCATCATCACCGAGGAAGACGAAGCGGATGTACTATTGAAGAGGATTGCGGCCGCGGAGTGGTCTGCGGAGGAGGTGGCACTCGCGTACTGCAAGCGGGCAGCGATCGCTCAGCAGCTTGTACGTTCGCCTCGCTTCGCGCAGAAATTTCTAACCGTAATGCGCCTATTCCAGACCACCTGTATTACGGAGCCACTCTTTGATCGCGCTCTCAGTCGAGCTCGGGGGCTCGATACACATCTGCGCACCACGGGTGCCGTTATTGGTCCGCTTCACGGACTTCCAGTCTCGCTGAAGGAACAGTTCGACATCGAAGGGGTGGAATCCACGATGGGTGAGCCAAATTTCACACTGCGTTCCTACTCCACGATGGTGACCCCGCTCCGCTAAGGATTTGTGTCGCGCATCGGCCATGTGTCGCAGGAGTCTGCCGTCTTGGTGGAGATGCTCGAGCGTCTGGGGGCTGTGATCCATTGTCGCACCAATGTGCCTCAAACCTTACTTGTGAGCTCCTCATTGCCGTACATCAAATCTACGCTCATGCAAGGAACCAGTGCGACGAGAGTGTCAACAACGTCTTTGGTCGCACGCTCAACCCATGGAACACAGACCTCACGGCCGGAGGATCGAGCGGTGGCGAAGCAGCACTATTGGCTATGAAGGGTAGCATCATAGGAGTCGGGACAGATCTGGGTGGGCCTCTCACTGTTTGGAGGTGGGTGGAGACGAATGAGCTGATCAGTCCTCGCCACCAGGTGGATCTATTAGAAAGCCCGCTGGGTTCTGCGGTCTCTACTCCCTCCGTCCGACTTCCCGCCGCCTTCCATACTCCGGCGCTTCGAATATCTTTGGAGGTGCGGAAGCCCTGGAGTCCGTCTGCGGCCCCATGGCACGCTCGCGACGCAGCCTCGCGACGTTCATGCGCGCGGTCGTCGGAGCGCGACCGTGGGAAGCCGACTCGCGGGTGGTTGAGAGACCGTGGGATGAATCCTCAGTACGTGAGGAGAACCGGTGCTTTGGAATCATGCGGTGGGATGGACTCGTGAGGTGCCACCCGCCAATCGAGCGGGGACTCGATGAGGTGGCGAACAAACTTCGAGCAGCAGGACACGAAGGTCCGTTTCATCGCAACTTTTTCCAGACTGGTCCTGACTTGTTGGCCAACCAGTCGTTGAGTGGCATGCTCTGGATCACGCAGAGGCTCAAGAGATCGTGAGCAAGATCTTCGACTCGGATGGAGGCGAGGACGTCCGCCAGTGGCTCGGAGAGTCGGGAGAGGTCCGGTGTTTCCACAACAATCTGACTTTGGTGCTCGCTAACGCTCCTATTCAGCCCATCTTGCCTCAGGTGTTCACGTCTCATCATCCCGCGATGACGATCCACGAGTCGTGGCAGGTGCGACTGCTTCCCGACTGGTTGGTGCCCCCGCCTGACATCCCTTCTTAGCTCAACAAACGGCGGGATGCGTACCGTCAGCTCTTCCTGAGAACTTGGATGGACACGAAGAATCGTACCGGGTCAACAACCGGTCGGCCGATCGACGGAATCATCTGTGCGATGGCGCCGCATCTCGCGGCTCCTCACCTCGAGTCGCCTCGACCTGGAGGGTACATCCTTTACCAAGGAAACGGAGCCTCGCTGACTCAATCATAAAGTCTCATCACATACACCACGGTGTGGTCCCTCCTGGATGTTCCTTGCCAGACTTTCCCGCTCGGAGTCGTCGACCCGAACAGCGACTTGACTCCAACTCCCGGCGCGTACGCGCCGGTGAGCCAGATTGACAGAGAGAACTGGGATGCATGTATGTATTTTCCTATCTGACGCTTTCAGTAGCTGATAGCTGCCCACAGACACCCCTGAGCTCTACCAAAACGCGCCGATCGTGCTGCAGCTGGTGCGACCGCGACGCTTTGCCGAGGACGAGCTCCTGAGTCTGGGCGGTGTGATCGAGACAGCGTTGGAGAAGATGTAGACCTATGTTCTACTATTGGTCTTTTTATTGCTCGACGTCCGTCATGTCAGGTCTTGCAAGCTGGGGTTGGTGTGTTAGCTGATCGGGCCTAAGCGGAGAGAAGAACATGGGTCCGTACCTGTAGCTGAGACTCCCGAGCCCTCCAGAATCTCCTCCTTTCCTCCCGTCCTCCAAGTCCGGCGGCAATTCGACCTCGACAGGATCAGCCCGCAGATCACCGTGCTGGACGGCCGGTTTCGAGTGATGATTGCTTCGGTTGGAAGAGCATGGGTCTGATGAGACGTTCGGATTTACTTCTCGGTCCTTGGGTGCCCCAAAATTTGTGATCTGCAGAGTGCGCTTTACGGTGAGTGGATCGTACAGGATCGAGTTCGACGCACTGCGAATATGACGCATGCATTGAGCGTTACTGGAATAGAAGTCAGTGACTTGGGGTAACAGATCACTCGGTCAGCTCACCGTCACCAAGGACCTACAATCCGAAATGTCAGCGTCCACGTCCCGGCAAACTGCGCCGCAACAGCTTACAGCCAGCCACATCACCCATACCCTGACCTCATTCCCGATCAAAGGAATGTATAGAAAGCTCCCGAGGACCCCAAACAAGCTCACTGCAGCCGCGATGACGGACCTGACGGCGAGCGTGCGGGCGTGTGCGAAGCCGGCGCGAAACAGCGGCAGCACGAATCCAGCGGTTAGCGCCGAGTCGATGGCGAAAGTAGCGACGAGGATGAGAAGAGTGCCTCCGAGATCGAATCCCATGTAGCATTGCTGATGAGGGCCGTGCAGCTTTGCTGTGCATGTTTCCTGTCGACGCTTGAGCTTCAGTTGTTGGCTCCGAGGAGTGGCGAGCGGACAACACACGGTAATGTAGATCCCACAGCCCAGGGTGAAGAGCCAGACGCCTACTAGTCCGAAGAAGACTCGTGACTTGAAACGAGGAGTCCTCCAGGTGTAGACAATGTGCACTGCAAGGGGATCAGGACGCGACGGAAAGTCGGTGGCCGGCCACTCACATCGCTCGGCAAGGAAGCACTGGTTTCCCCACTTGGTACCGACGTACGCCCATATACCCACAATTGCAGCCTGTCCGCATGCTCGTTCGGACCCGTCTGCGCCAACCCCCCACATAAAGGCTGTATACATGAGCGGGCAGCAGAGACTGCCCCAACCAGTCAGCACGCTAGCACAGGAAGGCCGAGCACAAGAGAGACATACGCAGAGCAGAAGTATCCGAGAAGGATCCACTTCATCCCAGCTCCCGGCTGCGTCGCCGTCCACGCGCTCTTCGCGATGAAGCTCGACACGGCGGCGATGGCGAGCGCGAACGCTGTCGCCGTAAGCGTCTCCGCGACAGGCGCATCGCCCGCGAACGAGGTCCCCCTCATCGGAGCTGGTGGACAGGTGAGAGAGCAGCGGGTGATGCCGTCGACGGGCGGGATTTTTCCGCCGCTTCTGGAGCCGCCCCTTCGGGTTGCGCTTCCAGGTCGCACAACGACGGTCTCACTTCTGCGATAGGCAGGGAATGGGTGCGGGGGAGGTGTTCACCTTTTGGGTCGTGGCTTCGGAGGGCTTCGGCTCATGGGATCGAGCCTCTTCCATTGATTCGGGCCGGAGGGTGGTTCACTGTGGTTCATGTAGAGGTGCGAAGAGGCGTGTGCTGATGGTCCCGGGTGACTTCCGCGAAACGCCTTTCTTTCTCGCCCTGGCCACTGAATTCCTCTGGTCTTCCAAGCCACAATTGAAACCACGTGTTTTGGCGGTTCGTGTGTGTTCAGAGGAGATGGTTTAAGGTGAACGTTGAGCGCTGAGCGGGAATGCCCAAGTGGATGACGGCGTAGTATAGCGAGCTGAGCGAAACGAAGGTGCGGGACGACTGGTCAATCAGTTGCGATATTTGCGACCCAAAAACCAAATTCACAGGTCGAGACTTGTGAGTCTTTCGATCCAAAACAGTGGCCGAGCCAGCGGGGCGATGCGACTCATCGACTGACGCGTGCGGCTCGCCGGCAACGCTTGCGACGGCTGTGCGTCCAGCTTCCGTCCTTCGCCTCTCTCCCTCTACCTCTATCTATAACCAGATCTTCTCTCATACTCCAATAGGACTCTTCACAGTCACCATGGGAATCAGTCTCTCCACCGCGCGTATCCTGGCGCCAGCGGCATACGGACTCAACTTCCTGTGGTGCGTCTTCGTCGTTCAAGTCGTTCCCAAATTTCTCACTCAGCACATTCAATATCTTTCAGTCAAATGTACGGCATGAACTCAAAGCCGAACATGCTCGACATCCACTACAGACGCCTCGCGGCGTTCTCACCGTACCCTTACGCCATCCCGCTCTTCTTCGGCGGCCAGCAGCTCCTCCAGACTCGCTGGATTTACACCCTTTTTAAGGATGCTAGCCCCGAGGCTCGCAGAGCTCAGCTCGAGTATGCGCCAATCTTTGTTCTCGGCAATGTGTGCAGTGAGTCTCGCAGGGAGTCTACGCGGTGGGGAGCACGAGGCTGACTGCACGCGCAGTCGCGACGTGGATGATCTTCTGGGTACGCACAGACACTGCTTGGCTCTCTCGATAACCTAACTTTTGACACTACGTAGAACCGCGACGAGCTCAAGGTCGCAAATATTTTTGTAATGGTCAACTCGATGGCACAGCTGTACCACGTCGCGTTTCGCCTTCCCCCGCGGAACTCACAGAACAATCTGACCCACTGGACGGCGAAGGTACGCCCCGCCGGCTCTTCCGAGCGAGTGCTGGTGTTTGCTGACTTTCGGCGCCGTTCTCGCCGCAGACGTTCGCCGGCATCGGCCTGCTCGACTTTGTCGTGAGCGCTATTGTACCAGAGCCCCGGGTGAGCTCCTAAGCTCACAATCTTGGGTCTTTCGCAGCACAATGGCTCGGCGGCGTACTTTGACGGCGTCGCGCCCAACACGCTCACGAAGGCGTTGACACCCATCATCTCCCTCGTCGGACTTGGCCTCAGCGACTCGATCATGGCGGGATCGATTGCATATGACCTTGGAGCCCTCGCAGTCGGACAGGAGGGCAGCTGGAGCACGATCCTCGGTGGGCTGAGTGCGGCCGGCGCGGTCATCGCGGCCATCAAGTTCAAGAACGGCATGTAGCGCGTGCCCAAGCTGCTAAATGTAATCTTCAAGGTTGAACTACCTTTTCTGAACTCGCTTCGAAAAGTCAGAAGAGTGTGAGCTCTTCAGTTGCGGACCATCTCGTGTACTGGCGCAGTGGCGGGGAGGCCTTCACAAGTCTCGCCACACGACGAAACCTGATGCTCTCTCAAAGCTTGATGGTGCAGAAAAGTTTCAATCAACTCTAGCAGGCATACGCAAGTCGTTGTTTCCGTCCAACCCGAGTGACACCCATGTCTCCGAGGGTTCCGTCGTTGCCAACATCGTCTTGACCTAGCTCGTTTTCCGTCAGCTTGTGCTATGGATTAAGTGATGAGTCAGTTTTTCAGCTGGCTTGAATCCCAATGGAACCTCTCACCTTGTGCTCCGCCTCCATCGCCGCTTCGTGGTGCAGGTCATGCTCGTGGTGGTGTTGGGCCTCAAGGTCCGGCTCGTCCGCAGCGTTGATTGAAAGAGCTTGCTTGATTCTGTCCTCTGATCCGACCGCGCCGAGCTTGCCCACCATCTCGAGGACGACGAGCGCGATGAGTGTTGCCACAATGATACCCAGGAAAGCCGTGGAGGACAGGTCGGCGAAGGGGAGTCCGGCAAAGACGAGCCCGGCAAATAGTCGTGCCAGTAGTCTGTAGTACCGCGGAGTCATTCCTGATCCTGGGGTATCAAGACTTTTATGTAGGCTCCCGAGCACGCAGAGCGTCGCCATGGCGGTGCCCAGTCCGCACCCAAAAGAAGCGCGAGTTCGCTGGCATTAAGTGTCAGCTTGGTAGGTAATGAGCTCAGAGTAACGATGCTCACAAAGTTGGCATGATAAGAGCTGATGAGGCCCGGGAGTGCGGCCGAGGCGAACCCCAAGGACGCCGTCAGCGGGAAGTGAAGGTGGCTCCAGGTGATCTTTGAGATTGATGTGAGACCGAGCAGTGGCTGAGAAGCGTAAAAGGCGTACAGAGGTGACCCAGTTGCGACGAATCGCATGTAAGAATGTCCGTGAGGTGCTGTTGTCCTAGAAGCTCACGCGGTCAGTGCGAAAGCTCAGGATAAGCTGAAGGATAGACGGACTGCGTAGATCCAGTTCATGAGAAAAGGGACCGCGAGACCCAGTACACATCTGAGGTACTTATCCGCAATCCCAGCACTCGATCCCGTCGCCTTGAAGGTGATGCTTGTTGATCAAAGTCAGGTCTAAACAGCTAGACGCTGGCCAGGAAACTCACTTGATGACCATCTCCCCAAGAACAAGAACCACAAATAACGCGTTCCGTTCGATGATGTGTTCTAAATTCTGAGCGGGCGTGAGCGTTCCAAGCCTGCCAAGTCGTGCAGGTCAGCGCCTCGACGCCTGCGAGACCACAAGCTGGATGCCAGGCGCACTTGTCCGCACTCTCGCTCGAATCTTCAATCCGCTTCCAAATCGTTCCGAATGGGTTGATCAAGGAGAGCGCCTTGAAAAAAGCCTGGTGCACCGCTCCAAAGAACCTGAAGCCGACGGCGACAGCGTACGACAAGGCGAGCTCGAATACGATGGCCACAATGGGTAGGACGAGGAAGTGGATCGGGTGCGAGACTAGTAGGAGTGGCTGAATATTTTGTATCAGTGAGACTTGTCGTGTATTACTTGGTTGGAGCCGTACAATGTAGAAGGCAGACCCAAGCGCAATGGCGAGTGCGCGCAGGATATGACCGTCCCGGAAACGAGGGAGGCGGTAGCCACTGCAAACAAGGGGGTGTAAGTAGATAATAATATTATGATGGGAGTGCACAGACTAGAAAGTGCACTGGACAACTCGAACAAGCTTCGCAGTGAGAAAAAACATGATCGCACCACGAGCGTTGGTTCGCCAGCCCTCGGCCAGCTCACACCCTCCTGGTAGCTTTGTCTCAAAAAGTTCAAAGTATTGGAGTGCACTTCCTTCGTTTGAAATAGGCCGGTGGAGACGCAGCTGGGCTGTGGCAGCCATTGTTCCAGGGCCATTGGCGACGTCCGCTGACTCGGGGCACTCAATTTCGATCGCAGATGCGTTTGACGAGAAGCCAAGAAGTAGCGCCTGGACAGTGGGAAAAGGCAGTGGGTACACATCAGGTGGTTCAGCAATCACGGTGGCGCACCATCACAACAAAGATGTACACGCGCTGGGGAACATCATCCGTTCCTGTGCGAGCGAGAGCGTCAGTACACGAGCTTCGGGTGGCGAACTATATTTTCCACCTGAGGTATTGATAAAGGAGCGAGTCTGCCCAAGCCAAATCGTGTCAGCACAACGGTTGACACTGACAGGCACTTTTAAAAGGCGAGCGTACATTGGTCCACTGCACCATCTCAGCATCAGCCCGATACCTCGCCAACCGGTTCAGTTGGGTGAAAGCTAACCACTGAGAATGCAAGAAAAAACGCAACGACAAATCTCAGGACGTCCCACGAGCTGTCGGACTCGCTCGTGCCCTCGGCCAGCTGGTGAATGATGGCAATAAACGCGAGGTCGTACACCAGCTCGAATCTAGCGGCCTAAAGTGCGACACAGAATAGGTACGTAAATGATGGTTCAGTGCCAGAACAGTGTAGTGTGGAGTAGAGAGCTCTGAACCCACCTCCCGCTTTCCCGTCTCACGGGCCAGGATGTCACCAGCAAGCCATTCTGCGCTCAGAGAATATGAGGCGACCAGGAGGTTAGTACTGTCTGGACAATTCGGAAGAGAGACGAGGACGCACGTCTGACAACGGGCGGCTTGAACAAGTGCCTCCAAGAGAGTGGGTGCGCAACGTCATGCACGTGGGACTGAAGGTTATGCCTAGCCGCGTGGTGGTGCGCAGACCTGCTCGAGTGCGCGAGGTCGAAAAGGTGGGAGTGGTCGGTCGTCGATCGGGAGCCTGAGGGCGCTGTGGGGCCCCGCTGTCCGTCCAGCGCGGTGCTGCCAGCGTGATCCGCTGCGGCGGTAGACATCTGGTCCAGTTTGATACTGGGCCCTCTTCTGATGAGGAAAGAATGCGGGAAAAGGAAGAGCGGCACACGCGATGCGGACGATGGGATCGCGTCGAACGCAACCGATCGGGATTCAAATTCCGACGTCACGAGCTTCGCGAAGGAAAAGTGAACGAGTGCAGAAAGCAAGTATTAACGGAGTACAGCTGCAAGGAAAGTGGAAAGTATCCAATCCGTAGCGAACAAAAGGTCGAGTGCCCAAATGCCTCTCGCCTCCCATCACGTTCGACCTCAACACTGCCTACGCCTTCTGCATCTCCAACATGAATTCCTTGTCAAGTGCTGCGATGTCCGAGATCCTGTGCGTCATGGGTTTGTTGAGGCCTGGGTTGACGACGGGAGGACCCGGCGAGCGGCGTTCGTCCTCCGAGCTCGGTGAGCTCGACGAGGCCGAAGTCGGAGCGCGAGCACGTTTCTTGACTGGAGTATTAAATAGATTCAGCTCGTTCCTCGAGAACCCACACCTAGCCGGATGCGGTGCGCGTACCTGTCACCGCCGCGCCTTGCGCTGCCGGGACCGACGGGCCTGCGAGTAGTGTAGGATTGAGACAGCTGCTCGCAGTTTGAATGTAAACTTTGAGCTCCAGCTCACCATATTCGAAGCGGAACTCGACTGGGCGGTTCAAGCGTCCGCGAATTTCGCCGAGTTCGAAGTTGTAGCAGTCGGTGAGGGCGGAGCAGTCGACAAGTTCGCCACGACTGCAGCCGTGGTCATCATAAAGTTGCTCTTGCGTATCTCTGAGGTTAAATAACTCGCAGAAGTGAGAACTGATGAGCTTCTGTCGAGCCAGATCGAAGCGCTTCGGCGTGTAGTCACACTCGGCGTCCCAGTTTGAGGCGGAGTCCGTACTCAATCGCGATCCTGATCCCGCCAAGCTCCCTCATATCGTGCTTGCTTGCCATTTCCTTCTTGTCGATGGTGAATTCTGTGCGCTGGAAGACGAAACACCATTCCTTCCGTTGTTGGCATCCCGCCCTCCGTGCCCTGCTTTCGAAACAAACGTGAGCACTGGCCCCGGAACCTTACCCAGAAAGTGGGTAGTATGTTGCTCTGATGGTGGGCGTTGAACACGACCTCCTGCGGAATCAGTCTGCCCCCGTCGAGTCCGCCGACAATGGGCTGCAGAAGGACGACTTTTTCGTAGATGCTGCGAAACAGAGATTCAGCACGCTCGTCTAGAAGTCCTACAGCCCGATTCTCACTTTTCGCCATCGAGAAAGAGCGTTGAACGCTGGTGCGTCTGACCCTGGATCCGGCGCTCCCCGGGGAGCGGACTGTCGAGCCCCCCCGAGCGTGTCGCAAACGGTCACCGTGAACATCTTGCCGACGTGTGAGATAATGTATCCGCTGCGACCCTTCTCGCTGACGTCGAAGATTTTGGCCGGCGTCGCCATTCCGCCCATCTCAAACTTGACGTCGTAGCCGGCGAAGGACCTGCGATGTCCCGCGTCAGTCCCTCCCAAGTTCACTTTTAGATCGCCAAGGGCGTAACGCGAGTAGATGGCCTGATTGAGCGACATTGGGTTGCTCCGGGTTCGAGTTGCGAGGTTGATGTTGGCGCGCGAGCTGGCTTGCGAAGGTCGACCGGTCGACGGCCGAGAAGTGCGAACCGCGGGCGAGTGGAGCAAGCGAGGGAGGAAAGAGCTGGGCGAGGGAAGTTGATGGTCAAGAATTGAGAAGCAGGGAGAGCTCGCAGGATTTGCAAAGCGGCTCGCTCGCACGGAGCCTCGGACGACGTCGGTGCGGTTGCTGCACGCCGGCCAGGACTCCGTCCGGCTGGTACGATAACAAAAAATGTCTATTCCGCTTTCTCGGACTTCTCGCTGGCCTTCTGTTTCCCCTTCGCAGCCGTGGCGGCTTCGGTGGCGGCCTTCTCGTCGACCTCGGCGAGCGCGACGAGGCGCTCGACGCGCTTGCTCTCGACGGCCCACAGCGCGGGGCCGAGGGTTGGTCCTGCCTCCTCGAGCTGGGTCGCTCTGTACAAGAGAAGCATCAGAATTAAGTCGCACGTGCACCAGAAGGGTAAGACCCACCGAACCTCCTGCCCGTCGCGGTAGAGGCAGCCGGCGCGCAGACGGACCTTGGGCCTACCCTCGTCCTTGCGCACCATGGCGCCCTTCTCGCCCTCCGCCGCCTTTTCCTTTTCCTTCGTCGCCTCGTCGCCGATGACGGTCGGCACCTCGGCCCTCGCGCCGCTGCCGAGCACGGCGAGCAGCAAGTCCTGGCTCGCCTGCTCCGCACTCTTTGCGAGAAGCCAAATGATCGGCAGCAGGACGAGGTGGACGAGCCACCCAATCCACGAGAATGCGGGGTGGGCCCAGTCGGCGCGGAGGGTGGTGCGGAACCAGGCGCGAGTGAACCCGCCGCAGACGGCGAGGCAGACGATGCCCGCCGAGCTGTCCGCGGCGCCCTTGGCCGCGCGGGTCTCGTCTACGCGGGCTTGAAGCTCACGCAGGAGTGCGAGCGAGGCGAGGGAGGCCTGCCCTTCGGCGACCCAAGGTGCGTACGGCCCGTACGAGCCGGCCGCTTGAAGGTCGAGGTTGAGCGCGGTCGGGTTGAGCGCGGGCGAGGCGGCGTAGAAGGGGGAGAGCTGTAAGATGATGCGCACGGGCGATTCGGCGGCCGAGTGTAGGAGTGTCGGTAGCAGAAGTTGGATGAGCGCGTGTCGGGCGAGTAGGAGCGATGTGTGGTGCAGGTCCAGCGGGTCGGCGTCCGGCGTCGGCACGAGCGCGTGCGGCAGGCCAATTCCGACACCCTCGAGGCCGTTCCCGTCGCCGTCGCAGAAGACGAGGCCCTCGATGCGCGCCTTGAGGTCTCCGACGAGGCCCTTGCGCCCGTCGCGCTCCCACCGCTTGACGAACGCGCGGATGGACGCCACCGAGCGCACGTCGCACTGCTCGGCGTACAGCCGCTCGTTCCCGCTCGTCTCGCGCAGGAGCATCGTCAGCTGCACGATCGACGCGTCCGCCGGCGTCGGGTGCAGCGCGATCACCTGGCACCCGCGCAGCGCCAGCGAGCGCAGGAGCTCCAGCCCGGGCCCAGAGAAGCCTCCCTGCAGCCCGAGAAGCATAAGCCCATCGTTCTCAGGAGAAAGAAGACACGCACGACGAGGATGAACGTCTTGTCGTGCAGGAGGCGGTCCTCGCGGCAGACGTACCCACCGGCCCACGAGCGCACGACTCCGACCCCGGCGATGGGCAGGAGCACCTTCAGGAGCGTCGGCAGCGCATCCACGCGCCGAGCCAGCACGCTCGAGGCCATGTCGAGCACCATCGCGGCGGTGCGGGCCGAAACCGACCTGCCAGCGCGCCGCGCGTCATCGTCGTTTGCTTTCGACAGTCATGCACGCGCTCACGAGGGTCCGCTCGCCTGCTTCTTCCGCCGCGTCGAATCGCCTTCTTTCGATTCTACGGCACCGGCCAGCGGTGCTCAACTTGGGACTGGAGCGACCGCGCATCGCCGGCGCCGCCCCACTTACGCGAGATGGAGCGAGGCGGAGCTTCTTTGGGATCGGCGAAGTGTTGGGGGTGATCACAAATGTGAGCAGAGGGCCAGAGCACATATTCGGATGGAACAGTGGCGGTGCGACGTCCAGGTGGCGCCGAGCGGCGTCGGGCGCACGCGTCGACTAGTCGACTCGAGAGGGAGGCGCGAAAAGCGGCACTTCCATCTCTGTTCTCCAACAAAGATGCCAAAGGATCCAGTCACCTAGTTGTGGCTCTGCCTTCCGGCAAAGGCCGCAGACGAGCGCACTCATCACCGTGCGACTGGACGTCATCGGCTCCTCGGATGCTTCGCAGGGAGACGGCAGCTGACCATCCTCCGGTTCCCCCACACAGCCAGGAGAAATGTTGCGATCGCTCGCCGAGTCCAAGAAGCTGCTCGAAGAGGTACGTTGCGAATCCCCTGCCGTCGGAGCGTCAGTCTGCAAACGCTCTGGGTGCAGGGTTCCCTCAGGCGCTATGCTGACCACCCCGACTACACTTGCAGGCTCGGCAGGATATGAAGGACAATGCCGAACGGAAGCAGATTCCCACGAGCCACACGTTCTCGCCCCTGCCGGGGTTCTACTCTCGACCGACCGAGGTGCAGGCGCTCGAGCGAGCATTGGGAGGGGTACCCGTGAGCCCCTACTTCTGATTCGATTTTTTAATATTCTGTAGGTTACTCACACTACCACCCTCAGGCATTCACGATCCTGTTCGGCGCTTCGAGGTGCGCTCCTCGGACTGCGCTCCATCCGCGAATCGAGCAAAGTTTCACCCTCCCTTTCCGTCCACCAGTGTTGGAAAGACGGCGCTTCTCCGCCAAGTACTCTCGTCGGACAGATACCATGTCCTGCACTTTGACCTCCGCATCGCGGGCTTCGCGGACCTGCAGAGCTTGTACTTCAGTCTCGCGCAGCAGATGGTGCGCCTCTTCTGAGCTCAGATGACAGTTGGTCGAGGAGGAAGAGAGACGCTAATGTGCTTCTGACCTTTCAGGAGGGCTACTTTCTCGTTCTGCCTGAGGTTATGGGCGAGGGCTGGGGCTGGGAGTCCTTCGAGAAGGAGAGCTGGGCGTTCAAGGTGGGCGCAAACCATCTCACATGCTTCTTCGGCTTCTGACGCGTACATTATCCCCTCAGCATGACCGCCTCGGCATCGAGAAGCGCGTCGAGACCGGTGGCGTCGTCAAGACGTCCGACATCGCGCACCTCATGGAACTCTTCCAGGTTCGCCAACGTTGTCGAGAGCCCGCAATTTCCTGACCAGCTTTTCCTCCCCTGCCCCCTCAGTCCGCCCTCCTCAAGTATTGGGAATTCGAGCCCATGAGCGAGGCCGCTCGCAAAGCCAAAGCGGCCGCCGCAAAGGATGCCGAAGACGCAGTACCGAAGACTGCATCGAAGAAAGGACCTGCAGCATCGTCGACCGCGACGCCGAACCCGCACGATCTGACCGAGGCGACGATGCGTGAGGGGTGGGGCTCGCCCGCGGTCGACCTGCGCTCGGCGAGGACTGTCGATGGACTTTCTGGAATCGAGGCAGGGGGGGAGAATTTGAGTCAGGTGTCGGAAGATGCGCACGAGGAGAAGGAGGAGCAGGAGCCGGTGCCGCCTCCGAAACGGTCAGCTCGCACTCGGAGGTAAGGTTCGTAAGACTCTGTGGCTGATGCGTGTACTCGCAGGATACCCGTATTCTTCATTGATGAGGCACACAAGGTGAGACGCCGTCGATAGTTTGTTTGTACGAGCTGCTGACGCCGTTGGTCCAGCTTCCTGCGCTGATCCAGGCCGAGGACGCGATGAAGTGCCTGCTCGATGCCATGCTCGTTCTTACGAAGCAGGATCGCCTCATTCACGTCATCCACGCGAGCTCGGATGCGTTCTACATGTGCGCATATCAATGCTGAAGCCCATCCCGTGAAGCTTTGCTGAGGCTGGTTGACTTCGCAGGCATTGGATCCGACAGATGAACATAGGACAAGTGAGCCTGCGCTTCAAACTCAGACTCTCGTCAGTTCCTGAACTTTCCCATCTCGCAGCACTGCAACATTCTATCGGTCGGCGACTGCTCCAAGTCCGAGGCGCGCAAGTACTTTGAGGACGACTTGCTACCGCACGTCCCCGAGAAGCTGCAGAGCGGCATCAACTTCGAGGATCTGTACCGGGTATTTGGCGGGAAGCTCGCTCACCTCGCGGACTACACGAGCGAGTTCATCAACTCGGACGGCGACATCTCGCGTGCGTCGTCTCACCCCGCTCACAACCTGTGTCAAGTCCTCGCTGACCAAGACCTGTTCCCCAGCCATCCTCAGCTCCCACTTCCTCCAAGCCCATTCCCTGATCAACCTCCAACTCATCCACTCGACTCCCTCCAAATCCGGCAACGTCGACTCGCCCGGCTTCGAGATCTACTCGCCGCTGAAAGCGGTGTCCCCACACGCGGCGCCGACGCCCTTCACCTCCTCGCCTACCGCCTCCGGGAGCGACTTTACGAACCTAGATCTGCTCAAGGTCATGGACCGCATTGTCGCGGACGAGGCGAGCGAGCTGTCCTACTTCTCGCTGTGCAAGGAACTCGGCGCCCGCGCGGTCGACGGCATGGTCCGTGCGAGGATCCTCGAGTTGCGGTGGTGTGCGACGATCACGGAAGAAGGAGACTCGAGCCCGAAAGCACCTAGGAGGAGGCGGAAGGAGGTCGGGCCAACGCTCGTTCCTACGACGCCGGTTGTGCGGGCGGCGATGGTGCAGGTGCTGAAGGAGCACGAGTGAGGGACTGCGCAGTGCGGTGGTAGAGACACTTTGGTGATTGCTGTTCTCTGTAGTGCGAATCTGTTCGCAAATATTCTAATTGAGCGAGATCTCGCATCGAACGCGAGTTGTGGAGGACTAGTCAAACGGTGACGCCCAGAGACTTGCCCGTCCCTGTTGATCCTGCTTCCTCAACGGATTGATTGTGTTTAATAGTTCTGATGGGGACGAATGAAAAGACAGAGCACAAACCAGGGATTTACGTGCTGGATCCTTCTCGGCATCGCGCGTCGCGGCGAGTCAGCGACTTCGTCGACAAGGCACTCGTACGCGGTCCAGATGACGTTACGTTGCGACCGCATCAAATATCTCAAAGGTTTCCATAACTTCGAGTTCAGAAGCCAACGCGAGAAGTCGTAGCTGTAAGCAGGGTGCGACCTCCTTGCAATGTCGCAGCCTGAGCGACGTGGAGCGCCGTGAGCCACGGGGCCCATACACCGCGTAAGCAAACCCCTGCGAAATCCAGGCACGAAAAACCTGATACCTGAATGACTTCTGAGGAGCAGAAGGTCCGCCTGCAGTTGTTTGGAGTCTCTCGCAGTCACCCTCGCTGGTGGCGGGATCGCGGCTACGAACCACCGTCCTCAATTGTCAGCAAGCAATCATTCCATCCTAACCACGATATGCATTGTGATGCTGTGTAGTTGGTAGAGGCTGGAGCCTGCGCGTTTAAATGCGCTGCTTTAATTTTCCTGCTGATTTTCCGGCGTCGGCGTCGGCCGCAGCGCTTGGTGCCGAAAAGACGCACCCGCCAACGCCGTTGTAATCTGCGACAACTGGACGCCCAGCATGGAAGAGCTGATGGCGACTGTGGAGCGCCCACCGATGTGAGCTGCTCCTCTGGCGAGCTGGAAGCCTGAGCTCACGCCGCATCGTCCTTGTGCAGGTCTCAGGCCGGAGAAGCAGACCCGTTCGCTGGGTGGGACAGCGTTCCCCTCTTCATGAAGTCACTTCCTGTCGAGCAGGGCGGGCAGCCGACCGAAGGCGCTGGCGAGGAGAGCCACGCGTTGGAAGCGCTGCAGGCGCTCATGTACGACGGCGAGCCATCAGGTGCGCCCTGTCTGCTGCGAGTAGCGTCGGGGGACACGCTGACAGTACCCTGCCTTCCCCGTCATGCAGAGATCGCGGCGGACCTCAAGGAGCAGGGCAACTCGCTCTTTGCTGCCCGAAAGTTTCGCGACGCCATCGGCTTCTATACTCGCGCGCTGGACGAGGTCGGGAAGGACATTGGCGTCGAGGACAGGCGAGTCCTGTGGTCGAACCGTGCCGCCGCGAACCTCGAGCTGGGTGCGCACGATTCTCGCTCCGCTCCGCCGCATACACCAAGCTCACCCGGCCCGTCCAGGCAACTTTGGCGCAACTCTCCGCGACATCTCCCTTGTGCTCTCCGCACCCCTCGTCTTCTACCCTGAACCTGCGTCCGAGGCGTGGAACAAGACGACGCTCAAGGCGCTCCTGCGCTCCGCACGCGCGCTGTCCGGGCTCGAGAAGCTGCCCGAGGCGCTGGACGCGCTGAACCGGTTGAGAATTCTCGAGGTGGACATGGGGCAGGCGGACAAGGACGTTGGGGCAAAGCTGCTTGCCGAGGTCGAGGGCAAGATTGCAAAGCGGGAGCGCAAGCTCGCCGAGACGATGGAGAAGGCGCGGAGGGTCGCTGAGGGCGACAAGGCGATGCGGGAGGCGCTGGCGGTGCGTTTCCTATTCGAATCAAAGTATTTGATACTGATTCCAGGCTCTGATCTCCCCAGCTCCGCGGCGTCAAGCTTCCGAAAGGCACCTCAAAGACGCTCTTCGCGTCGTGCCCGATCGACATCACCGCGCCACACTTTGACCCCGACGCCCTTTCCGCATCATCACTTGCATCCCACCCGCTCCTTCCTTCCCTC
>ERZ1463038.58-NODE-58-length-27216-cov-13.943853_pt1 | contig 27216 bp, 32 predicted proteins | sample MGYA00564479_ERZ1463038 | MGnify/ENA primary metagenome ERZ1463038 (study PRJEB39244, sample SAMEA3635134) | Helicobacter pylori | study: EMG produced TPA metagenomics assembly of PRJEB11511 data set (Assembly of a 5300-year-old Helicobacter pylori...
ATGGGGAGGAGGCCAACTCGAATGCCTGGTCAGGGGATGTGTGGAGGTTGAGGACGCTCAACTAGACTTCCGGTGGGACCTCATGCCGGGCGCCGCCCTCGCCCTTGCGTTGTCCAGCCTTCGCGGGCTCACCGCGCTGACAGTGGTCAACTGTCGCTTGGAAGAAAAGGAGTCTCTGATATGGTAATAGTGCCCTTAAAGAATTACGAAAGTCTTCTTGCTAATCTGTAGCTACACAGCCTCATTTCGCCGCTCACAAGTCTTAAGCACCTCGACCTCGTCGGCGCCGTCGTTCCCGACGATCCGTCCGATGTCAACTCTCCCGAGCCCGGCAAGAAACATAGAAGCCTACAATGTAGCCTCCACTCGCTCGCTATGCGCGTGCGAACTCTCGCCGCCGCCTCCGTCTTGCGCTTAATCGTCAACTCATCCGCGTCCACTCTCAACACACTCAACCTCGACATGATCGGCGCCTACTACTCGGACCCAGCCATACTACTCCACATCTCGAATTCACTTCTACCCATACACTCCCTCATTACGACCTTTCGCTGTCGGCTGAGCTATGGCGACCCGTACCTCGCCGCCGACGTCTCGGCCACGCTGTGCCAGATCATCTCCGGCATGACCGCCCTGGAGTCAATCGACCTCGAATCGTGGGAGAACGGGTCGTACTTTGACCACGCTTTCGATACGTCGCTCCTTGCGGCGCTCGAGCGGTTGCCGCTGAAGTATCTCACGGTCGAGCTGGTGGGGACTCCGGCTTCAAATCATGTCGCAAGACTGATCCGTAGATCAAAGCTTAATACTGTTCGGCTGGTCCTGGGAAAGAGCTCGGGTTGGAAGTGGGATGAGGGGATGCTTGCCGCGGTGGCGTTGGCGGGGCGGGACCGGAGCACCCGGGTCCAGTACGGTGGGAGCTGGATTACCTCATAGTACAGTGTTGTGAAAGCTTCGCCCGCACTGGTTCGCACCGGATGCCCGAAAAACCGCATGGGCGCCACCAGTGGTGGCGTCTCGGCGGAGCGAACGAAGTCGCTTTCAGGTGCATGCGACATGCGCTCGCGGGCAAGAGTGTCACCACGCGCTCACACGTGTTGGCGTCGCCTGAAAGTCTTCTAAGAATACTGACGACTTCCCGGGTCGATCCGCTCACTGCCAGCCAACCAGGTGTGAGCGCATGACGCTGCGAGACCTCGATCTCCGACCGGCTTTGCATCTACCTCGCTCTGAATCTTGCAGCTTCGCGGCCGTCGGCGTCAAGGAGTGCCTTGGAGTGCCTATAAAGACTCGGAGACATTGTTGCGCCGTATCTTTTCCTTCCCTCCCACTCACCAGCCCATCCCACACCGCCGACCTTCCTCGCACACATCCATCCACCCCAACCATGCCGACCGCCATGATTACCGTCGAACGCGACTTGCTGTTGACGGATCTCAACTACCGCGTCAATTTCGACCGGGACTTCTTGGGCTTTACGAAGGTTAGCGCGTGCCCAGACTTGCGTCGTGGTCGCACATGGCTGATAGTCGAGGTCTTGCCGCGCAGGACGACGCGAAAGCATTGAACGATGCAGCACCACTCGTCCTTCCGATTATAAAGAACATCGTTGACGGTGCGCACATCCAGGCGGGCGGATGAGTGGCGGCGCTGACTGAGTCGTTCGCAGGCGTCTATGACCACCTGTTCAAGTACTCGTGCGTGTGACTCCTGATTCTGGGAGCATCATCTAAGCATATGATTTTCACAGCTACACCAAGTCGGTGTTTCTCAAGCGCAACGTCGGGTTCGAAGGTGACATTGCGACGTCGCTCGACGCGCTCACGGTCGACGACCCCCAAATGGTATTCAGGAAGCAGTTCCTCCGCAACTGGGTCTCGAAGGTAGGATCTAGGTGTGACTTTCCCCAAGGTAAAGTGCTGACATACTCCTCAACTTGCGCCCAGATCCTCACGGCGGACTTCGACGATCCCGTAAGTCTGGTTGGTTGCTTGCTTGGAGGGAGCTCCATGCTGGTCCGTTCTGACTTGGTGTGATATTGCTTGTCTTCAGAAGTTCTACCAGTATCTTGACAAGGTCGGGTAAGATCATCCTGCCGCGGTGCATGGACACCTGAACTGAAACAACGGCGCAGAATCATGCACACTGGAGCGCCAGGTGAGTCCTGTCCATTCCCTGTGCTTTGAGTGATACTGATATTCATACGAAGGCTTCAAGCACCGTGTAAACAAGGCTAGTTCGCCACCAGACCTGGACAAACGTGGCCGACGGGCTGACTTGTCTGCGACGCAACTGCAGGACCCGCTCAAGGTCGACTTGCAAGCCTGTAAGTCTGAGGTTTTGCCGATCCTGTGAATAGATGCGGATGACTCATGATAAGATTTACAGTGTCTTTAACGCTCGGATGGGTTGTGGATGTTGTGCTCTCCATCGTGCTGAGCCTTCCCGAGCTCGTCCTGTCGGGGAGTGACAAGGCAGCCCTGGCCCGTGCTTTCAACAAGATCAGTACGTTGGGCAATTACCACACTCAATTCACGCTCTGATGTTTCTTCAGTCTGGATTCAGCAGGATCTGTTCGCTCGCCACTACACGAGGACCGACTCCGTTCGTCGACCGACGTCTCACCCCAGCTTCATCTCTGACCTCTTCAGTAAAAATTTAGGAGGCTGAGGCACACCTCGAGAAGACTCTTTCTTCGGCTGACGCAGGAGCATCAGAGAGGGAGCTGCACGCGCTGAAGCAGAGGGAGCTGGTGGAAGCCACCGCCGGTCTCGCAAAGGCGTGATGGCGCCGATGAGCTTTGAGTCGCTGTACACAATGGAAATGAACCTCACATATCCAAAAAAAACAAAAACTCACAAATTCGAGTGTCTGTGTTCAAGTGCCCGGTGACCTTTGCGGAAGACTCCCAGTCCCCCCGTTCCGTCTTCCGCGCGGCAGGCTTGCGGTAAAGGTGCTGGCTGATACATACATGCATTTGTATGCTTTATATGGTTAGTGGTCATCACTGATATCCCGGTCAAAGGATGACTTGGCTGTCGTGACCTCGTCGGCGGGGCGTGGTGTTCAGGGGCTCGTCGCGACGTCGTAGGAGAGCTTCGGACGTTCACCTCCCGGATCCGAGGGCCAGTCGCGCCTGTAGCTGAGAGAATACGGATGGAAGCTAATAGTTAAACATCCATATTGGAGCTGAGGGGAGCTGCACGGCGAACGGGGAGAACAGGGCAGAAACCTTGAGCGTTCCCGCACCTTCGCGGACCGCAAGCTCCTCTTCGGCCTGGCGGACCTCCTCGCTTCGGTGCGACGACGCCTGCAGTCTCCCTCCGTTACCTAACCCCAATACCAAACGGCTTCGTGCTTTCTGTCCAGAACTCGCCCAGCGAAACCGACGTCGACTACCTCTCCTCACCACCAGTGCAAGCCCCGCCAGCAGCCCGAGCCCCAATCACACGAACGACAATGATCACGATCGAGCGCGAGAAGCTTTCGAGCGACCTTTCGTACAGGGTCGCATTCGACAGGGACTTCATCGAGTTCACCGTGAGTGGGACGCGTGGGCCTGGCGGTGCGCGGCGGCGCTCCGCGTGGCCGGACGGCGGACGTTGGGGAGGGGCATGCTGACCGAAGTTTTCATCCACAGGACGACGATGCCAAAGTTCTGCACAACGCTGCGCCTCTGATTCTCCCTGTCATCATGGAGATTGTTGACGGTGCGTAGGAGGCCCGAATGCGAGGGTCGAGTTGGGGACACGAGCTGAGGCAGCTCCGAAGTTTAGGAGTGTACGATCACTTGTTCGAGTGGAGCTACACGAAAGAGGTGTTCCTCAAGCGCAACGTCGGATTCGAGGGAGATCTCGCGGAGTCGCTTGACGCCCTCACGGTCGATGACCCCCAAATGAAGTTCCGCAAGCAGTTCCTCTCCTACTGGTGCGCAAAGGTATGTAGGTAAATGTTAGTGCGCATCCCTAGCGCTGACTTTTGGCTCGGCAAGATCCTCACGGCCGACTTTAACGACCCTGTCCGTCTCGCACCGTTTCCTACGCGATGATAAACTGACCCGCGCGCGCTTGAAGACCTTTTGGGTCTATTTGGATAAAGTTGGAATCATGCACACTGGCGTAAGTGATTGCAACATAGATGCAACGCTGAGACTCGAAGCTGAACTCCCCGCCTAACAGATGCCCGGCTTCAAGCACCGTGTGAACAAGGCAAGCTGCTACCACAGAATCTCAAATAGACTCTGGACTGACGATATTATTTAACCAGGACCCCCTGAAGGTCGACCTGCAAGCCCGTTCGCCACCTCCCCGTTTGAGCCGCGAGTGCTCTGGACCCCACTGATCCCAGCCCACAGTCTCATTGACGCTCGGCTGGGTGGTTGATGTCGTCCTCACGATTGTCCTTGGGTTCCCCAAAAGCGTTCTTTCGATCAACGCGAAGACGGCCGTCGTCCGCGCGTTCAACAAGATCAGTGCGTCCCCGCTCCCCTCTCGCTCTCCTCGAGCAGCCAGCTGATCAGCACCACAGTCTGGATCCAGCAGGACCTGTTTGCTCGCCACTACACGAGGACGGATGAGGCGCGTCTCCTATGTTGTACCTCCAGCTTCGCGGGCTGACCCGACGAGGCGCGCACAGGAAGCGGAGGCGAACCTCGCCAAGAACCTCGCAAAGGCCGAGAACGACGCCAAGGTCGAGGAGTACGCGAAGGAAATCCACCACAAGAAACAGCGCGAGTTGGAGGAGATGCAGGAGGCGCGAAAGGCCAAGGAGGCCGCCGACGCGCTCCCAGATGTCAAGCTCGACAACCTGAGCCTCTGAAGCGTCGCCGCAGTAGATTGGGGACATGTACTCGGAATGATCTCTAAAACTCGCCTCTCAGTTGCTCTTGCTCCCCGTTCACTCGTCGTTCGATTCCTCGACTTTTTCTAGCCGTTTACGGAACCCCTCCTCCCGCCCTCCTTTCCTGCGCCGTTCTTTTTCCTTCCAACTCAAGTCCCGTCCGCTTCAACTTTCCGCCCGCCCCCGCTGCCCGTACTGAGGCTCGCGCTGCGCGGTTTGAGCAAGCGTCTTGCCTCGCCGATCCGTTTCGCGAGCTTGTCAACGTTCGCCGCGGCGAGAATGACGTCGCTCGCGAGCTCGACCTGGAACGCCTGTTCGATCGCGTAGGCTATATGCTCCGCTTCGTCGAGCGAGTAGATGACAAAGTCGTCCGGGTCGGACAGCAGCGGCGGCGGCGTGTCGGCCTCCTCTGTGGCGGTGGTGAGGACCGATGCGGAGGACAGCTTGCGCGGGCGCAGGGGTGGCGCCGAGATCGAGCTGCCGCGCGAGTGGGACGAGTTGGATCGGATGAGGTGACGCGCGGAAGCGGGAATGGCGGCCGGGTCGAACGCTAGCGTGTGCGCAACGATCGAGGTCAGCGTCGTGTAGACCGCTTGGGGGTCATCGGCGTCGGTTGGCTGCTCGACTGAGTGGCCAAGAAAGGTATCAGCTTGCGAGTGAGGCTCGACAGCAGGAGCGTGGGCGCACCGAAGATCTCGATGGGTCCGGCGATGGCCATGACGTTGTGCTTGCCATCGTGGTGGTACCTGGGACGAGTTGATTCAGTGGGTGCTCGAGAGAGACGCAGACACGATGGACACTCACCGAAGCTCGTAAATGCCGGTGGTCCACGGCAGCTTCTTGCCAGAGAGCGTGACGGTACCCTGGTCGCCCGAGGCGGTGCTTCCGAGTCCGTTGTCGTAGTGGTCGCCCTCCCACTCCTCGCCGTGGACGCCGACCCAGCGCCCCTGGCTCGAGACGCGCGTGACAAGCTTGCTCTTGTTGGCGCCCATGCGGTAGATGCCGATCCAGTCCTTGCGCGAGTGGTTTGCGGGCGCCTTCCAGTCGACCGTGATCGACTCGCCAAGATGGAACTGAGCGGGCCCGCTCGAGGAAGAGGCGCGCGGCGTGCGGGGCTGGAAGGTAGAGGCGTGCAGCTGGACGCCGTACTGCGTCTGGTCGTACGCGGCGATGTCGTTGGCGACGCGGCTGAGGATCACCGGAGTCAGAAAGCGAAGCCCCCGGAAGTCTGGAAGACTGCTTACCTGATGACGAAGCGTTCACCGGACTGCTTGAGAAGGATCTTGGTGTCCTCGACGTAGCCTTGGATGCGAGGACCGGCTGAGCAAGGAATCGTCAGCTCAAGATCCGACGCAACCCGGAACGGCTGCACTCACATCGACTCAAGAACTCCTCAACCGCGTCCGCAGTCTCCTCGAGGACCTTTTCGAACGTGCCGTGGACCTCCTTGACGCCCCGGGTGACGCCGCCGAGAACATGAGCGTTCCTCGCCGCGACGTTGCGAAGCGTCTTGGTAACACCAGCGTCCTTCCTGAGCGTGTTGCCGTAGAGCTTCTGCATGTGCGGGCTGAGAGACTCGAGGTCAGCGGGGCCGCAACGGGTGCAGGGGAAGGCAGCGGACTTTTCGACGGCGCTGAGAAACCACCAGTGCGAAAGGACGGAGATGACGGCCTGCACGAGGAGGACCTTGCTGCCGCAGATGATGACGAGGCCGAAGAAGGCCGCGCCGCCCATCGAGCGCTCCGGGTTGTTTAGGAAGCGGAAGATGCCCGTGTAGTACAGCTCGGCGGGGGAGTCCTGGATGAAGAAGTCGCCTACAGCGTCAAACAATGCGTCAGTTTAGAAATTTGCTGCGGGAAGTTAAAGTTGCGAACCGTAGAACCAGCCAAAGGGACCGAGGACCTCGTACGTCGAGTGCGCGGTCCAGACGTGCAGGAAGATGAGCAGCTGTGAGCCAGGGCGTTAGTAATTGCATTGCTTTAAGACCAGAAGTGAGAATGTACGAGACCGAGCGTGTGCCGAACGAGCTGGCTACCGACAGTCCAGTCGGCCGGGATACTGTAGCACCTGAACGCGAGGACGCAGAACGACGCTGAAAAGCACAGTGTGAGTCGGCGTCCTACCGAGAGAGCCCAGACGTAGCGTACCATAGGACATGAACAGGCTGAGGTTGTACGTCTTCTTCCAGTTGGCGAAAGCATCGTCGACCGCACCGCCCTCCTTTTCGTAGTGGTAGTGCTTGAGGAAGTGGCGCACGATCCACTTCTTCTCAGACTGCGCCTTGAGCGCAAGCCCAAGGCCGACCGTGTGGAACACGCGCCAGAAGAGCGCGTTGATGAACGTGAGCACGATCTGCGTCGACGAGCTCGCTCCGGGGGCCGGGAGCGCGAAGACCATCACGCCGTAAAAGGCAACGAGGGCGAATGAGAAGTCTCCGTGGCTATAGGTTGACCTGGTAAGGATCAAGTGCGGGGAACTGGGAGGGCGGGGGACGCACCGGAACAGGTCAAAGTTCTTGAAGATGAGGAGGTCCTGGCTGAAGTACCGGTTGTCGAGGTCGTGCCTGGTGGTGACCTTTTCCTGCTGGCGCTCAAACTCGAGCGACGAGCCGATGCTGTTGCTCCGCGTCGTCTGGCCCCTCTTGAGCTGGGCGTGGTGCTCGTCGTCGTCGGACGCCTCGGGCTCGGTCTCGGTCTCGGCGCCTTCGGTGAGGGACGGCGTCGAGAGCTCGTCGACGTCCCGCAGATCCACCCGGCCGTTCGGGGGAGACGCGAGGGGCGTCACCCCGAGCGAGGGCGTCGACGGGAGCGGCATCCGCGCCGCAATGGGCTTCCGCTGGCCATACGTTCGTTCGATGTCTGCGCGGGTGGGAGGTCAGTTTCTGCAGTAAAGGAAGATTGTAAAATGACGGACGAGGGTTCTCGAAGTAGACCAGGAAGCCGAACTGACACGCGTGGGCGGCGAGCGAGACGAAGAGGACCGTCTCGCTGGCGACGATGAGCGAGAGGCCGTAGTATCCTGCGCAGTTCCATCAGTGCGAGCTCCTTATTCAAGGCATCGAAAGACAGCTCACCAGCGTAGCCGACCGAGTACATCGGGTGCGGCGCAAACTAGACGGAGGATTGCGGCATCAGCTCGGGCCCTTCTCCACCTCCGCAAGATTCGCGCACCTCAAAGACGCCATCAAAGACGAGGTTCTGCAGGCTCAGGAAGAAGTTGTCGCCCCAGTACCACCTGTATCGGGGTTATCTTTCACAATCAGCTCCGGCGCGATCCGATACGGCAGGCCGGGAGAAGCTCACGCGTAGTCCTTGACGATGCGGTGGGCGTCGACCTTGACCCAAAGGTTGAACAGGATAAGGGTCCAGCCGCCGACCCAGCGCAAGATGTGAAACACGGTCGAGTGGTTCGGCGGGAACTGGAGGAACGAGACGGCGAAGAAGAAGTACGACAGGAAGTCGTTCAGCAGGATCACGTCCACAAAGTGACGGAACATGATCCAGACCTGCACCCTGTCATCAGTACTCGCCCGCTCTGCTCAAGCGGAGGAAGCCACGCACGTTGAACTCGAGCGGGACGGCCTATGTGGGGTTCGGTCAGCTCGGCCGGCCGCACCCCCTTCTTTCGGGTTCCAACAACACGCGAACTTACCTTGAAATCATAGTCCTTGCCCATCTTGGCACTGAGCTCGCTCGTGATCCACTTGTAGACCTTCGGCCTGCGCTCCTCGTCCATCCAGCCCTGTCGCACGACTGTGCGGACGATCCACTTGGTCTCGCTCTGCTGGCGCAGCACGTACCCAAGCCCGGCGTTGTACGCGAGCCTCCACATGGCAAAGTAGACCATGAAGAAGTACCGCGAGACGTTGAGCGGCAGGCTGACGAACAGGACGACCTGCAGCGCGAGGAGCGACAGCGTGAGGATGTCGATGTGGCTCTTCGGCAGGCGCGGGTCGAACAGCGACGAGAGCATGTCGTGCGTCTGCGGAATCTTGAACACTGCGATCGCACGAGCTTCAGTATACTTTCTGCAGCTCGAGACGCGCAGAGCGGCTCACCTGTGCCGTCGGGCGTCTTGCCGAACGGCCCGTCGTCGGCGCTGAACGGTTGGGGGCCCGCGGGCGCGGCGTTCGCAGTCGAGCTGGCCTCGCCATCGGGAGCGGTCGGCTTCCGGCGCCGGAGAGAGGGAGTCGCGTCCATCGTCGGCCAGGTTCGTGGCAGTCGCGAGACGTGGCGAGCTCGGAGACCGCCGTTCCGGCTTTCAGCGGCCTGTGCGTACGACGAAACGCACGCTCGACGTCGCGGATGGCCGCCTGTCGGTGTGAGCTCGTGCAGGCTCTTGACAACGACCACGACGCAGGTGCGCACGAGGAGCAGGAGAGATCGCCAGAGAGGCTGACTGCCGACTTTGCGACCTCAGCGTGAGCGCTGAATGCTTCCCAGCGACGTCACGGCGGTGGCGGAGCGCGGAAGTTGCGCCGTCTATTCCGTCATTAATACTCCTGGCCTTGACAGTTGAATGTGAATGAACCTTTAAAAGCGCAGAGGGCAAGGAACGACGGCGAGCGTACTGTACTGTGGGCCGCATGTAGCAAGCTGGGGGCCGTGCGAAACGCTTTCATTCGACTCCAGGTGATCTTCGATGTTCGAGACTACCTGGCCAGTACGTACGGTGATTGTGAGTCAGTTGTCCCACGACTCTTCCACGAGCACCTACCCGCATCGTACTCACGACCTTGCGCCTGCCAGTGCACACGACGTCGATCGCTCTCCGCTCTCTACCCCGCACCATCCTCCACTCTGGCGGCAATAATGAACGCCCCCAGCTCTCCCGAGTACCGCAAACGGTCCCACTCGAGCGGGTACCTCTCCACCGACTTCTCATCGGACCAGACCTCGAGTCCATTCCTCCCGTACGTGACGAATCCTGAGAAGGAAGCGGTCGTGCTCGCCCCCTGGGCCCACTCGTGGATGCCTTTGATCGGGCTCGTTCTCGCCGTCTTCCTCCAGGCGTCCCTCCTCGCCGGGTCGCTGTACATTTGGCGATTTCCGATCGCGCGACCCGTAAGCAAGCACCTCTTCGGCCGCATCACCGTCAAGGACTTCAACGTGAGTGCTTCATGTACAAGATCACGGATCTTGGGATCTGAGCTATCCACACGGTACCTGTCAGCTGCTCGTCTCGCTGTGCGGAGCGATAATCGGTGGCGCCGCAGCGTTCGGTGTGGCTGTTGGCGCTCGCAGCTACCTCTCACGCATGCTCGTCGGAGAGGGTGTTTCCCTTCTCGCATATGTAGGCTCTCTAGCTGACCGGAGCTCGGAGTGGCCGCTGAGTGAAAATCGGCAGGACTCGCTTTGGGCCGTCGGCAACGCTGGCTTGGGACGACGTCTCTCTCGCTACGCCATCCTTCCCATCTTCATTTACATTTTGAACAACACGGCATCATCAGCCAGTACGTTTTTTACCTCCCACCTATGTATCCTCCGCTCACCTGGCTTCGCAGTTGTTGCGATATGGACAGTCGGGAACGAACAGGTTTCGTCGAACTTCATCCTCCCCTACGTCGACATCCAGTCCAACGTAGCTCACTTCGACAATATCGCCCTCGGAACCCTCGGTGCGGAGCTCTTGCAGCCCAACGACTTCGAGGGTCTGGGATTCAACGCTGCTCAGCAGCTCATCGCGAACCTCAGCGTCGCGGACGTCGACACGCTCGTCGACGGGCTCAACATGACTCTCGGTGGAGGTATCGCGCCTTCATTACTTCAGATCAGTACCTTCCGAAACTCGCTCAAGGACGGCACGAGCTCTGCGACGGGGCTCGCACCCGGCCGGGCCGACATCATCACGAACGCCACCACGAACGAATACCTCGTCAGCGCTCCCACCGTCCAGGCCACCGCATCATGCATCAGCCTCCAGCTCGACCCCCAGTCTTCGCCGCTCACGGTTCACTACCTCAACGCGACCAACAGCGAGTTTGTCGTCGCGGACGTCTCGGACTCGAACTGCGACCGCGACGGGGCTCACCTGCAGGTCCGCCAAGGGACCGGCACGACTTCCGGCGCCATATCATGCATGAAGGGCGACCAGGCGTACATCTCCTACTACTCGTTCAATACTACCCTCGCCAACGACTCACTCGTGACATCCAAGCCCGAGTTCTACCCGCTCGCCGCGTGCTACGTCGCGGTGCAGGCCGGCGTCGGCGAAAATATCATTTACTTCGATCTGAACCAGAGCTACGTGCTCCCCGACGCCACGCAAAAGCAACCATTTCGCCTCGACCCGAAGACTGCCGTGAACGCGACTGCGTACGCCGCCGCGCTCGTCAACAACTGGTGGGGGATCTACTCTCGCCAGCCTGCAGGCTCAGAGGGGCTTTCGTATCTCGTTCGAGCCCGGTACACGCTCACCCGCGATGCGAAAAACTACCTCGCCGCCGACTTTGTGGCGTACACGCAGGCAATATACTCCATGGCAGTGATCAAGATGATCTCAACGGAGACGTACTACCAGACGGACCCGGCGTGGAAGCGAATCGCCAACGGAACGTTTGCGAACAACGACGTGCCTGTGCTGGGGGACTACTCGAATTGGGCGAGTGGCGGCCACCTGGATAGCCTCGACACTTCCTCCGCTGACCCACGTTCGTCTTCCAGGCTACCTCGGATGCGTTACTGATTGGACCGACGGGATATACGAGCCTGCTACTCTTCGTGGTCGGCGCGACGTTGCTCGTACTTTCTGCTGCCCTTGGGTTGGCGGTCCTCTCGCCTCCGGTCTCGCTCAACCCGCTCGATCCGGTACGACAGAGTTTCTATAAAGATATCTGTTACTACTTACTGACGCTTTCCCTAGGTCTCCGTTCTTCTTGTGGCGCAAAATTCTCCGCCTTCGATGAGCGCCGACGGTGGATGCTTGGGCGATGCGGATCAGGTGCGCTCAAAGTCAGACAAGATCCAGTACCGTGCATCTCCTCTCCATCCTTTTCTTTCGGGTTTTCGGCTCTGACATCTGGTGGAGCGCAGGTGCCGTGAACGAGCAGCACCTCGCCTTTGTGTTTGGCGCGAGCTACTATGACCCGCCCTTCTTCGGCCGGATGTACGGCTCCATCACGCAAAAGGTTAAGGACGTTTGAACCGTGAGGAATGGCCGCCCCTTAATCCCTGACAATAGCATCTGACTTGCGCCCTGCAGATGACTGTCAGACGTCGGAGGCTCACGCATATATCAGTACTGGTGGTGTTCCTCCATCTTAAGCCTGTACAATGAATCCGTGATTTAAAATCTTTCGGGAGGCACGCATTGGATCGGTACAAGACTCCCTCCGGCGACGTTGACACAGTCCGAACGACTTCTACCGCCCTCACCTGGCTAAGCCTTTCACCTCCACAGTCTAGTCACGAAACAGCTCAGCAGACTTTGATCTCTTAAAAAGTGTCCATTCTTGCACTGCGACCCTGTACAACTGCCCACACTGGACTCGACCCTGCGTTCTTCGCACTCGCGGCCCTGACTTTACGCGGAGGAGGTAGCGGCGGCGGCAGCCGTGGACGAGGCAACGGTACTCGTGACCATTCCGGAGGAGGCGGCCTGCAGGTGAGTAGTCGGTGTCAGCAAATGCGCCTACTGAACCGAGGTGGCGGGGGAACGCACGGCGGCCATCGAGTGGCACAGAACGGGGAGGGCGGGGCTGTCACAGCTAGCCGGGACGTTGACGCTGTTTCCAGAGAAAGAGAGGCAGCTGCCATCGTACGTGTCTCCCTGATCAAACGATGCGAGTCAGCGACGCGTTGAGTGAGGTGAGTCCGCGAAGGCTGGACGTACGTTGTAGCTTGCGATCCATGCGGGCTTGCTCGAGTTGCCGAAGAGCTTCTGTGCCTCGGCCCAGTTGCTCGAGGTGACGTTCATCGGGCCGGCGCCCGCCATGCACACGGCAGTGCGGCCGCTCCAGGCGACGTCCGTGGACGAGACCTGCGCCGCCGCGGACGAGACGAGGACGGCGAGGCTGACAAGGGTGAAGGACACCATTCTTAAGGAGTGTATGGGGAGTGTGGGTGAGCTGGAGGTACGAGGAGAGTAGGTGATGGGAGGAGGAAGAAGGAGCTGTAGACGACTTGGATGGTGCCGTAGAAGAGCCGCAGTCGAGCTCACTTCTTTCGGCTTGTGGCGCGTCATGACGCGCGTCGTTCCTAGTCTTCGACATCTGCAAATGGCACCCGTGTCGGGTAAGGATTAAAAAGGAAGGTGCACTCTGTATCTGCGGTCGATCGTGAGCGCGCTTGCGGGGGCCCGACTTCGTAGGGTAGCTGGGTGCTCCTGAGCTCGTCACTGATCTTTGGAGTGCTCCAATCCATTCAGAACTCCATATTACTTAGAGGGTTTATGAGTCCTGGGCGCGCCACCAGTCACATTCCTCGTGAGCGGTGCTGCCTTGCACTGCGACGGCACGCACGGATTGCTGCGACGTTCTTTCCGATGGCCGGGGTCTGTCATAAGGATTTACGTGGGATCTATCAATTTATACCCTTCGTGTGTTGTAGGGTAACTACTAGAAATTCATTGCACTCGCCTCTATTTGAAGCAGTGGCCGAAAGTCCACGGCCGGGCGTCGAGCGCCCATCCCCTTCGACTCGGCAATGTTGATAGTGCAGAGGCACCTTGTGTGTGAGTGTACGACCTCAGGGATTAATAACGCCCGTTACCCTACATCTGTTGGAAGAAAGGGGTGGAACGACGGGATCCGAGGCCGCGTGACATCCGGTACAAGGAATTTTTTCTAGCGTGTTGCATCCCTCTCAATGACTAGCCGTGGCGTGCCGGTACACGATCGTGTGGCTGACGTCGTGCGTCTCGAGTGTCCCCATCCCCGCGTCCTTCATCCTCTCCAGCGCGTGCTCCAGCGAGACAACTCGAAGTTGGTCCTCCTCGCCGTCCCACTCGAACAGCCCTAGGTTGTACCCAAATAATCTTGCGACAAATTTGTCGGGTCCAAGCCTGTAGGAGAGAGTGATTGCAGCGCCGCTGGCACCTCCGACCGATGATCCGTGGATGAGCTTGACACCCCATGCTGGGAGTGCCATGTGTCTGTATGAGTGGAGCGTCAGTCCTAGGCGCAAAAGTTGCAAAAATGGAAGTAACCACTCGCATGTAGCATTTGAGAAAGCCGATGACCCACTCCCTCGAGACCGGGTTCCACATGAAGCAAGGAAGACCAAGTCTCACTTCGTTTGCCTCGACAACACCGGGGCGAACCTCGTCAATTCCCGCAATGAACTTGAGCACCGTCTGGGCCGAGTCACCAGCGAACTTCGGGTCACCACTGTGCAGAAGCTGTCCTGAGTTGAGTGAGGGAAACGTCAACAAGCTGGGTAGCGTTCCTGAAAGTTGACTTACTCGCGAGAGTCACGACAGGATGGATTTCGAGCGGGAGCGTGTGTGCCTTCGGATGAACAGCGAAGACGGCGCAATCAATCGCCAGAAACATGTCCCGGAGGCTGGCGTTGCTCTTCTCCGCATCATCTGCGAACATTGCGCCGTATGGGTCGAGTTCGCGCGCCTTGGCAGCATACTTGCGGTACTCGGCGAGCTCGTCGGCGCTGAGGGGATCCTCCGAGTCCCGGCGTTCAACACGTTCTGGGTGGTCTGGGAAAACGGCGTCCCGGGATAAGAGGGTCCAGGTGGATCCAGATTCCGCCCAAAGAGTGAATCCCGTCAACTCACTGTGATTGTTCATGGTGAGCTAAGGCGGAGACGCGTCGCCGATGGACACTACTTACACATCGCGGCGGCGAACGGTGGCGTGACTGACGCTGACGATGTGAAGCGCGTTGCGGCGGTTAGGGAGGATGATGGCGGCCGTGAATTCATGCATGCTTCCGTCATCGTTGTTCCTCAGCGGATCGGAGTGGACTTCGAGCTCGACATCACCCTCGCGAGCGTCACCACCGGTGGGAGCGATACTTCGGACGATTTCGCCCGCCGTGAACGCGTGGTTCTTGAACGATTTTTCGGCGAGAACGATAACGGGTATCTCGAGGTGAGGGTGGGTGCTCTTTCTACAGGTGTACGTGCCGTCCTTGTTCTTGGTGAGCTCGCGCGTTCTGATCTCCTGACGGCGGCCTCTGTGAAGCACTGTGACGGCGGAGCTGGTGGAGTAAATGAGGAGGCTCGCGGAACGAATCGACGGGGGCAAGCAGTCGCGGACAAGCTCGAACGCTCCGGAGCTGGCGAACTTCCTGATCTCGGCGTCGAGGAATGACAGGCCAGATGGAGCAGCTGAGATCCGGCAACTTGAGCTCGGTGCAGAGGGCTGGGATAGAAGCGTTACCTTGAGGGTGGAACCGCTGGACGGGCGGCTTCGCGGATCGACGGCGGCCGAGCTCAGGCTGGGCGGGCTCGCCGGTGCGTCGCACCTGTTGCGGCTCACGGGAGCGATTCATGTTTGAACGATGGGACTAGCTGAATGGATAAAGAGCGAAGTGCGAGGTGCGAGCAGCTCACAGTCTCGAGGAGCGAGTTGCCTCGCCGCACTCGGGAGTCGGAGTCCGGGAGCGCGTGCGACGGAGGCGGAGATGTCGAGGTCACTGCAGGCCCGCGGTCCACGAGCCTGACTACAGATGCTGCGTAGACTGGAAGACGCCGCGCCACCGGTGCAAGCCCCGCTTGGCCCCGCATCGGACAAGGAGACGGGTTCGAACTCGCTCTTCGTGCGCTTCCCCTGGGCAAAGCTTGCCGAACCATCGGTACGCTTATCCTACTTTGGAGCGACTGAAAATCCAAAGAGTTTTGTGAGTCCAACGACAGCGCTCGAGGCCAGTGCGCGGAGTTCAGCTTTGAGGCGAGGTGGGCGAGGATGGCGAGAGCCCGTCGATCGGCGCGACTGGCTGGCCGCACACCTTCTTGACACACCGCAGCAGGTACTCAGCAGCCCTGAATCTCTGCGTCTGAGAAGCTTCGCCTCGTCTACTGCCTCTACAGCGCGTCACGCCAATTGTCAGCACGCTTTCCGCACCTCTCGACGTGATCGCGGCTCACCGACTTCGCCCAACCAGCTCAGGCTCCTGCAAATCTTTGACTGCCCGCCCAATCCCTAACAGCATGCCATCGCGCCACCGCGCATTGTTGTTGACGGAGGCCCGGCGCTCAGCCGGTGTGGGCGTCGGGACGAGCCTGACAGCCGGCTTAACTGGATTGTAAAGTGGCAGGTGTAGCATTTCTGAAGTAAGAACTCTTTCCAGAGCTGTGGTCCTAGAGTTGAGAGCGCCAGCAGCGATTGTTGTTTAGCGACGAGGCACAAGAGCCGCAGCGACGATCCCTCTTGACCTCGTACACCTCCCGCCTTCAAGGACTTCACCTCGCGTTCTCAGGCCCTGACCGTCTCTTGGCCTAGCCGGATCGACAGCGGCTCTTCCTGGTCGACTGCAGCTCAGCCGCGCGCGGCGCGCTCGCTCGACCCGACCCGGCGCACGCGATGCAGTCGCTCAAGGGCGTCCCACAGACGCGCATCCCGCTCTCGCCGTCGCTGAGCAGCCTGGAAGAGGACGAATTTCCCTCGATCGACGACCTCCTCGCGCGCTTCACCCTCACCCGCCCAGCCCCATCCACACCCGCGCCGACGCCGACCCGCCAGACGCCAAAGCCGACGCCGACGCCGCGCCGAGCTGCTCCAAAGCAAAGTACGAGCACTGCAACAGGCTCCAGACTTCCAGCGCCGACCCCGAGTAAACCTCGCGCGACCGCGACCGCAGCGGCTCGTTCACCCCGTCCGCCGACAACCAAGGCGACACTCCCAGTTCCACCCACACCTTCCCAGCTTCCATCCACCCCGACCAAGAACGCACTCGCAGACAAGCTCTTCCCGACCCCGCCGAGAGCGACGCCACTCTCAACTCCAGCGCGGCGTGAGCGCTCGCCGACGCACGTCTCGGACTCTGAGCCGGAGCACTTCCTGCCGTCGGCAAGGAAGGCAGAAGTGGTAGAAGAAAAGGGGAGCAGGAAGGTCGGCAGGCCGCGTCCGAGCTTCTTGATCGAGGACAGCGAGGACGAGCGGAGGGCGGCGGCGAGCGCACCGCTCTTCAAGCTGACGACCGCCGACGAGGACGTGCTGATCCTGTGCGCCAATTCGCCCCTGATTTCTGACGCCATGCTGACCCTCCAGTGCCGAAATCAGCGACGCCGCGACCCCAAAAGCGCGACCGCCAAAGACGCCGTCGCGCGCTGCGCGAAGGTTGACGATCACGCTCGATTCGGACTCGGACTCGGACTCGCCGACCTTCCACGCTCCCAAAGTTACTTCCCAGCGAGCAGTCGAGACCATCTCTGTCTGCGGCGACTCGTCCGACGAGGAGGGCGAGTCGGATGGGAACGAGACGGTCGCGCTCGAGTATTCGTTCCACGACCCGATGGAAGGCGTGCTGTCGTAGTGCGTATCAGATCTCTGTTGCTTCTCAGCGGTAGTCGTATACTGATGCTTTCCGGAACAGCGAGCCGGCTCCACGCTCAGCCAAGCCGACGAGGCTTGCCCCGACGCCCTCGCGCCCGCCACTCCTCAACCGCATCAACTCGATTGATCTGACCCTCAGCGACGATAGTGACGACGGGCCAACACCTGTGCGTCCTTGCGGATTCTTGTTGAAGCACTTGTAAGCTGACACCCTCGCAGACCAAACCGCGCGCACGCGGCCGGCTCTTCTCCCTCGCACTCCCGAACCCACCCCTCGCTTCGCCCTCCCCCGCCCGCAAGAAAGCTTCAGCACTTCCTTCGCGTCAACCTGCACCTTCACCGCGCCCGCAGAAGTCGCTCTCGGCGCCGCCCCCGGCGTCGACGAAGCTGCTCACGGCGTCCGAGCGCCTGTCGCTCCCGCTCGAGCTCATTCGCTCGCTGGACCGCCTCGTCTTCCGGCGGCAATGGGACGTGCTGGACGATCTCGGCGAGGGCGGTCGAGGCCTGCCGGATGGGATCGAGGTGCGCTGGAACAGCAGGCTCCTCAACACGGCTGGACGGGCAATCTGGAAGAGGTGCGCTCACGTTCTCTTCGCGCTGTATTCGAATCTTGATTCTGATGTGCTGTTTGGCAGGGTGAAGAACGGCGGTGTGACGACGCACGAAACGGCGATCGAGCTTGCGACAAAGGTCACCGACACGCCGGAGAAGCTCCGCCACACGCTCGCGCACGAGCTGTGCCACGTCGCCGCCTGGGTTCTCTCGGGCGAGACCAAGCCTTCACACGGGTACGCGTTCAAGCTCTGGTGCGTCGCCTTCCTCGCCTCCCCGCTCGCTGCCGCCTGACCCGGTGGCGCAGGGCGAAGCGCATCACGCTCAAGCGGCCCGACATCCACATCACCACTACGCACTCGTACAAGATCAGTCACAAGTTCAACTGGCGCTGCGACCGCTCAGCTTGTGGGAAGACGTACGCTCCTTCCCCTTGCCCGCTGTGAATCGAGAACTGACTGGGCGTGGGGAGCAGGTTCGGCCGCCATTCGAACTCGATCGACCCACGCCTCCAAGGCTGCCCTTGTGGTGGGCATCTGCTCCCGATCGACGCCGACGGGAACCTCAAGGCGCCCAGGACGCCCGCGAAGAAGACGGCCTACCAGGAGTTCGTCTCCGTACGCTCTTCGTCTCGCTCAACCCGGCTATTCTGCTCACCACGCCATTCATTGAACAGGCCACAGCACCACAAGTCCGCCTCGACAACCCCGGAACGCCCCAGGCGCAGGTGTTCAAGATCTGCGCCGAGCTTTGGCGCGAGAAGGGCAAGCTCGAGGCGCTCGAGAAGGACATGGGCAGGCTCAAGGTCTAAGACGGACTTCGTACATACGACCTGCAACTCAATTATGGGCATTGCATTCGCGGTGGTGAAGCAGGTCCTTGGCCCTCAGAAGGAATCTCGCAGCCAGTTTGGGGTGCGTATCAAACGACGAGCTTATAACTGAACAGCTTAATAACCAGGAGATACCTAATGCCTTAATCTTTTGTGAGAGTGGATGGTCAGCTGGGATGCACAGAAGGGACGAGGCAGGCGTACGAATGTTGCGAAGCTCGAGCGGCGCGGCGTGCGCGTTTTGACGCCGCGGGTGCGTCTTGCCGGTCGCCCGCTTGAAGACCGTGACCGCCTCCACGGAAGCTGTATGCCCATATCAATAAATGAGCGAGGTATCTGGAGAATGAAGCCTACTGGAGGGTGCCGAGGCGGGACTGGATGATGCGGCCGGACTCGTCGTCGCGGCGACGGGCGCGCTCGTCGCCTCTAGCGGAGCGGTGGTCACGATATCCGCCGGGGAAGTGCTTTCGACCTCGGATACGGTCGTATGGATGTCCGCTGAAGACTCCGGAGCACTTGTCGAATCATCGCCGGCCGACGTCGAGTCGTCCACGGCGGTCGACGGTCCTAGAGATGAAGTGGTTTGGGCCGGCTTCGATGCAGTGGCGTCGTTTTTGCTCGTGGTGGCGTCGTTGGAGCTCGTGGTGGCGTCGTTGGAGCTCGTAGTGGCGACGTTGGAGCTCGTGTGCGCCGAAACCGAGCTTGGCTCAGCGGACGTCTGAACTGGGGAGGCACTCGCTGTTTCCGCAGGGGTGCTGTAAGAGGCTTTTAATAACAGTAGCTCTTGAGCTGCTCATGATGAGAGACAGCTCACGAAGAAGTCGAGTCCGGGCGGGAGGCGGGCGAGCTACTCGTCGCGGCCGGCGAAAGTGAATCGTCCGCCGAGGACGTCGGTTGAGCCGCGTGAGTTGATGAAGTCGTATCCACACGGCTCCTGGAGTTCGTTGTAAGAAGCGCGCTTCGTGATTGGCTCGTTCGGGGTGTACTCACGTCGCGTGGGACTCGAGCGACGAGACCCATTGCCAGATCCCGTTCTCGAGACTCCAGATAAACGACCATATATCACCCTCGATAGTAGTAAGGTAGTCTTCGGGCCTGGTGTTAAGGAGAATGTCAGTCAGAGGGACAGATTCGTCCTGAGTGGAGGGGCTTGCCAGGAAGATGTCGACACTGGGGCCGACGTTGGGGAGGACAACCGCGGTGAAGTAATCGAGGTCGGGCTTAGTGGAGCACTAGAATCATCGGAAGAAGTGGGCTGGTCGCTACTGGAAGGAGCGGGCGATGGAGACGAGGAGGTGTCGCGGACGGACGTCGTGGTTTCCGAGTGGCGATCGGACGTGCTCGTGGTCGGGTCCGCCGGAGAAGTTACACCCTGGACATACTGGCTGTAGAATACGTTTTGCACGGTGCACGTCCATCCAGAAACGCCTGAGAGAACCCGATTCAGCTTCGTCAGCCCCTGAGTCGAGGTTGACCGCGAACGCGGACGGAGCTGGAGGCGGCACGAAACGGAAGAAAGACTCACAGCAGGTCGCTCCCGTCCATACAGCCCCTCCGCACTGCTGGTATGCACCGGCACAGGAGGATGTCGACGTTGGCGCATGGGAAGTGGAGGTCTCCGAGGACCGCGAGGGCGTACTCTTCGTGGACTGAATAGGGTCTGTACTTTCCGACGTACGAGTGGACGAGAATGGATTTGTAGGAGTCGATGAGGTCGAGTCGGCCGCCGCGATACACTGGTGGTAAAAGGCGTTGGAGGCAAAGCACGTGGAGCCAGAAGCACCTGCATGATCCGAGGTCAAGAAGAAGGTTCAAGCTCATCAGGTGCTCTGGACGAACAGCAAGTCGGGCCCAGCCAGCCGATTCCGCCGCACCTCCCGTAGAGCGCGGCGCAGGTAGAGCTCGAGCTGGACGTCGTCTCCGACGGCGGATTCGAGGTTGTTGGATGCGCAAGTGTAGTAGTGGACGCGAAGGGAACAGTGATCGAAGTGTCTGTAGAGTGACTCTGGGTGGACGGAGGTTGGTCCGAGGAGGAAGTCGGATGCCCAGTCGACGTCTCCGAGTCGGGTGAAGTGGAAGATGGCGGAGAGGGACTTGATTCTGGGGAGAGATGATTTAATAGATACTCCAAAGGATCCGAGTGCTGGTGAAGTCACCTTGCGAAGTAGTTGCGGGCCGGGAGAGAGTGACAACGGGCGACGTCGACGATCCCACGGGGGGAGATGACGATTCTTGCAGAAAGGGAATGTCAGCAGTAATCAAAACTCAATTTTCGAGGGACTTGAACCACCCTGCGAAGTAGTTGACCGACCGGTCGTGACTCCGAGGGGCGTTGAACTGGTGGCGGGTGGCGACGACGAGTCGGTCGGGTCTAGAAAACCCAGGGATTAGCACCCGCTGCGGGAAATGTGAGAAGACGAAGTTTGCCTGAAAGCGGCGATCTGGTACTGGTTGGGGCCATGAGCGTGGGCGGTGCGGAGAAAGATTCCGTCGGCGAGGCAACTCTGGAGCTGGTACTCGGAGACCCAATGACGGAGGGGCTCTCGGATGAGGTGGTGCCCATTGGGAGCGAGACAGAAGTCAGAGTGTCCGAATTCGTCGAAGTGGGGAGTGAGCTCGAATCCTCCCGCGAGGTGGGCGCAACAGGAGTCGACGCCGTCGAGCTCGCAAGGCTGCCGGGGGTGGAGGTACCGGACGGAGATCCGGAAGTCGCTGGAATCGTAGTCGCACCGGGAAGTGATGCCGAGTTGGTGGCGGTAGGACTGGCTATGATCGTCGATCCAGATCTGCGAAGCACAAGTAGGTGAGCACCGCCTCCCGGTTCTGCATGGTCCGCCTTACGGGTCTACGATGATCGTGGTCTCCGTCTGGAACGTATTGACTATTCATTTAAATATCACAGAAGTCAGCGAGGGGTAACGAAGAAGTCCTTGGGACGCACCTGCGGCGGTTGCCCCATCCGAAGCGACGTAAAGCACGGTACCTAAATGGATTCAGATTAGTGGGACGGTCTCAACAGCGAGTTAGGGCGACTCATACCAGTATGAATGGTGTTTGTGACCGTCTTTACGACGACAACACTCCCGTCAATGGTGTCAGTCTCCAGCGCTGTCGCCACGGACTTAAAGAGCGCCATTCAGCTTGAGCGTCTTGCCCTAGGACTGTATCTTACCTGAAGCTGAGTAAGCTGAACCTCCGTAATTTCTGGTATTCCCGTGACAGTAGAACGAATCGTCGAGACTTCGCCGTTCGCGAGGGTGGACAGGCTCGTCTTTGCGCTTGCAGGGTCAGCAAGATGAAGGTTTCTCTCGGTATGTGTCTACCTTGGTTATAAGCGGGGCGGTTTTGGTGTGGACCACCGTCGTCACTCCATTTCTGCTCGCGAGGTATCAGCGCGGACCTTAGCTCGCAGGCCCAGGAGACTTGCGAAACGATCGTTGCGAGCCCGGCAGCTGCCAGATTCGTCTTGTTTGACTTGACAGTCTGTGTGACGGCGACTGGCACTATCTAAAGACGTTCGGACAGCGTGGTCAGCAGAAACCCCGCCAATCGGCCTCCGGAAGCACGCACGATGATCGCTACGACGACCATAAGCAACGCCGTGAGCTTTCAACGAGTGGCTGCAGTCCCAAATCGAGATGTTGGCTTGTACGCCACAAAACGGCGTCCGGTAGTGGTGGTCTGTACAGGGAAAGTCAGATCACGACGCGCGCCTGCGGCGTAGCTGGGCGGAGAGGAGGCGCACCTCGCTACGAGAGGTCCCAGTCAACGGCGTAGCGGCGCTCATGCTGGCCGGGAGCTAAAAAGAGTGTGGGGTGGCGTTGTGCCGGGTGAATTGAAGTTCAGAAACGGTGGGGTGGTGAAGGAGCGATGAAGGTGGAAGCGAGAAAGGGGACGAGCGGACCGTCCCGCTCAGCGCGCCCGCGGACGTCGAGTTCTGCACCGCCGGCGGGTGAGTCGCGGAGGTACCTAGTATGCGGATTAGAATGTTTGAAGTCCGCACTTACCATGTTGAACTCCCTGTCTATGTACTCGGTACAAGGGAGCTGGTACGCCTTACCCTCGACGGGCCGCAGGCTATCAGGCCTTCAGGGCCTCAGCGCAACCCAGCGCCACTTTCGGCTCGACGTCGACGGCTCCAGCTTACGCAGATCCAATTTTTGACATGATGTATTATAGTTATACCTCAAAACAACCTTGGAACACAGACGCGACAGCTGTTCACTTTGGGCTGGGTCGACGAGGGGAATGCGAACATCCAACAGCCGGTCACTACGGTTCGTCACTTGTATTGCTGGCCCAAGGCTCATCTGCTGTTCTTAAACGGCGATGGTTTCTAGGTTCGACTTTAAATCAGCGTCGTCGATTACGAAGCGCTCGGTCTGTAGCGCCTTAGAGTGGTGAGGGGAGGTGAGCTCCGCCGTGCGGCCGTGAGCGGGTACAATATGGTTGGCGCTGCGTTTGCGATAAGCTTCTAAGCGAGCATAAAGATGACAATGAGGAAGATGGCCGCGTAGCAGAAGCGCTGCGAAACTGAATGTCGGCGACAAAGCACACTTCTACTCGCCTGGGATCCGGGCTGCCCGGTCCATCCATTTCGCGACGGAAGTCAGTGAAGTAACACATGCTCAATTTTTGTATCCCATCCCAGATGGTGATTGCAATTTGGTGGAAGAAGGGTATAGTGCGCGCAGGCAGAAAGACTTGCCGCAACCTGCGAACGACGAGATCCACTCTAGATTCCCACCAAAGTCAGTCTTGCTCCACTGAAGAGTCTGAAAGAGCCTCACCTGAAAGCTTCATCTCCTCCAGTCTCGGTTCCGGGCCACTATCCCCTTCGCCTTGCACGCCGCGATGAATGCCAGTGCCGCCGGTCGGCGCGAGCCCCGCTCGTCCGCGGAGACCCAGATTTCTCGAAGAGACGGGCTTGCGTCCTTCGAGATGTAACTGGTAATGCTTTTTAGAGGTATGGTGTTCCCGCGGTCCCGGATGGCGACGAGGATCGGCGACGAGGTGAGGGCGGCGAGGAGGCTCGCGAGTACCGCGTCGTAACGAGGATCCGAGCTTACGTCGTATCCGGTGCTGTCGATGCCGATCCGTAGTCGTTTTATGCTTCTGCACCTCGAGATGGCCGCGCAGAGGGGCTCGACCGTGTCGAAGAAGTCGTGCGGGCTCGCGCGGACGAGGTCGAGGGACAGCGTCTCGAGGGCGGGGAGGACGCTCAAGTCGGGGACGTGGATGCTGCCGAGTCGGAGGATGAGTCGAAGGGAGGTGATGGATTCTCTGGATTTGGCCACCAGCCTGGAGAAGGTGACCGGATGGATCTCCTTGCCGTCGATGCGAAGGACCTTCAGCCGCGCGAGGCGGACGCGAAGCGCGTCCGGCACTTTCTCGGGCCCGTCCGAGAGCTTGGTGCTGACGAGGACCGACAATTCCTCGATGTGTGACTGCGAGTCCATGACCTTGCTTGTGAAGGACCCCGCGAGGTGGACCGGGCCGAACTTTCGCAGCTCGGGGCGGAGCGCGGCAACGACCCCGCACACGGCGTCGCTCTCCGATGAGTCGCACCGCGAGAACGTGATGCTCTCTACGCGGCGACAGGTTTGCAGAAGTAGTCGAAGAGTGAGTTCGGTCGAGACTGCCGCCGAGTACTCGGCGTTGTCGAAAGTGAGGACGATGCTCCGCACGAGGTCGGCGAGGTGCGAGTGGCGAGTGACGGATTGAACGAGATGCACCTGCTTCGCGGGCTGGATGACATTCTGGTCGAATGTGTGCGAAGTGCTCATCGCTCCCGATCCATCCTTGACTGCGTCAAGGTACGTCAAGCTGATCTCGCGATAGAGCGTCTCCCGAGCCAGCGGGAGGAAGCTGCGCGAGGCGAGTGCGCACGAAAGCAAGTCTTTGGTGGCGAGATCCGCAACGATCAAGATCATAGCCTCTGGCGGGAAGGGCATCGTGCCGAAAAATGAACTGGGAGAGTCCCCGAGTCAGCTTTTCGTTCCCCGTCGCGGCGGACGCTCCGCTTCAACTGCTCCCGTGCGTGCTCCACGGTCGCTCGCCACAAAGCGAGCTGAAAGCCAGTAAAAAGTACTTACGGCACCGGACGTAGGTCCGTGCTGTATGCTAGCGCAAGATGAGACAGGTGAGGCGGTGAGCGGGGCCGGATGGGCGAGTCGAGGAGTCGGTGGCGCCGCGTAGAGAGTGTTCGCGTGCCAGCACGGTTGGTACGGACGAGGTGAGAGCCTGCTTTTAGAGATGGATCGTCAACGATTGGCTCCGTCGGAGATGGTGAAAACCGCCGCTGGAGGACGCTTGGAAGCTTCGACTCGCGGTTCGGACAAGTTCGGACGACCTCCGATGTCTCAGGGGAACGGGGGGAGGCGGACACGGACATGACTGGGGCGATGAGCTGTGCACGTTTGACTGCGACGACTCTCTTTTTGACAAGACACGCCGTGGCCAAACAGCGTGGCGCGGGACGAACGGCGGCGGTGGTGCTTCACAGACAGGCCTCCAATGGGTCGGGCGCACTGCTGCCAGCGGGCGACACTTTTGCACTCTGAACTTTATAAGCTGTAAGCTCCTCTAAAATGACTAAAATGAATGCCTCGTCTACAAAAACCCGACGGCTCACATCCTCCCGAGCGCCTTCGCCATCTCGTCCTTGCCACCCTCCTCTTTCCAACTCGGCCTCGGGATCTCAAACACGCTCCTGGTTCTACCGTACAGGATTCCACCGAGCCTCGAGACGTTGCGCATCATGCTCTCGTCGACCTTGAGCGTCTCGTGGTCGACTAGGTCCTCCCGGACGTGGAACATGGTCACTCGCCCCAGAATGACAGTCGAGCTGAGCGTTCCAGCATCACTCATGATGTCGTATGAGTGGACTGGGGAGTGAAAAAGTTAGATTTGAAAAAGCGGAGCGCGAGGAGGACGCACGGAGGGTGCACTCCATCGAGAAGGCACTTTCGCCGACTCGCGGCGCCTTGACGGTCTTGCACGGGAGCGGCGTGAGGCCTGGCAGCTAGGATCAGCTTCTCGTAGGTCATTGAATTTGTAGCATAACTACTCGCCAGTCACATCGAACTCGGAAACATCCGCTGGCGAATCAATCGCGCACGCGTTCGCAGCCTCGACGAACGCCTGCGAAGCAGTCTCAGCGCTCTTCGCCCAACAAGCCAAACGAGAAGGAGTATACCTCAGAAATCATGTTGACCACAAACTCCTTTGTGTCGAGGATGTTTTGGCACGTCTCCTTCCGGATCGGCGGTTTGCTGTCGACGACCGACTGGTGAGATCGGGGTTCGAGGGTGGGAGTGGGGAGGGGTACTCGTGTGTGATGGAGATCATGACCGTGGGTGGGTTTGGGGAACAGAGGTTGAAGACTGAAATTCGAGTCAGTTAGGGTCGTCGGGCGGCGAGGCTGCAGGCGACGCACATGAGAATGGCGCCAGGTTGGTCACACCTGCCTCATCAACGGTCGAGATGAACGCAATCGGACGAGGGTTCTGCACATCCATCCATACTCAGTACTCAAGCCGCCGAAGGAAGGCTGTAGTGCGAGACACAACTCCCTGTGGATGAGCAGCGGAATCAGCACTGCCTGGGTCGCTCCCTGGCTCAAGCAGCAACTGACCGAAATCATCATCCTGTAAATGTCCTGCTTCGGCTTCGTGAGCGGGTCGACCTCGAGCCACTTTGCCTCAGAGGCTGAGGGCCACGGGATGTCGTTCGAGCCTCCCGCGATGCGCCACTCGGGGTCGGGGGTCTGCGGCGAAAGCATCGTCGGACCATTACACCGCTGGTCTGAGCTTATGATCACGCACCTTGGTGACCTCCCACGGTGCGGTCTCGTCGAAATCCACACGGCGGGACTCCGCCTGGTTGAGTCCGGGTCAGCGCGAGCCATGGGGCTGGGAGTGGAGTGGAGCAACGGACCTCGGGGAACGGCATGTGCTTGCTCATGGCTCAGGAGTAGGTGGTGGTGAGAAGCAGAGGAGCAGAGTGGGGTCAGGCGAGGTCGATGACAGAGCGATGCCGCAGCCTCCGCTCGGCCGGCGGCGTCGGGGCTGGCCTTGCCGGGCCGCTGAGCGTCTTCCTGCTGGATATTGTACCTTTAGCGAGAGTAAGAAGCGCTTACAAAGTCGTTTCTTCACGTTCAACGCTTAGCCGAGGACCACAGGCGCGTAAGGGGGGCGAAGTCGAAAAGAAGGACCAGGGGTCCGTTTCCAGAAACGATTTAATTTGCGAGAAACTGAGACCTGAGGCCTGACGCGCGGTCGCCCTCGATCGCTTGCACCAGACCACCGACGAGGACGAGAAGCCGAACAGCATCCACCCCCGTCCAGGACCAGCTCGCTTCCACCGCGAGACCTCGACCGCCGTTCTTCGACCAGTCTCCGCGCGCCCGTCCTTCTCCTCGCACCCTCGCGCGCTTTTCAAGATGGCAGCAGCACCCGCGGCCACGGACGACTTTGACGACCTCTACGGCGACCTCTACGGGGACGTCGACGTGCCGCCACCCGCGCCCGAGCCCGTCGCGGCG
>ERZ1463038.59-NODE-59-length-27064-cov-18.978785_pt1 | contig 27064 bp, 47 predicted proteins | sample MGYA00564479_ERZ1463038 | MGnify/ENA primary metagenome ERZ1463038 (study PRJEB39244, sample SAMEA3635134) | Helicobacter pylori | study: EMG produced TPA metagenomics assembly of PRJEB11511 data set (Assembly of a 5300-year-old Helicobacter pylori...
GATCTACACACCTAGGACACTCTTTCCCTACACGACGCTCTTCCGATCTGCTGTGCGACGACAGGGCAAATACCTTACCGGGCGCGGGTTGGACTGACAAATGAATATCATATTTACGTCTATCTGGTGCACCTCTTTCCGCCGAGGCAACGGAGGACTACGTGCTCAGTAGCTCATTCCAACCGGGTAGTACTTCCTCGCTGTCTCCAGCAACCCCTCCTCGACCTTTGCCCAGTCCCGAACAACTTTTCTCCAAGCTCCCTCTTGAGCGGCGGGCCAAATGGATTTGATCTGCACTGAGAACGAGCCGGAGATGGGCTGACAGTGAGGGCGGAGTCAGCGACGCCGTTGGAGACCGGAAGGAAGGACGGACTCGATGATCCGAGATGTCTGCTTCATACCGGAGGTACTCAAGAGGAGTGATCTTGGCCTGAGGCTCGGACCTGTACAGGATCCGGTCGCACCACGACGGCACTCGCAGCTTCTTGCTCGTATCGTACGTCGCTGTGCCGTGGTCGTACTTGTAGGTTGAGTCGAGAAGCAAAGGTGCCTCGAGAAACGATCGGAGACGGAAGGAAGGGTTCTGGGCCAGCTCGATCTTGAGCTGGTCGAATGGAAGGAGTGCGGCGCCGTCGCCTCTCGCCACCGCTGAGATGACCTGCTCGCGAGGCAGGTTGATCCTGAAGTTGAGATCACCTGAGTTGTATGAGATTGATATGAGTAATTCTGCACCCTCGCTAGAAGACGGACCCGCAAAGAACGTCAGCTCGTGGTCGGCGACTTGCGTACCGTCCCCGCAACCGACGAAGGCGAGCCGGGTGGACGATGTCGGCCAAGGGAAGTGGGATCGTCGCTCCAAGATCTCGATGATGTCTCGGGTCCTCTCAACTGGATGCTTTTGGCCGCTCGCAAGGTGGTTGTTGATGAAGCAGAGCGACGAGTCCTCCAAAACGAAGCGAATCTTGATCGACCCCTAAGGCCACACTGTCAGCAAGAGTGGAATACCGGAAAATGTGGGTTCTCAATGACCTTGTTACCGTATCGCTGCTCCAGTACTCCCGTTTTGACGACGCCGATAGTGATATCCCGCGCCCTCGCGGCGATGCTCGTTCGCATGAAGAGGTCCGACGCGAGCCCCACCATGTGCTTGTGCGCCACGATCACATATTCTGGTCCTATAGCCTTCAGTACAGCTGCTTTGAGGATCCGCCGCCACTCCCTATAGCGTCCCGTCACATCGTGGGTATCCGTTGCGAAAAGCATGGTTTCTGTGAAGCTAGGTGAGCTTGCCGAAAAAGAGCACCAGTTGTCAGCACACTCACGAGCTGCTAAAGTTTTGTCTGATAGGTCTATCATCTGCTAGCAGAGACGGTTAGAGCGGCCGATTGGAGCCCAAGAGAGAACGGCGAGCCTCTTGGAAGCCGAAGTGCAACACGTCGGGCTCGTGCTGCGAGGCTAGAAAGTCTGCTAGAAGTGTTTGATTGTCCTTTCGACCATGATCGAGCTGCTCTGGATCCACGCCGTCGACGTTCCAGGAAAAAATCTGGACGTTGAGCTCCCGTCGCACGCAAAATGTTGGTTTGCGCGCTTGAAGAGTCGCACCTGCACAGCGAGTTGTGTCAAAGTCGGCCCGAAGTCAGCCAGTGTAGCTCTCACTCATCCAGTCTCTACGCAGAAGACCGTCCCAGAACTGAATGGCGCAGTCACGACCACTGCTGACGACACGCAACGTCGAAGCCTTGGTGGAGAGCCGCGCAGTCAGGTCAGGATGTCCCCAGTGCGAGGTCGAGAGACCCACAGACCATACTGACGCAGGATCCACAAAAAGGCGCTCAATTCGGCCTTTGTGCGCCTCCCACCGCTTGATGACTCGCCAGGGTGATGCGGCGACGTCGAGCACGGAAATGAAGCCCCTGCGATCAGCCGCTTCAGTGGCAAGCAGGGAGCGGGGAGGATTGCGAGAGAAGCACGTTTCAAAACCGACCCACCAGTACCTTGAAGGTCCGGCGATGGCGGTGACGCCGTCGAGGGACACCCTCTGCGTCGCAATCAGCTGGACCTTCGCACGGTCCCACACGGTGAGGTGGCCAGACCTGGGTTGACCAGGGATCAGCTTCGTTGAATAAAGCTATGCTGAATCTGCTTACGAATGTCCAAGGTACACGAAATCTGGATGCGACGGGACGATCCCGCCGCAGGTGATGGCACCGAATGCCACCGGCGCTGAGCTCATGTCCGCCACCCACTCGACCTCGTGCAGCCGATCGGCGGTCGACTTGCTCGGATCGACGACCAAGAGTTTTCCGGGGCCGACCAACGGGCTTCCCTTTGTCTTTGGGGTCGCGTAAAAGAGCCAGAGCCGCGAGTCAATCTCCGCCACCCAGATTGGCCGCGAAGGGACGGCGAGGACCTTAAACGGCCCACGGAGCAAGCACATGTTTCCGGAGGCTTGCGAAGAGCAGTATGAGATCTAATTTGGAGCAAGGTGAGAATCAGGAAGCTCACCGAGATCGGGGAGCCAGACGACGAGCCGGCCAGACGAGTCGAGCGTATAGGTGACGTCTGGAAGGCGGAAAATGCCAATGATGCCGTACACGTGGATGTCGATACGAGTTATGGCACGCTTCCACGACTTCGTATCGACCTCGTACAGCTTCCCGTCGCGCGTGCCAGCCCAAATGTACCTGCCGAGTCGGGTCAGTGAGTGCTTGCCGGCCGCCTGCGCCGCTCACCTTGCAGTCGCCGAGATTGCGAGGGCCGAAACATCTCCAAAAGGACCGTTCGTGAAAACTGGGATCAAACTTCCCAGTGAGCTGTTGAACTTGCTTTACTCGGAGCACTCACCTTCGGACTCGTCCGTGCCGGCACTCCACGAGTGGATCTCATGGCGCGCTGGAACAGCAAGGAGGTCCCCAACTACGTGTACCTGAGACATTGTATCATAGCTATGCTTTGCTTCAGCTTTTGATAGCTCAAAGCGGCCAAGCCGACTCACAAGTCCGACTCGAGCCTCCTCCGCTGGCCTGGGATGTACGGTGGCTTCCGGTTCGTAAAGCTCGCATCCGGGAAGTCTTCAAGCGATTCTGCCAGACTGATCTTGTGAGGAGAGTGGTGGGACTTTCGAGACTCGTCGACACGTGAGCGCAGGACCTGCTCCGCCCGGCCGAGCAGGTGATGCTGTGGGTCGATGCGCTCATCCTCTGGTGGCGCAGACACCGACCTTCGTGGCCGTTGAATAGGTGTGGGGAGCATTGTTGTCTGGGGTTGGTACGAAGCTGAGCGGGAGGGGCGCGCGGAAGGACCGGAGCCTCTCGTCCGCGGAGTTGTGTCGAGGCGCGGGGGTGGCGAGGGAGCGTGCAAGCGCTGTTGGATGCAGGAGCAAAGGGGAAGGTATGCGATCCAATGTTTTGCTCAGCTCGTCGCCTACCGACCTACCCAACCCGGCGCGCGGCGGCTTTCTTCACCTCCCTCATCTCGCCGCCTCGATGTTCCGTGTCGTCTCGCAAGGTGATGTGAACACACGAAACTGGAATTATCATCATCTAAGGCGTCGTCCTCGCCAGCCATGAACATAGGGAACGAAGTGGTTTTCATAGGGTACGGAAAACAGATCAGTCTGCGGGGAGAGAAACCAAGTCAGCGCGAGCTCGAGCGATGCGTGCAGGAAAGACAGAAGCGACTAACCGACCCCCTCAACCGATGGCTCGTCCGAGCCGGCACCGGGGAATGAGTTTCAGGGTCGCGCTCTTTCGTCGATGGTCACCCAAAACAACGAGCTAGACCTCGCACCACTACTTCTTTCACAGGGACAGATTCGTTCAATTTACAAGGCTGATAGATAGCTTCCTTTCTAATATACAGTCTTCCGACAACATCACATGGTCATTACTTGCCCACACCAGTCTCGTCCCGCTTCAACGGCTCCATGCCAAACACCGACGCTGGGAGGTGTGGGTAGGCGACACGGGGATCAAAGAGAGAGAATTTGGGCGGAGGGAGGTGAAGAGTGTTGAGGTCGATGTTGTTCTTGCGGAGGAGGTCTTTGAGCAACCGTGCGGCGAGCGGGTCCAGCTTGACGTCCGGGAAAGAACTAACGCGCAGAAGTGAGTACGACGAAAGAGGCTTGATGGAGCGCAAAGGTACTCACGATGCCTGAGGAGTGTAATCTGGGACGTAGGTCTGCGGAGGGGTCTGGCCGGGACTCGCAGTCGTGGCCTGACTTCAGCGTCAGCGCTGGTCGGTATGGCAAGGTCAGAGAGGGAAGTCACGTCGATTGAGGTAGCAGAAGCAGGGTATTCAATCGCTCCAGATCCGTCACAGAAAACGCAGGTGCTCTACATGGATGCGAACGTATCAGCATGGCCGCGACGAGAACGCGTAACCCGAGTGCTGAAGGACGAACGGCCGTGAAGGGCGTGCAGAACGCACAGGCGGCAAATATAGACATGGTAAGAAGATGATGAATGGATGGAGAGAGTATTCGACTCTTTATGTAGCGAGAGTTGACACGCTGTGTTTCCCGTTGTCATGGTCCGCGGAGCGAGACCGATGGCGGTTGCTGGGGGAACACCACTAGCCGCCACCCTCTACGACCAAGCGATTATCATCGATCTGAACAGCACGAAGATCTTCGGAATTTCCGAGCTATCGGAATCCGACAATATCAGACTTTGGACATGGGACTCGAGCGCTCGAGCGCCAAGTCGAGCGGAGCGCACGAACGTCAGTGCCCAGGAAGCGTCGCATCGCTCTCAAAGTTCACACAACAATGCCTTCGAGATGCAAATTCAATTGGATAAAGACGAGCTTGAAGATAGTACAACAACTTATGAGGAAAATTCAGATCTCGGGAGGGTGGAAACTGGTCGAGTCCGCGAAGGCGACCGTCCTGCTCCGGAAGAACCCCAATGCGTCGAACGCACCGACCAATGAGCTCGCCGTGAAATTCGGTGGCCAAGTGTATCCGAACGGGATATTGACGATCTTGGCCGTCGAGCGCTCGCCGTTCAGACGATGCGGATTTGGACGAATGCGAGACGCGCGCGGCGATGGAGATGACGACCCGGCCGCCGACAGAGCAAGCGGACAGCTCTGAGCTTTCCCGGGAGTTTCTGATGAGCTTCCAGGGTCGATCCATGAAGAATTATGAAGGACTCACAGCATTGGCGCGAACGGGAGTCCGGACTCGGAGGCGTGCTTCCCGTACTTGGCGACAAGGTCGGCGAGATTGCCAGCCGCCTCCTCGAGGTCGGTGGCCAATGGATCTGGCGATATCGTATTTGCGAAAAGCTTGAGCAGGACGCCATCGATGTGCTCGGCGGCGTGGAGCAGAGTGCCGCCGACCTTCCCGAGTCGCGCTTCCCGAGTCTCGAACGCTCTCATCCTAAGACATTATCAGCTTCGCCACCAAGCACTTTTGAGATGAGAAGGGGCGAACAATTTCGAAAGTGACTTGGTGTCGGTGTAGTCGCGTGCGGCAGAACCAGGACGCGCCGGTTTCGGTTTCGAATTGAAGGCGTGAGACGGCGCGAGCCTCAGCTCGATCGAAGGACAGCCAGACCTCTTGAACGGCTTCGGATTCGTCGAGAATGAGGCGTCGTCTGCCAGTCTGTAAATTTGCGAGGGTTAAGCGCTGTTCGGAATGCCGTTTCGTGGGGGACCTGTACTCACGAGCGCTTCTTCGTCGTCGTTGGCGGTTCGGAGACCAACGCCGGCAAGGATGCGTGCGAGGCTTGCGAGGTGGATGCGACAGGACGGACCGGAGCGGGAACGTGAGTGACGGATTTGGTGGCGGTCGCGACGGGGCGAGGGAGGGTGGTGGAGCTGGTGGCGACTTTGATCGGTTGCAGTCGGGGTGGCGGAGGCGACTTGACGAGAGACGGCAGGAGACACAAGGAGATGGAGGCGGTCGAGGGAGCCAAGTTCTCCTTCATCGCAGATGGAGTCTTATTGGGACTTTGGGGAGCGGGAGGAAGTTGGAGTCGGGGAGCGGCTGGAAGGGGAGGCGGGGTCGCCGCGACGCGAGCTGGGGCAGGTGGAGCGAGGAAGCGTACGGGAGCCTGTCGTTCTGCACCATCAAAGGTAAGCGAGAACCCTCGTTAGATATCTTACTTAGAAAAAGGGACGAACGAAAGGTGTAGTTTTTCTCGCGTTCGACGAAGCAGGTGCGTTCGTCGCCGGTGTCGCTGACGAACGTCCAGACGCCAGTGAGCTGCACCTCATAGCTTTTCAAGGTCTCCTGGGAGGAAGGCTGAGGCAGCTCGAAGTCAATCATGACTGGAGATGTAAGGTGAAAAGCTCAAAGAAGCGACGACTCGATGCGCGCGGCCGAGTGGAGTCCGCCCCGCGGAGGCCAGCCAATCCAATGTGATCAGAATAAAACTCGTTGCACTCATTCATGGAAACAGCTAGTGAATAAGGTTGAGGCGCTTGGCTGTCGTCAACGCCGCCGTCGTCGTCGGGAGTCCGCGGCGAGCGCAGCAAAGCATGAGCTCAGCTTGACGACGGCGCCGGCGACAGGGAGGGCTGACATCTTGGGTCGGGACCAGTCTCCAGTCTTCTCCAGCGATCATGTCGGAAGACTGGAACGCCAATTGATCGGTGTCGCACGAAGAGAAGAGGACGACAGTACCAGGCGGCATCGAGGTCGAGCGGACGCAAAGCGCCACCTGGGTGTTTCAAGGTCAGCGACGTCAAGCCGTGCTGTCGCGTCTTTCGAATAACAACCATACTAACCGCTCTCACCTTCTCTCCACAGGTCCTATTCCGCCTGGCTTCCTCGCCTCCCGACCCGACCGCCGCATCCGGCCACCCGCCAGTCTCCCGAAGCCCGCGCCTGCGTCCGCTCCACCTCTCCCCGACCTCGCTCCTTCCGCTCCTCTCCCTCCTCCCGCTCCTCCCGCACCAGCATCCAAGCGACGAAAGAGCGAGCCACGGTGGCATGGCTTCTCCCTGCTCGATCCGACTCGAACGATGCCGAACGGCCTCGTCGCGCGATTCGCCGTCTCCCCCTCCGCCTCTCCTTCGACTCCGTCTCTCGCGTCGCTCCCCCTTCCTCAGCAACTTGAGAACCTCTCCGGGCTCTTAAAGCACAACGAACTCGACCAAAAGTTCTCAAACTACGCTCTCGCAAACTGCTCGCCCCCAGCACTGCAACGACTCGCCGTCCTCTCTCCGCACCTCCCACTCCCTGCGTTCACCCTCCCCTCTTCTCCTGCGTACCAACCTCTCGGCCCCACTCCCCTCAACAACCTCATAGCCGCTGGACGAATCCCCTCTCTCGCCTACTACACATATCTGATCGAGGGCTTCGTCTCGACTCGCAAGGACGCCGACGAGTTCGTGCGACGGGTGAAGTCGACCGAGTGGAGGACCGTCGCGGATGAAGCCGACTTGCGAGTGTATGTCGATGCGATGTTGGAGGGGCTGGAGCGATCTGTCGCTGCTGGCTGCTGGGATGGCAGGCTGAAGCGAGTCAGTGCTTATGCCGGCTGGAGCGATGGCTGGGAGGGCGGAGAGGACGACGAGACGCCGGCGGTCAGGACGTACCAACACTTCACGCGAGGAGCCGTGAAGAGCCTCCACATCCTCGTCCTTCGAATCCTCGCGCAGATGGAGTCGTCGCGCCCCGGCACCGTCCAGGTGTTCGTCAACTTTGTGTCGACGACCCTACCACTCCCTTCCAGCACCGGTTACGACGTCGTCATGGCCCCCGAAGCGCTCCTCTTCATTTCTCGATCGACCTCGACATGCCTGGGCGGATGTAACGTCAACTCGGGAGGACTCGCCGTCGTCGCCGACGCGATGCGCAACTACCTCAACCGCGTCGCGCCCGACACTCCGCTCGCGCTCCTCTCCTCCCTCTCGACCTTCCCTCACTCGCTTGCCATGATCATCAACAAGAAGTACGGCTCGACTCACTCGCAAGTCTCGACCGTGATTACCTATCTCGACGTCGCTCCTCCTCCGCCACCCGCCGATTGGGCTCCCCGCACGCCCTCTACCTGGCGCCCATCAAAGCGGTTCGACCAGCCCACCTCCCCCGAATCCGCACTCGTCTTTCTCCCCTTCGCCAAAATCGTACCCGACCCGCCTCGCGTCCGCCGCGAGCTCATCGCCCCCGTCGCTGGCGCCGTTCGCCCGGGCGACCAGGACCTCGGCGCCATCCTCGACGCCCACGCCCAAGAGGCGTACCACTCTGCGCTTCAGACTGCTATGTCGACCCGGAAAAATCGTGGGATAGCCAGCGATGTATGGCCGGCAGTCTTGAATCCCCGAACCATTCGAGCCGGCGCACCAGGACGTGCGTCGTACCGTCGCGCAACGTACGACGCCGGCGATGACGTCGCGGACCGCATCGAGTGGACGATTCACCCCATGATTGCGAGCGGGAGCTCGGCAGGTGTCGCCAAGTGGGGAGGCACCGGTCAAGCCGACGTGACCGGCGTCGCGGGCGAGATCGACGACGTCGTCGTTCGGTGGGATGGCGAGCGAAAGGTGGTGACGATCGTGAAGGCGAACGGTGAACCGCTCATGATCTGTGGCCGTCGACAGGGTGGTCTCGTGCACCCCATGGAGCCTCTTGGGTGGGGAGTAGACATGGCGGTGAAACGGCTCAAGAAGTGGAAAGGGAGGGAGGGAGGGCTTGGGGCCGACGAGTTGCGAGCGATGCTCGTGTAGAAGTTTGTACTTGATTGTACCGGTTGTAAAGGTGTCTTTCCTTCTCCCTCTTTCTTCAGCTCTCAGCGCGGACCTATAATGCCTTGAAGTCGGTCGCGTCCGAAACTGCTTCGCACGAGGTTCGCAGCATCGCACCGACAGCCCTCTCTCTCCTTGTTCGTGCTCAAAAGAAGTTGACAAGCTGTTCCTCTCCATGTTGGTGGTCCGAGAAACGTGGAATGGGAAACGAATTCAATTACGATCTAAGGCGTCGTCCTCGCCGCGATACACAGGATCGACGAAATTTTGCAATCAGGAAAGAGGGAAACAGATCAGTCTGTAGAAGATCGACGTCAGCAGCGGACTCGCACGACGAAAAGGGAAGGGAGTGGACGTACCGACTTCCTCGACGGAAGGCTCGTCACTTCCAGCACCGGGGAATCCGCCAGAAGCTCCACCAGGGGGTCCACCAGCTCCGGGAGGCGCGCCACCGGCGCCGTAGGCCTTCTGCATGATGGGGTTTGCCACACCCTCGAGCTCCTCTGTGATAAAAAGGGCGTCAGCAATCGGCGTAAAGTCGTAGCGTCAGGGGACATCAAACGCACTCTGCTTCTCCGAGTACTCCTCGGTGCTGGCCTCAGCCGAGGCGTCGAGCCACGAGATGGTCTCGGAGATGGCCTTGTCGAGCGCCTCCTTGTCGGCGGCGTCGAGCTTGTCCTTGAGGTCGCCCTCGACCGAGTTGCGGAGGTTGTACGAGTACGTCTCGAGGCCGTTCTTGGCCTGGATGCGCGCGGCCGCGGCCTCGTCCTCGGCCTTGTACTGCTCGGCCTCGGAGACCATGCGCTCGATCTCCTCCTTCGAGAGACGTCCCTTGTCGTTCGTGATGGTGATCTGCGAAGACGCGAGTCAGTGCGAGCTCGACCGGAGGCGAGGATGCGGTGGGCTCACCTTGTTCGACTTGCCGGTCGTCTTGTCGGCGGCCGAGACGTTGAGGATACCGTTGGCGTCGATGTCGAAGGTGACCTCGATCTGGGGGACACCGCGCGGTGCTGGCGGGATGCCGGAGAGCTCGAACTTTCCGAGAAGCTGTGCGTGCGAAGAGGCGTCAGCGGTGAGGCACGAAAAGGGAACGAAGGGCAGAGCGTACGTTGTTGTCCTTGGTGCGAGCGCGCTCTCCCTCGTAGACCTGGATGAGGACACCGGGCTGGTTGTCGGCGTAGGTGCTGTTGGCGGGACAAACGTCAGCGACGGCTCAAAAAGAAAGGCGAGAGGGGAAGGAAAAGGACGCACGAGAAGGTCTCGGACTTCTTGGTCGGGACGGTCGTGTTGCGGGGGATGAGCTTGGTCATGACTCCACCGGCGGTCTCGATTCCGGTCGAGAGCGGCGCGACGTCGAGGAGGAGGAGGTCCTGCGTCTTCTCGGACGTGTCACCGGTGAGGATGGCAGCCTGAACGGCGGCTCCGTAGGCAACGGCCTCGTCGGGGTTGATCGACTTGTTGGGCTCCTGCAGTCGCAAGAAGGAAAAAGTCAGCGCCGCGCTCCCGCCAACCACGAACGAACAACGGGACGAACCTTGCCGTTGAAGAAGTCGGAGACGAGCTTCTGGACACGCGGGATACGGGTGGATCCACCGACGAGGACGATCTCGTGGACGTTGGCCTTGTCGATCTTGCTGTCGCGGAGGACCTTCTCGACGGGGTCCATCGTCGATCGGAAGAGGTCCTGGCAGAGCTCCTCGAAACGGGCGCGGGTGATGGAAGTGTAGAAGTCGACACCCTCGAAGAGCGAGTCGATCTCGATCGTCGTCTGCGCGGCGGACGAGAGAGTGCGCTTGGCGCGCTCGCAGGCGGTGCGAAGACGGCGGAGGGCGCGCGCGTTGGACGAGAGGTCCTTCTTGTTCTTGCGCTTGAACTCGGCGACGAAGTGCGTGACGAGGCTGTGGGGTGGCGGGGCGTCAGCTTGCGGTCCGAACCAAAGCAAACAGCGAGACTGACCGGTTGTCAAAGTCCTCTCCTCCGAGGTGCGTGTCTCCGGCGGTCGCCTTGACCTCGAAGATGCCCTCCTCGATCGTGAGCAGGGAAACGTCAAACGTTCCTCCTCCGAGGTCGAAGATGAGAACGTTCTTCTCGCCGACAGTCTTCTTGTCGAGTCCGTACGCGATCGCGGCCGCGGTGGGCTCGTTGATGATGCGGAGCACGTTCATGCCCGAGATGACTCCGGCGTCCTTGGTGGCCTGGCGCTGCGAGTCGTTGAAGTAGGCCGGGACGGTGACGACTGAGCAGGTGGACCGAGGTCAGCGAGAAGCACGCGACAAAGAAGGAAAGCGAACGAACCGGCGTTGGTGACGACAGTTCCGAGGTAGGCCTCGGCGGTCTCCTTCATCTTGAGCAGGATCATCGACGAGATCTCCTCCGGGGTGAAGAGCTTCGTCTCGCCCTTGAACTCGATCTGGATGATGGGCTTGGTGGCCTGGTCGACAATCTGTGCGCAAGAGAGGCGAAGTCAGCACCGCGGAAAAGACGGCGACGCGAAGGCAGAGGAACGCACCTTGAACGGCCAGTGCTTCATGTCCGACTGGACCTCGGCGTCAGCGAACTTGCGTCCGATGAGACGCTTGGCGTCGAAGACGGTGCTGGGAGGAGCGCGCGAGCGTCAGCGCCCGAACAGGCGGGGGAGAAGCTCGGTGATGAAGGAAAGCTCACTTGTGGGGGTTCATGGCGACCTGGTTCTTGGCGGCATCGCCAATAAGACGCTCATTGTCGCTGCGGGGGGTGGGAGAGCGAGCGTCAGTTGCTGGTGGTCGACACCGAGAGAAGGCGAAGGAAGGAATCCGGCATCGGCGCAAGACTCACGTGAAGGCAACGTAGGAGGGGGTGGTGCGGTTTCCCTGGTCGTTGGCAATGATCTCCACGCGGTCGTTCTGCCACACTCCGACACACGAGTAGGTGCTGCAGGTTCGGGATAGCGAGGCGAGGGGCGAAGTGACGGCGACGAGCGGAACGAGGACGGGGAAGAAGGCGGGTGGCGGACGTCAGTAAAGGTGCTCCGAGGGTCCGTACTAGACCGATCAAGGTGGGCTCACGTTCCAAGGTCGATTCTGAAGGCGGGCGGAGGTCAGTACAAGCACTCGAGCGACTCGGCGAGTGGGAAGGCTCACCCGATGGCCTTTCCGGGGGTGGTCATGATGAACGCTTTTCGGGGTAGGTGGGGGAAGGGTTGTGCGGAGGGGTGTGCTGGGTGACAAAAAAGTCGAGTGAAGAAGAAGGGCAACCGCGTCACCGCGCGAGGCTCTTGAACGGGCCGCCGAGTTAATTTCGTTATTCGTTTCCCGCGCGCGAACTTGTTCCACAGACGTCTGCCGCGTTCTCTCGCGGTCGATGAGCCGCCAGAAGGTCCCACACGGTTCGCGATCCCTCGCTTGGTCATCCTCGGAGACGTCTCGCCGAACCTACCAGATGAATGGCGCCGGTCCCGCACCAGGAGAGGTCGCGCCGACGGTCGCGGCGCAAGTCCGCGGCCCTCCTCAACGGCAAGCCTGCGGCACGAGCGCGGCTGGGCTTTCTCTGAGTTCCAAATGGAACTATTAGGATGCCATAACAGCTTGTACGTGCGACTAGAGAGCGCCTGCGCGGGAAGCGACTCCCCTCGTTCCATCGCATGCTTCGCAGCCTGACTGCACCGAGTCCATCCAAGATGGCATGGAGCTGGCGTCGCCCGGTAGGTGCAGTCGATAGTCCAGACCCAAAGAGATACTTGTCTTCGTCCAGCAGTCGTCCAGCAATCCAAGTCGCGGAAGCATGGGTATTCGCCACCAAGATCTCGGCGCCACCTCGCTCCTGCTGAACGTCACCTCCGAGTAGTCCAGCGACTCAGGAATGAATAGAACAACACAAACAGCGGGTTTGGTTCCTTCCACAGTGCACCGCCAGCCCAAGACGCGCTCGCCTCAGACGGCGCTCTCTACCCTGCGCCTGCCCTCGTCGACCCTGCGCTCGACCTCTTTCCTGACTCGCTCCAACTTGCCGCCGTCGAGCAAGTCCTTCACTGCCTCAGTGTCTTCCCCCACAGCCTCGCACCACCCCGCCAGCAGCACGTCCTTGACAACCTGGTGCGCCCTCAGCGCGCGCGCAGCCGGTTCCCAGCCTGCTCTGCGCGCGCCCGCTGGACGTCGTTTGACCTCTACCGGGTCCGCCGTCGGTACTTCTTTCGGGAGACGGGCGAGGGCGCTGAGGAGTGCGGGAAGGGTCGGGAGCGCAAAGTGGGGGATCGACGGGGTCGAGCTGGTCGACGATTGCGAGTCGGCGTCGAGGAGCAAGGACGAGGATGCGGCGGTGAGCGTGCGGCGCCGGGAAGGGGACGCGGTCGACGGGAGCAGCGACGAGGGCAAAGGGTGCGACTTGAGGTCCAGGTACGACGTGCACAGTCGGAGCGTGAACGGGATCGGGACAGAGTGCAGTGACTGCCGACAGCGTGCGTTCGTTGGCTTTGAATTGTTGGACGCCAGGATCAGGGACGCACCTCGAAGAACTGCCCGACAGACGCGACCGGCAGCCGGTCGAGCCTGGCGACAAACTCGCGGATCGCGTTCGTGTGGTCCAGCTTGCCCGCGAACGTCAGTTGCGCGATCTGCCAGTAGTGATACCAATAAGTCAGCGTGCATCGCCCCAGCCAGTCCAGTGCAGAGAAAGACGCACCAGCGCGACGATGCGGCCCGCGACCTCGCGCTTCTCAGCGTCGTCGAGCTCGTCCTCGTCGACGGCATCGCGGTCGTCCTCGTGCACCTCTTCCTCGTCATCGTCCAACCGCGCCGCGAGCGGTACGAACGGGCGGAAGACGACGTCGAGCGCCTTCTGCGAGAGGTCGCGCGCGCCGACGTCCTTGGTCTTGAACTGCCGCAGGAACGACGGCGAGACGGGCGATTCTGCGCGCGCAAATTTCCGTGTCAGCCACGCTCCTGACATCGGATAAAGGACGTGCGAACGCACCTCCGTTCAGCCGGCGCAAGGCGACCTCGTCCTCCCACGCCCTCACAAACGTGCTCAAGACATCCCACCCACCCCGGACGACAGGCCTCGCCGCCGTCGGTCCCTTCGGCATCCCCTTGCCCGGTCTCCGCGCGAGCCCGCCCAAGAGGTCCCACACGTTCTCGCACCTCCCGACGCGCTTGCCCGCCGCGACAAAGTCCAAGTCGTCCGCATCGACGTCGAGCGAGCGGTCCTCGGCCGGGGGTGTGGCAAGGCCGTGCGTGATCATCACTTGTGGCTTGGATGTCGATGGGGTCGTTTCGCGGTCTACGCGGGTTGGTGGGGAGGGGACGAGGTCCGGGTCGGGCGAGTACCCCGGTGCGGCACGGAAGACGGCCAGGGGCGAGTTCGTCGCCGAGATGTCCTCGAGTAGTCGCAGTGCGGCTATGCGCACCTTGCGCGACGTGGACGCGAATGGGTCGCGCGAGGGCGCGTCGAGGAAGCGCGTCTTGGGCTCAGAGCCCGGGGTGGGGGCGACCGCCTTGCCTTTCGAGCGGTTCGCGGACGTCGGCTTGGTGGGATCGGGGAGGCAGGAGGTCGGTGAGAGGGCCAGCGCGATTAGCTGGCGCACGTGTTGGCTGGAGCGCGCGCGTGAGCGGAATGCGCGACGCGAAGTGGAGAGACGCGTACGGCTGTGGCTTGTGTTGGCGACCGACGAGGCCTTCGAGCATGATCAGCGCTTGGTCGACTGTAGGAGCTGCGTCAGTAGTAGGTATGACTGGCTAGGCAAGGGACGCACACTCATTGTCCTCCCAGACCGTGTCCAAGAACGCGGCGAGGCGCGGCGTCATGTTGACGGGCACCTTGAGCGGCGCGTACGGCACGACCGCGCTCGTCTCGTCCCCAGCAATCGACGGTGACTTGCGCTTCAGCATCGTGCGTGAGAGGTCGGTGATCAGCAAGCCCGAGTCGCGTAGACGCTGAGCGGGAAGCGCGCAGGTAGCACCCACGCGGCTGCTACTTGTTGTCGAGCATGACTCGCTGAATCCCACGCGGTGCACGCTTTGGTTTAAACATCTCAACTCTGCTCCTGCTTCTGCTCCGTACTCGGCGCTTACGCGTAAGATGACCACTGCTCGCTGCTTCGCACTGCCACAAGAGGTCTGGGACGAGATCCTCGGCGACCCCCACATCAGCTATGCGGACCTCGCGCGACTCGGTGCGACCTGCACCACCTTCCGCTCCCTCGTCGCCGTACGTGCTTCCCCGAATCCACACTATCCAAAGCTAATCGCGCGCCCCTAGTCGCCGATCCTCGACTTCAAGCGGCACCGCGTCGCGCTCTCGGCGACCTCTCAGCTCACCTCCGACGCCGAAATCACCCTGCACCCCTTCCTCTCCACTGCCTCGTTCCATCTTCAACTTCCCCAGCTGCGCGCAACGCTCGCAACGTACACTTCCACTCCAGCTTCGCACTCGGTCCTCGCCGAGCGCATCACGACCCCACCCCTCGCCGAACTCTGGCTCGTAATCCTCTCGCATTCTCTCCACGTCACTTCCGCTACCGGAGACGGCGTCACGATCGGCGAAGCGCTCCACGCGCTCGTCGGATTCTGGGAGGAAGACGTCCCGTTGACTTGGGAAGGGTACGCCGGGGCGGGCAGGAGCGCGAGGAGGCAGCGGAAGAAAGCCAAGGAGGCCGAACGGGACGGTTTTACGTGGTGGGAGAGTGTCGAGGTTGGCAGGAAGGACGTGGGGCGGAGCAGTGCGAGGTGGAAGGAGGCCAAGGTCGACTCGATGGGAAACGTCAGGCTCGTGGTCGATAAGTTTGAGACGTAGAGCGCTGGAAAAGTGCGGTAGATGCAGTGGATCGTGACGTTGCATGTGTGAATTGAAGCTCCAGATCCTTGTCTGGACAGCCGCTTCTCTTGCTCGCGTCACCTGGATCGCATCGCGGCACTCGAACGAAAACTGACAGGAGGACGCTTCCATTGGTGTGATAGGCTTCAGTGTGTGTGTGTAATTTAATTATGTTACTGTGACAAACAGTCTTGTCTATGTACAATGGTACTGCGTCTATACTGATCTCAACAAGTCGGGCTCTCACGACCACCCGCGTTCACGATGTCTTGCCTTGGCCTGAATGAAATATTCAGCTCGAGCTTAAGTGATCCTCTAAGCGAAGAAAAAAAAGGCCGTACCGGAGGTCGGCTGGGTGACGGTGCACTGGTACAGCGAGACGGCCGACTGGGCGAAAATGCGGCCGGTGATCTGACTCCCAGTGTCCATGAAGACCTTCGTTTGCGAACTGATGATGCCGACCATCTTGCTCGTCGTCCCGAACGCTCCTCCACCTGCAATGGCCCAAAACACCTGCGCATCAAAGTCGATCCTGGTCAGGTCTTCTTCGACGCCGGCTTGCCTGGGAGTGGCGTACGTTCTCGGGCTTCACGCCGCCAAGGAGGACGACCTGGACGCTGCTGGCCACGGTGAGGACTCCCGAGATTTGCTGAGAGAGCCGTCTTGGTTAGTGGGAGTCAGACCGGTGGGAATCGAGCCAGCTCACGAAAATGAAGACGTCGTCCGCGGAGCCACTGAGGCGCACGATGTTGTTCATGTAGACGTCCGTCGACCATTTGTAGAGACCCGGGTAAAGACGGAGTCCTCCAATGTTGCCGCCCAAAAGGTTGTAGTGGTCCGGGTTCGGTCGGCCCATCGCATCGGTGTAAGCGGTGTTGGAATCCCCTGGTCGAAGCGTGCGCTCGTCAGCAAGTTGCAGGCGACGAAGGAGCTGGGGGAAGATGTGCTTACCGAGAGCGGTGCCGAGGATGCTCGGGATCGGGCTGGCATAGTCCGCCGCGTAGACCTTGCCATTCACCTGGCTCGACGTCGACCAGTTCTGGCCAGCGGCTGGTGCAAAGGAAGCAAGTCAGTCTTCCTGTCGCAGGATAATAAAATCCAGCGCACCGTGGTCCAAGGAAAATCCAGTCAGGTAGGACGCGCCCTGCGGGGTGACTCCGATGTTGCCGGCTGCGAAGGCGCACCGAGTCAGCATGCGCGCGCGAGGACTGCCGGCGGTGGACGCACTGATGTCGGACGTGGGGTCGGTACTGATGCCTCGCTCGGCGAGAATCACAAAGTCTGCTGCTGAGCCCAGGTTCACGATCGCAGGGCCGGCAGCTGACGCAGCGGAGACCTGTCCGCGGAAGGAGTCAGCTCGACGAGGGAGGTCCGACGCGGCAGGCGCCCGTACGAAGGCCGAGATGGCGATGAAGGCGGGGATCGCGAGCATATTTTTAGTGATCTGGTGCGGCTGAGGAGGGGAGAAGAGAGAGCGGAGGGCCTCGAGTGAGCGTCGAGGGCGAAGACATGCACGGGCGAAGAAATGCGCTCAGCCTCGCACGCGCGGATCGGGTTAGCGCGCGTGGACGAAGTTTGAGGTTAACGCGAGTTAGGGGAAGGATTAGGGTCGAGGAAGCTTTTGTGAGCAAGAGAGCATGTAAGGAGGGAAGTCTAGCGTCGGGAGAATGCCAGCCTCCGCGAGCGAGACAGCAAGACAGGGGCCGCAGGCTGCGAAGCACCGCCTGCGCGGTTCGCGATGACGAGCGGTAGACTGCTGGTCAGCTTAGTAGGTGTAGCATCAGATGTGTATTCCGAGCCAGGAAAGATGCGCTTACCCCGCTGTGCACCCGTCCAAGACCATCCGCCGACCGACGACTCGTACACAGAGCGTCGACGGGACGTCGGCGCAGACACGTCGGGTCCAGCATGTGTGTTTCAAGACGTATGATATTTAAATCTTTGCACATCTTCGCCGTGTCGATCCTGCGACGACGCAACGGCGTGCTCAGGCAGTCGCCCGGACGGCCCACCGTGACGCCGGCGTCGTTCGGCTGCGAAGGGGCAGATCCACCTGCGCACCCGCCACTTTCTTGGGTTTGGACCTGGGATTTTGTGATATGGTTTGGTGCCATGGTAGCCAAAATCGCGGGGGTGGTGGATGTCCAGTGGCTGCGACGACAGGACTTGCCCCGGTGGCGTTTCTGACCCTGCATCTGCCCCAGGGCATTCCACGTCGCACACAACGCGTGCCAGGCTCTCCCACGTTCCGGCGTATTCCGTTTTTAAGCACTGGGTAAGCTCGAAGACTCGCCTGCACGCCCGAGGAAACGAGGTTCCGTCATCGGGCGTGTGGCCGCTCTTTGGGGAGAGGATCCGGGGCACTGAAAATCGGGTAGTCCCAAGATAACGTAGATCCACGCCTCATGGAAGATCCAGAACGTTCGGAGTAAGCGTACGGGTGAGCGCGGTCGCGGTGGTCCGGCCGAGGCGGGTCGAGCGAAGAGAAGGCCGCACGCGGCTTTCCTTCCTGAGCGTCCCCCCGTCCCGCCACACCCTCAGGCCCCCGCACTGCCTTCGATGAAGCTGACGGCACTATTCTCGGCTATCGCGGCGATAGTGACCTCGCACCGGCGCGCCGACACGACCGAGAGCCTCACGCCCAAACAGCTGCGCGCGCTCCTCGAGGAGGAGGGCTACGCGTGGACGGACGAGGACTGGAAGACAAAAGGACGTGCGTGCGTCAGGGGCGAAGCGGAACGGCTCTTTGTACGTTTCCCGTACTCTCGGCCGGCTGCACGCGCGGTCGCTGACGCTTTGTTGTTCAGAACCTGAGCTCGCCCGTCAAGGCCTCCAGCGCGGGGCCCGAGCAGTCGCCCGTCAGGCGCAAGCGTGTCTCTGAACCCGCACCGTTCTCCGGCGAGCCTCCGAAGAAGGCCAGCAAGTATGAGCGCATGGCGACGACGAATCTCAACGTGAGCGAGCCGCACCCCTGGGTCGCACGCGCGTGCTGACTCGTCACATCTGCATCAGACTTTCATGAGCATGGTCGGAGGCGACGACGGCGCTGGGGACGACGAGAGTGCGGAGGGAGTCGACACGGACGACGCGTCGCTCGTGCTCGAGGACGAGGACGCCGGCTCGGCTTCGGAAGCAGCCGCCGAGGTCAGCGACAGCTCGGACGAGACGCGCAGTGCGACCCTTCTCCCCGTGCGCGCCGGCAGCTCAGCGACCAAGCGCATCGCGCACGGCGCCGACGGAGCGCCGCTCGTCTTCACCGCCAACGACGAGGCGAGCGATGGCTCGCACCAGCCGAAAGCCAAGCAAGAGAAAAATCCCAGGAAGAGCAAGGGCAAGGGCAAGGCCGACCCAGGCCAGTTCAAGTCGAACGAGACCGTCGACGACTCGGACGACGACGGCGAGGGCGGAAGCGCGAGTGGAAGCGCCAGCGTTGAGGCTAAGGACCAGCCTGCGAAGAAGAAGCTGAGAAAGAGCGCAGATCCCAAGGAGAAGAAGCCTCGCGTGAAAAAGGAGCCGGCAGCGAAACCAGGTGACCAGCCGAAGGGAACCGCGGAGCAGGAGATGCGCATCTCGAAGCTCAAGTGCGTGTGCTTTCCGGCTTCCTTCGAAGACTCATTGAACGGTCGTATTTGTCCAGGGAACTCTGCGTCGCAGCCGGCACTGCTCGCCCCTTCAACGCGTCGACCGGCGCCGAGCGCTCGCTGACCGTCGCGACCCGCACCTCTCTCCTCGAGCGCCTCCTCAACGACGTTGGCCTCCAATGCACCGGTACCTCTCTCCCCAGCATGTCCAAGGCGAAGAAAATTGGCAAGGACCGCGAGCTCGAGAAGGAGATGAGGGTGTGTCGCCACCCGTGCCGGTCCTGCGAATTTGCGTGCTGACCCGTCGATTCTTCGCGCGCGTGCTCTCAGGAAATCTCAGGAGCGCCCATCGTCGAGGGACTCCGCGATGGCAAGAAGGTCCGCCCCGCCGTCGTCGAGAGCGATGAGGTCGAGGCCGACGCGGCGCCGAAGCCGCCCAAGAAGAAGTTTGGGGCTTTCCTGGGCGGGCTCCAGAGCGACTCGGACTGAGGATGGTATACGGACACTGCTTGCTTGCTGCTCGTGTTGCCACAATGTTTTGTTCCCGCTTCAGTTAGTTGCTCGCGTGATCCATGCCACACGACGCGACAGCGAGGAGACCGGCGCCTCGACGCAAAGTTGATGCGATGTAATAACTGCTTCTATATTCACTGAGTACTAACAGACGTATATGATACCCGACCCTATTATATTACTCCCCCACCGAAACCCGAGCCGAGGCGATCATTGCGGTGGCGCCGGGATGAAGAAGCACACGAGGTTGACGCCCATGGCGAAGATGCCCGAGATCCACCAAGCCTTGTCGAAAGAGTTGGTGGCGTGCAAGCGGAAGATAACGGCGAAGATGATGCCACCTGGAAGATCGGTGCGGAGTCAGCACTGTGAAGCCTAGTCCGCGATGCTCGGGAAGGAGGCTCACCGAGGTTACCCATGCCACCAACGAGTCCCGACATGAGCCCGTTGTTAAACGAGTTGCAGTGGGGCACGAGCGCGAAGTTGGCGCCGTTCGCCATCTCGCAGAAAACGGCCATCTGGACAGCGGACACGGAATCAGCTGCTGTTCGATCGCTCGCGACGTTCGTGGTGGGACTTACCAGAACAATGAGACCCATCTGAGTCGGGAGGTGGGGAAGGTGCTTTCCGAGGTAGACCTGGCGCTCGTACTGCGGCAAGTGTGGTCAGCGCCCAGTCCAGCCAGTCCTCGCGACGCGAAGGAGGACTTACGAGACCAAGAGCAAGGGCCATCGCTCCCTGGAGGAATCCGAGTGCGACGGTGAAATACTTCTTGCCCTTGACTCCGTAACGAACGTAGATCCTGTCGGCGCAGAAGCCTCCAAAGGGACGGGTGACAAAGTTGAGGAATCCAAAGGTCGAGGCGTCTGCACAAGAGGTCTGTGTCAGCTCAAGATCTTGGTTCGAGAGCGAAGAGATTCTCACAGTACCCAGCCTTGAGCTGTCCGAATCCAGGTTCCTTGGAGTGCCCGGCGAAGAGAACGTTGGCGAGGTTGGCGTCGACGGCGAGCTCGAATCCGAAGGTGGTCATGTACATGAGGGACGGGAGCCAGGTGTAGGGCGTCATCATGACCTTTCCGAACGTCTTCCAGGTGAGGTGCTCGGCAACGGCGATGTCGAGGTCGATGGCCACTGGGAGCGAGTGGGAGTCAGCCCCCGGAAACCAGCGCGAAGCGGGGAGTGCGCTTACAGTCCTCGGCCGGGTCGTCAGTGGCCTCGGCGACGGTTGCGATTCCCTGCTCCTTCTCGGCCATCTTGGACTCGACGACCTTGCGCTCGTCGGCGTCGAGCGCGACGAGGTGACCATGCTTCGCGGCGAGCGCGGAGGCGGGGAGGGTGTGGCGCTGGGACCAGTGACCGGCGGGGCAGTCGGTTCCGAAGACAAGAGTGACGATCGCGACGAAAAAGAGGATGGGGACCGGGACGATGGCGTAGGCTGCGCGCCAGGCCGAGTGCGAGGACAGGCCGCGGTGGACAAGGGATTGGAAGAGCGAGACCTGCGCGCGGGAAAGGAGTCAGTTGTGCGCAGTGCGGAGCTGCTGAACAGATAAACGCACCATAACAACGAACGTGACTCCACCTCCGAGGTTACCCCAACCTCCGACGAGCGCGTTCGCGGTACCGACGATGTTCTTGTCAAAGAAGGCGGTGGTCTGCGAAGCTCCGAATCAGCGCCGCTCCCTCCGAGGTTGCTGAATTTCAGAGGACATACCCAGGTCTGGCACGGAACGAACGTTCCACCAAGGATACCGATGAAGAAGCGGACAGCGTAGAGGCCGTTCGCGTTCTTTACCAGGCCGGCCATGCCGGACGGGATCGCACCGACGACGAGCATGAGCGCCATCATCTTTCGGGGGCCGTAACGGTCGCATAGGGGACCCATGGCGAACCGAACGAGTAACGTGGCGAGGAGGGCGATGATCTGGACGCCGCACGCTTGGGTTAGCGGGCGCAATCGCGAGGGGGCGTGCGCGAAGGACTCACGTTGGAGTTACCAATCTGAGCCGTGGTGAGCTTCAGGTCGACCTTAATGGCTTCTGGGAGCAGAGGCGGGAAGCTGGAGAAACACGTCGGCGTGAGTGGGTTTCCGACAGACGGTGGGGATGGCACTCACGCGAACCACGACAGGAACGCGACGAAGAACCCGAGCCATCTACGGTTGAAGCAGGGTCAGCACATTTTTTTTTTGAGAAACCGACTATGTAGAGTGAATGTACGAGAGGTGGAAGTTGATGGCCTGCTGGGAGCGCAGGTTGAAGATGGGGAGGGTGTAGCTCTTGCCGTTCAAGTGGTTGATGACTGGCCGGAGCAGACGCATGTCAGCTATCCGTGCCAGGAATTGGCGAGTCAGGTATCAAGGAGTCGCACCTGGGAAGAAAAGGGTCGGATCAGCTATTTGCAACTTGGTGTGCCGAGCGGAGACGGGGCTCACCTGCTGGTTCCCACAGCGACGCCCACCGGAATGGAGGCGCGCCACCGTTGAGGAGCTGCTGAGCATGGGCAGACATGCCAGCCGGGGCGGGAGCGCCGACCTCGCGGATCTCATCGTCGATGTCGGAGGAGGTGTGCTTGTCGGAAGTCATTCAAGATTGCGTCCGGGGGTGCGTTGGGTGTGGGAGCGAGAAGGGGTGGAGACCGACTGCAGCTTGTGTAGGGAAAGGCTGGAGAGACGAAGATAGAGAAGAAGAAGAAGAGAGATGGAGCAAGATAACGGGCAGAGATTGAAGAGGAGATTGTGAGACAGCCGAATCGGAGGCGGATACGGGGTAAGCTTGGGCCTGAAAACTGGTCGCTCGACCTCTATCGCCGGGACGCACATGGGCAGCTCTGCGGTGGGAGTTATTTATAGCTGGCCGATACACGGATCCCTGCCAGAGCCAAGGACTGGAACCAGAGCTCAAGGCGGGGAGGCTGAGTGGCGTCAAGGCCTCGTCGACGATCGAGACCCGCTGCCTATCTGGGGTCCAGAGTTCTAGTCCGGCCGAGCGTCGGAGCGCCGGTCGGGGTATCACGCTCGGAAGGACATTTTTGCACCGCCAAAAGATAGCACCCCTTAGGGGTCTCGAGGACTTGAGTACAGGGTCCTGATCGTGAGTAGGAAGTGGCACAGCTCCGCGGGACGACGTCGATGAGAGGTGCTCGTGGATCTTCGTACTTTGAGCCAGATACGGGCTGGATCTTAGCGTCATGTTGCAGTATCAATTTGAATTGGGAGCTGCCGTGATTGGGCAACCTTGGCAACTCAAGCCTTCGCTCCGGTATCGGAGCTATCCTGCGTCTCGGGCGCTTTCACCCGGCACCGAGCTCAATCCAAGCCACAATCGCCCCGGTCGCACCTCTTGCCACCTCACACTTCACCTCACCCCCCAACCCGCCAGCTCGTGCTCACCCCCGCCCATCGAGTCGCCGAGTCGCGTCTCCGCAAGCCGCGCACGATGGTCCCTATCGCCAGCTCGACGATCTACGATAAAACCGATGGAGCTTCAGCAGCGAAGATCCAGGTGGTAGTTGTCGGCCTCGGAATGGTCGGCATCGGTGAGTCTCCCTGTCCGTGCTGGGACACCCTGGGGTGCGTGCGGGGGTGGCTGCGGTCTCTGGGGCAGCGGCGCGGAGCTCGCCGATCGTGAGCTTGCGCTGGCGGGGCCGTCCTCGGGCAGCTGCAGCGGGCATTCCACTCGTGTTGGGGTTACAAGGGCACTCATCTCGACCGGGGCCCATCTGGTCGCTCGAAGCAAAGAACTCCAGGTCGTGTGCCTCGGGACGCTCGCTGACTTGCCGCCTTTGCAACCCCAGCCTTCATCGAGAAGCTCTTGAACTTGGACGTCGCCGGAAAGTACTTCATTCGCACCTGTGGCGAGGAGCCCGTGGTCGCGTACAACCGCGTCGGCCTCACTGGTGCGCCACTATCGCGTCGCGAACCCACTCTGCGGTCGAGCTGACCGCGCGCCGGTCGCAGAGTACTTTCAGCACCGCAACATCGAGGAGCTCTACCTCAACAACGCCAGCTGGTACGCTGAGCAGAACCCGGAGCACTTTGCGTTCCACATCGGCGAGCAGGTGCGTTGACTTTGCGCTCCGGTCGGAAGTCCCATCGGGCGGCGCGCTTATCTGCCTCTGGGGTTCCCAGGTCGTCGCCATCGACACGGTTGCAAAGACTGTCCGCACTTCCAAGGACAGCGAGTTCAAGTGAGTCGTAAAGTCATATTCACGCTCGATTGGGGCTGACGGGAAGCGCCACAGGTACGACATTCTGGTCTTGGCGACGGGGTCCGGTGCTGGTCTCCCGCCGTACGTCTCGCAGGCGAGGGCAGACACCGTCAAGGGTGAGTAGAAGACGGGTACCGACGCGGCCTGGAGCTGACCCACTTCCCCGCTCGCGCTCAGGAATCTTCGTCTACCGCAATGTCGCAGACCTCGAGAAGATCATGGACTACGCCGACCAGCCCGAGATTACGCGTGCTTCGGTCGTTGGAGGAGGAGTGCGTACTTCGAGCTGCGCCGTGAGAGCCGCGTACTGACCACTGCGCCACCCAGCTCCTCGGATTGGAAGCCGCGAAGGCGGTCTACGACATCCCCACCATCCCCGACGTCTCCATCCTCATCCGCCAGAACTACCCTCTCAACCGCCAACTCGACCCCTCTGCTGGAGAACTCGTCCTGCGCAAGATCGAGGCCATGGGCGTCAAGGTCCTCACGCAGTGCCAGCCGACCGCCATCACGACGCGCTTCGACGACGACGGCACCGAGATCTTCACCGGCTTCAAGATCGGCGAGGAGGAGACGGTTGAGGCGGACCTTGTCATTTTTGCGATCGGCATCAAGCCTCGCGACGACCTGGGCGAGTCCTCGGGCATCCGCTGCGCGAAGCGCGGCGGTCTCGACGTCGGCGACGACTTGCAGACCAGCGCCGAGGGCGTCTATGCGATCGGGGAGTGCGCGAGCTGGAGGGGTAACGTGAGTCCATTGTTGTATCCAGAACCTGGACTCGGCGCTGACCCACGACTCCTGCAGACGTACGGCCTCATCGCGCCCGGCGTCGAGATGGCCGACATCCTAGCGTTCAACCTTGTTCGTTGCGATCACCACAAGCTTCCGAATCAATTCTAACCCTCAAATTAACAGACACAAACCGATGGCCACGCCCCTCGCAAGATGAATGACCCCGATCTCTCGACGAAGCTCAAGCTCATGGGTGTCGACGTCGCGTCGTTCGGCGACTACTTTGCGGACGACCGCGCAATCAAGGCCGCCGAGGCCGCCGAAGCAGTTGCTGAGCAGGAGAGCATCGCTGCCTCCGGTGTCGGAATCGCCGAGGCCAAGCCGAGTCGTCGCAAGACGGGCCCGCGCGACAACCGCAACGACCCTGTCAAGTGCCTCACCTACCACGACCCGTTCTCGGCGACGTACAAGAAGTACATTTTCACCGCCGACGGACAGTACCTTCTCGGCGGTATCATGATCGGAGACGTCGGCTCGTTCACCAAGCTCGTCGCGATCACAAAGAAGAAGGTGCGCGAGGCGGTGCAAGCAGGCTGCGACAGTCCGGCGCTGACATCTTTTCCTCGAGCAGAAGAAGCTCGACGTCCCGCCTTCGGAGTTCATCATGGGCGCCAAGAAGGAAGGAGAAGACGACGGTGGCGACCTCGACGACGACGCCCAGATCTGCTCCTGCCATGTACGCTCGCCGTAGCCCGCTTTCGTTTCTCGCCCACGCTGACTCTCTTTCCTCACGTAGAACGTTCTCAAGGGTGCCATCGGTGCCTGCATCAAGGAGGGCATGACTGAGCTCGGCCAGATCAAGAAAAAGACCAAGGCTGGAGCTGGTGCGTGCCTCAATTCTCGTTCCCTTCGACGCTCGAGCTGACCCTCTCCCTTCAGGATGTGGTGGATGCGTTCCTCTCGTGACCAACATCTTCAAGGCCGAGATGAAGAAGGCTGGTCATGCCACCAACAACAAGTGCGTCTTCAGTTGCGCTACAGTACCCGCCTCCTCGCTGACACCTGCGCACCGACAGCCTTTGCTCCCATATCAAGATGAGCCGGATCGACCTTTTCCAGGTCTGTAAGGTCAAGAAGCTCAAGGACTTCAACACGATCATGGACACCATCGGTGTCCCCAAGGCGCAGGGCTGCGAGATCTGCAAGCCCGCGATCGCGAGCGTCCTCGCGTCGCTCTACAACGAGCACGTCATGAAGCCCCGCCACCACGGACTTCAGGACACGAACGACCGGTACGACTTTCGACTTTGAGTATCTCGTATCGGCCTGACTCTTCTCGTTCTCCAGCTTCCTCGCCAACATCCAGCGCAACGGAACGTTCTCCGTTGTGCCGCGCATGGCTGGAGGAGAAGTCACCCCCGACAAGCTCATCGCGCTCGGGCAGGTCGCGAAGGAGTACAACCTCTACACCAAGATCACTGGAGGTGAATACCTGTTTCTTCATTTGATCGAGGGCCTCCGCTGACAGCTAATCGCTCTCCAGGACAGCGCATCGCCCTCTTCGGCGCGCAGAAGCAGGACCTGCCCGACATCTGGGAGAAGCTCGGCGCTGCTGGCTTCGAGTCAGGGCACGCCTACGGAAAGTCACTCCGCACAGTCAAGTCGTGCGTCGGCACGAGCTGGTGCCGTTTTGGTGTCGGAGACTCCGTCGGCCTCGCGATCGACCTCGAGAACCGCTACCGCGGTGTGAGGAGTGCGCTCATCACCTTCATTGCAAGAGGACCAAGACTGACTGTTGCTTTCTTTTTTGCTACCCAGGTCCGCACAAGTTCAAGGGAGGAGTCTCTGGATGCGTGCGCGAGTGCGCCGAGGCCCAGTCGAAGGACTTCGGACTTATCGCTACCGACAAGGGATGGAATGGTGAGCGCATATTTCCCACTCTTACCAGAGCTATATCTGATCCTTGGCACTCACAGTGTTCATCGGCGGCAACGGAGGAGCCAACCCGCGCCACGCTCACCTCTTCGCACAAGACGTCCCGCCGTCCAAGGTCGTCAGGATCGTTGATCGCTTCGTCAGTCCCTAATTTCTTTCTTCCGGCTTCGCGGTACTGATACTTAATCTCTAGCTCATGTTTTACATCCGTACCGCGGACCGACTCGTGCGGACTGCCCCCTGGGTCGAGAGCTTCGAGGGTGGCGTCGAGGTTCGCCTTTCCGCTTCGCGAGTCCACTGGCATAGCTGACGTCTCTCTCGCCTTTCAGAAACTGAAGCGCATCATTCTCGATGATGAGCTTGGAATCTGCGGCGACCTCGACGCCGAAATGGACGCCCTCGTCGGCACGTACGTCGACGAGTGGGCCGTCGCGGTCAAGGACCCGGCGTTGCGCTCGCAGTTCAAGCAGTTCGTCAACAGCGTGCGTCCCACTTGCCCAGATGGCCCGATCGCTTTGCTGACCTGGTACTTAACAGAACGAGAGGGTGCCCGCAATCGAGCTTATCGAGGAGCGTGGACAGACGCGCTCTGCCGACTGGCCCAAGGAAGATCG
>ERZ1463038.60-NODE-60-length-26896-cov-13.805857_pt1 | contig 26896 bp, 55 predicted proteins | sample MGYA00564479_ERZ1463038 | MGnify/ENA primary metagenome ERZ1463038 (study PRJEB39244, sample SAMEA3635134) | Helicobacter pylori | study: EMG produced TPA metagenomics assembly of PRJEB11511 data set (Assembly of a 5300-year-old Helicobacter pylori...
TGACTGGAGTTCAGACGTGTGCTCTTCCGATCTGCGAACCTGACCTACGACGACGTCAAAGTCACCGAGGACGAACTCCGCGAGGATATTGCCGTCATCTGGAAGGCGATGCACCTGTTCATGAACTCGCGCATGGTCGAGGCCGAGGAGATCTGCACCTCCGGCGCCGACCACAGGCTCTACTACTCTGGTGAGAGGCGACGCTCGGATGTCGGGGACTGGAGCTGATCCTTCTGGACAGTCGGATACTCTCTCATTCAGACGATCAAGGTTTGCTTTACTTTCGTGGCCGCTCTCGCTCGCACTTTCTGACAACCACCCACCACCACCAGAGTCTCGCAACGTTCGAGCCCGACGACCTCGAGGCCGCGATCCAGTGCTGCAAGGACTCGATCACGATCACGTCGCTCCTCCGCAAGAAGGACCACTCGCTCTTTGAGAGCTCCATCCGCCTCGCGAAGGGCTCGACGTCTGCCAGCTCGATCAAGTCCATGACCGTCGTGCAGCGCCACGCCGAGCTCATCTGGGCCGAGTGCACGCTGCTCAAGGTGCGTATCCATGTTGGCTCAAGCTGTGTTGGCGGTCTGACAGATGTTGCGCGTCAGGCTGTTCTTGGCATCATCTACTCGGGCGACTTCATCGCGTTCCTCAAGGAGGCGCTCAACATGCGTGCGGCCACTGCCGTCTACAAGAGTGAGCCTCTTCATCGTTTTCTCGCGGAAGAAAACATCTGACCCGGTATTACCCAGCTCTCGCCAAGTACGTTGAAGTCGCAGATCAGGAGTACGGTGGCGAGGACCCCAAGCTCGACCAGGACTTCCGCTCCGGCGTCTTTCTCGGAAATGGCCTGATCGCCGTCATCCTGTCTCTTCTCCCCTCTGCCGTACTCAAGATCATGGAGGTGCGCCATCCTGCTCCCTGCGTTCCTCGCGCCGCCGCTGACCCGTCGAGTCCCCCCGCCTAGATCTTTGGCTTCAACGGAGACCTGCAGTACGGCCTCACCACACTCATGAAGGGTGGAAAGTGGATCGCGGGTGCTCCCGACCCTGGCATGGACGTCGAGAAGGAGGGAATTCGACGACAAGGTGCGTGCTCCTCACCCTCCGGGGCGCGGCGCTTGCTGATGCTCGGGTCTCAGTGTGCGACATGGTCTTGCTCACGTACCATCTCGTCATTGCGAGCTACCTTCCGTATGTCTGCAAAAGTGCACACTCCGTCCGTTCCGAGCTGATTGCGTTGCGGTTCGCAGTGTATCGGGTGTCGACGTTGTCACCGCAGCGAACGTGCTGCATTTCAACTTGGACCGTTACCCCAACGTGAGACCTGTGCCAAATTAACCCGCGTGCGTAGGCCTGACTCGGGATGTTGCAGGGCGTCTTTTTCCTTTATTTCGCGGGGCGGCTTCACTCGACCCAGACCCAGCTCGAGCTGGCCGTCGATGCTTTCCACAAGGCGATCAAGGCTCAGCGCGAGTACGTTCAGCTGGGTCACATCTGCTACTGGTCAGCTATATACATTCGTGTTGCTCGACGGCGAGAAGCTGATGCAACTGTCACGCAGGGATCTCGGCTTGGTGTCTGTCGCCGTGCGTCTGGGATTTGATCCGAGCTGAGCGCGGGTTTTAACTCCTTCCACTTCAGATGGGAAACCACCAAAAGGGCTACGAGTGCTTCAATATCCTTGACAAGGAGTCGAACTGGTCGAAGGCGATCTACGCCTATGGCAAGGTGCGCACACGCTCGGTCGTCACAGGAGCGACGCCCTGACTCGGCCGGCACATTCACAGGGTACGATGCTGTACGAAATGGATGGAAAGGACAAGTCGCAGGCCAACGCCATCATGAAGAGCGTACCGGACCTTATGCAGCGCATTGCCGGCAAGAGCATTCCCCTCGAGGTTCGACCCTCGCCCGCTCCTCGGAGGCGCTGTCGCTGATTGGCTCCGTGCACAGAAATTCGTCGCTCGCCGCGCTCGCAAGTTTGTGCACCAGGGCAACCGCCTCTGTCTTCCCGGAGTCGAGCTGGCCTACGTCCGTAAGTACTGCACCTGCGATCGCTCCGCCGCCCCGACCACTCGCTTAGGCTTCACCCACAGTCAACTGCCTCGGCATGACCCCTCGTTTCGTCCTCTTTGAGACACACTTGGATCAAGTCTCGTGCGTCCTCTCGGACCTGCTCGAGGTAAAGGACAAGGCGGCGTACGGTCGCGGCGACGAATACTGGGATGGTGCGTTGTTGCACCTACTTCCGAGCTCTAGTCGATCTGATCCTTCAAATTAGACTTCTGTCTGGCCCACCTCCTCCGCGGCATCATCCTCCGCTTCATCGCGCACCCGGAGTCCTACACCAAGCCGCGCCCTGCGAAGCCTCAGATCCCAGTCAAGGAGGCCGATGACCAGGCGATGGTTTCTTTCAAGTGAGCACCCACAGTCATGGTACCCTCGTTCCACTTTCTGACATAATCCCTCCCCCCTCAGCGAGATCCTAAAGCACGCGACAGACATTTGCCATGACCAGCACCTCGTGTGGTTCGCACACTACGAGCTCGGACGTCTCTACGAGGCGAAGAGCGAGTTCGCCAAGGCCCGGGAACAGTACGAGCTCGTTATGAGTGGCAAAATGGAGGGTGGCAAGGGCAAGGGCAAGGGCAAGGTGTCGCTCCAGGTTCGTTCCCCTCCGCCGCGCTTCGCACGATCGAACGCTGACCATCTTTTACCTCCAGAACATGGCTGGTGCGCCTACACTTCCCTCCCTATTTTCCCATTTTGAACACTAATCATTCGCTTGCATGCAGTGCTCCGGTCGAATTCCGCTCTTCAGACTCTCAAGGGGAAGTTCTGATGCGACATGGACGGGTCGGGGGCGGATACTGTGGCAGCGGCTTCTAAGGCCTGTATTATCAATGTAGAAGCACCCTGGTCACACGAAACAGAATCGCCGCGAAGACGCCGGACGATGAGGTTGGTCCGAGATTCAATGGGCGCTTGACTCGCGTCGATCGCCAGCTCGATTGTTGACCCCGCCTGGCCCATCGAGCGATCTCTTCTCCCTCTCTTCATCAGCTTTTACCAAGCACTCGTCCCTCGCCCTTCCTTCCCGCCTAACCCAACCCAACCTCCCGCTCGAGCCATGTCGACTTTCGGGACCCTCTTCCGCGTTACGACCTACGGAGAGTCGCACTGCGCGAGCGTCGGATGCATCGTTGATGGCTGCCCTCCCGTACGTCGACAGTCCACCGTCTGGCCTGCTCAGCCGGGCCTCACCGGCAGCTGGGTGGCCCTTAGACTTTTTTCCTGCGCCCGACCGGTCCCGCTGACGACCCCGCCGACTGCAGGGCATGGCCCTCAACTCGTCCGACCTCCAGACGCAGCTCACTCGTCGTCGCCCCGGCCAGAGTGCGCTCACCACTCCCGTAGGTGCTGTCCCCAGGCGCGCGTCCAGTTGGCGTATGCTGATTCCCGGTCGGCGCAGCGTAACGAGGCGGACGAGGTCGCGCTGCAGTCCGGCACCGAGTCGGGCGTCACCCTTGGCACCCCGATCGGACTCCTGGTTCGGAACAAGGACCAGCGTCCCCACGACTACACCGAGACCGACTGGTACCCGCGTCCGAGTCACGCCGACTGGACCTACCTGCTCAAGTACGACGTCAAGGCGAGTAGTGGTGGAGGACGGAGCAGTGCTCGCGAGACCATTGGTGGGCCCTCCTGTAAATGCTTTCGCAGGAAAACAGCTGACGGGGCTCGCTCCACGCAGGCCGTGTCGCCGCTGGTGCGATCGCGGAGAAGTACCTCAGGCTCGCGTACGGCGTCGAGATTGTCGCGTTCGTGTCGTCCGTTGGCAAGATCCACATGCCTACGTCCAAGTCTGAGGACGTCGACATCGACGAGGACTACCTCAAGTTCCTCGGCGAGATCACCCGCGAGACCGTCGACCAGAACACGATCCGTTGCCCCGACCTCGGAACCGCTTCGCTCATGGAGCAGGTGTGTCCAGTCGTTGGAGTTGTTTCAAAATTGGATGCTAACTTTTGCTGGCGCACAGCGCATCATCAGCGCGCGCGACAGCCACGACTCCATTGGCGGCACCGTTACTTGTGTCATCCGCAAGGTGCCCCTCGGACTTGGAGAGCCCGTTTTCGACAAGCTCGAGGCCAAGCTCGCCCACGCCATGCTCTCCATCCCCGCCACCAAGGGCTTCGAGATCGGCAGCGGTTTCGCCGGAACCGAGCAGGCCGGAAGTGACCACAACGATGCCTTCGTCCGCAAGGCCGACGGGCGCCTCGGCACCAAGACCAACAGGAGCGGAGGAGTTCAGGGTGGTATCACCAACGGCGAGGACATCTACTTCAAGTGAGCCGTCTCGCGAGGGCAGGCGGGGTTGCGTTGTTGATTTGGGTTCCGCTCGCAGGGTCGCGTTCAAGTCCCCCGCCACCATCTCGAAGCCGCAAGAGACCGCCACGTACGGAGGAGAGAGTGGTGTGTTGGAGGCTAAAGGCCGCCACGACCCCTGCGTCGTTCCCAGGTGCGTTCACTGAAAGCCGAGTTGTTGCGCGTTTTGACTTCGTTGAAACGCAGGGCCGTCCCCATCGTCGAGGCGATGGCCGCCCTTGTTATCATGGAGTGTGTTTCCCCCTTTTATGCTGTCACTTTTCCGCTAATCTGTGTTTGTCCACAGTCTCGTCCTAATTCAAAACTCGCGCAAGGCGTCGGCCGCGCTCCTTCCCCCGCTCGAGACCCCCCTCCCTCCCTCGATGGCGCTTCCGACAGCAAAGGGCCTGGCCAAGATCCCGCTTGCGTAGATTGGTACAATAGAAGCGTTTCGAACCCGACCCGGCGCCAGGTTCGATGTCGAGCTCGGCGAGCGTGGAACCAAACCGACGCACCTTCAACGTCGTAAGAGCAACCACATTGCACCCGAAGTTTCTTCCAGGACTTCTCTCATGATTAGACATTGGTGCCTTCTATGTGTGGACAGTGCGGCTTCTTCTTGCTCGGTGCCGCGACGCTTGGCGAGGCGAGGCAACCACCTATGCCCATTGCGCTATCTACACTGCGCAAGTCAGGTTGTAAGGTGTAGCGAGATACGAATTGTATGCAGTCCATACAGTGCTCGAGCTCCATTCCCACTGAGTGAACAGGGGACCAAAGTGGACTCGGACAATTTGTAGTTCGAACGATGCTGTCTTGTCGGGTCATAGCCACCCCATTATGCTCGGGAGTGTTTGAGTAAATCCAGGGATATCGAGTGTCACCCGACACCGGCCCCGGTGCGAAAGACAAGTGAAGGACAAGTGGAAAAGCAGACACCTTCACGGCTCGTGGCAGGTCTCCGCGCTCCGTCTTTTCGCAAGGCCTCGACGTTGGCCTTTGCACGTGCATGAAAGTTATATCGCGTATCGGAATGCTGCAGGGAGCAGCCACGGTCGCTAAGGGCTTGGAGGGAGGTTAGTGCGAGAGGGGGCGCACTGCCGCCCACCTTCTCGCAATGGACAGCGCAATGCCCGGACTTCCATGGCCCAGAGTTCACTTTGGGGAACCTGTTTCCCCCCATTTCACTGAGAAGGAGGCAAGAAACGCGTTGTCGGAGGAGTGCACGAGTCGTGAGAGTGCGCGCCGAAGCATGGAGCCGGCAGCGACGATCACCGCGGTGGCCGCGAGAACCCTCTTCGGACTTTCGAGGAGGACTATAGATAATTTATGTGCATGAGCTTCCTGCTGGTGCAACGGGTGCGGGAGAGACCGTTGGGAGATGCCGGCGGATATCCTTCTTCGTCGCGTGTGGGAGCTAGTGGTGCTCGTGGCTTCGAAGGCTTCAGAAGCCGCAACGTTGCGTCCTCTGATCTGTGTGGGGGTCACCAGTTGGGCTGGCGCGCAAAGAGGAGAGCTGGAGGGCGCGAGGACGAGCCAGGCGGAAAGTGGTTGCGTCGTTCAACCGCCAAAACAGCAATCACGTGGAGCCAGGCCTGGGCGCGCCCTGTCAGTGGCAATGCGACGAAAGGCAGCGCTCGTGCGCGCACAGCGCAAGTTCAACGCAGGATGCAGAGTGTGGAGTGAACCGGCATGAAAAGGATGAGAGGTCCCTGCCCAGGGTTCCATTAGGCCGGACGAGGGGGCCGTGCGGTGCCGTCTCGTGGGCCGACGCAGGCGGGCAGGATTTGAAATCGAGCCTGCGCTCGATGAGCCGATCTCGTTGATCTTTTGCTCCTGACCACCTCGTCTCCGCTCTCTCAACTTTGTCCCGGTGTGTGTGTGCAGTGTTCGACGCCCCTTCACGTCCACGCGACGCCCGCAGCCCGTGCACGACCTCGACGACCCAAGCTCGGCGCTCGACAGCAAAAGAGCAAACAGTCTCCGATTCTTTCGGACTCGGTCAGCCATCTGCACCACACCTACAGACACTCGAACACGATGAAGTGCCCCACACGACTCGCATCCCTGCTCGCGGTCCTCGCCCTCGCGCCCTTCGGATCCACAAGCTCGCACCTCCCACGGGCAGGCCTCTTCCGCCCGAACCGCCTCACAAGAGTCACAAGGGATCCTTTCGAGGGCCCTGGCGACTTGTTCGAGCGCGAAGAAAGCACCGCGCTTGCCCTTCGCGACGGCGACGAGAAGCACAGCCTGAGCAAACGCGGCGGGTTCTCGGGGCGGGCCACCTTCTTCTCCGTTGGAGTCGGTGCATGTGGAGGTACGAGCTCAGATAGTGACTTTGTGAGTCCTCCTCGGCGCCATATGTGATTTCGCGAGGGCGGCGGGCCGTTGGGCTACGACGGCCGACCGACCGGTAGCGAGCGCCAGGCGCTGACGGTACCCCTTGCTTCCCTCTCGCACAGATCGTAGCAATGTGAGTTCGAATTATTCGCTCAGATGCGATCGCTGCTAGCTTTCGAGCTGGGGCGTGCGAGGTTGCGCCTCTCGACTCGGAGCGAGCGCGCGTGCGACGATCTCGCAGGCAACGGCACTAACCCGGCGCCCGTCCCTCGCAGGAACATGGCGCAATACGGCGACTCTGGTGCCATCAGCTCCCTATGCTTCAAAACTATCACCATCTCCTACGGTACATTCCGTGTTCCCTCATTTATCTCGGCAACGTTCGCTGACCGCTAGGTCATCGCGCCCCTATCCAGGCGGAAAGTCAACACAGGCGCAAGTGATGGATGCGTGTCCAGGATGTCCATATGGAGGGCTGGACATGTCTCCGGCGCTGTTCCAGTACTTTGCGTCCGAGTCCGTCGGCGTCATCTACATCACATGGTCGCTCGGGTCCGGCGACTCGCCCTCGACGACCGCGGCTGCGACGACTTCAACAACCTCAAAAACCTCTTCGTCCACCTGGGTGGCACCTTCGACCACCTCAAAGCCGTCGACCACCACGTGCGGCATTCCTTGCCGCTCACCACCCGCTTCGCAGCCCGCTCACTGTCTCGGACTCCTTGCAGATCACCCCCCTCGTCAACCGCCCCTCCTTCGCGATCTTCCGTCGCCTCTTCTTCCACCAACTCGAGCTCAATAGCCAACAGCACGTCGAGCACGCTCGGCAATGCCGCGTCGCTCAGCCCGATCGCGCCCCCGAGCGAGCTCATCGGCGGGAATCTCGACGGGCTCAACCAGATCATCATCGCACTCGGCGGGCTCGTCGGCGGTGCCGCTCAGGCAGCATGATCCGTCACTCAATATTCAGCTTTCAGTTTCGACTCGCCCACCTTTCTTTCGGATCAGCAAGGACTCTCAACCCAGTCCTCCCTCGCGTCACCGGCCATACCCCCGCACTGTCATACCCTATCTCGTTATCTGTTTACCCATCATTTTGACTTACCCTCCCCCCTCGCACCTTCACTTTTCGGAACCCTTGCAGACGTGCCGTCCCTACTTCCCGTTCGCCGCCGTGCTCAAGAGCATTGGCGCAACGCCCCCTGTCTATCCTCCGCACCTTTCCCTCCTCGTACTCAACCCGTAGAGCTCAGTCAGCACGCTGAAAAGGAACTCGTCGCAACAGCCCTTCGGCGCCGAGCGCAACAGCACACGAGTCGCCGCATGAGCTCGCAGTCACGACTTGCCAGGGGGAGTCTTGCGAACAGCGATTGTGACATTGACTCCGTCTGTACCCATCTCTATCCAGTCGTCCACCCGCGCACCACGGCATGCGGGGGTGTGCACTACCACGGGAAGGGACGAGTCGCGGAGGGGTGTAAGCAGTCGGGTCCGTCCGCCCATTCGATCGCGTCCGGTCTGCTCTATGACCAGACGTCGAGCAAGAGGCGGTTGCGGTCCTTGAGGAGCTTGAGCTCCTTGACTCCCTCGTCCTTTCCTCCGCCCTTGGCCTTGCCGAGGATCTCCTCGAACTGGTGCTCGACCTCGCGCGCCATGTGCTTCGCGTCCTGCAAATCGAACAGCACGTCAGCTTTCGGGCACATCGTCCGAGTGCCAGGAAAGCAGCGCACTCCACAGATGTAGGCGTATCCTACAGAGAGCAAACATCATCAGCCCCGATCGCGCATGGTGGCAGATCAAGAGAAAACGCACCCTTCTTCGCAACCAGCGCGTCACCAATGTGATCCGCATTCTCGGCGATGAGCTGCTGGACGTAGACCTTGGGCTGTCCGGGCTCGCGCGAGAGGGCGACGTGCATGCGGAACTTGCCGTCGAGCTCCTTGGCGTACTCGATCCACTCCTGCTCGAAGAGGTAATCCCACCCGCTGCGCCGGCAGCCGTAGAAGAGGTCGATCGTGCCCCAGTCCTTGAGCGCGTCCGGTCCGTCCTTGTCCTTGGCCTTGCGCGCGAGCGCGACACGCTCCTGGATGAAGGCGCGGAAGGGGGCGACTCCCTGTACACAAGCGCGGTCAGCTCACGAGCTGAGCCGGAACGAGAAGAACGCCTACGGTACCGGGTCCGACCATGATGATCGGGATCTTGGGGCTCGTCGGGAGGCGGAAGTTTGACCGGCGGACGTGGATCGGGGCGTGGTACCCGGTCTCCTTCTTGAACTTGCCGCGTGGGCCCTCGAGCTTGTACACGGGCGCGTTCTCCTCGCGTACGCTCTTCGCTCCACCGGCGCTGATCGCCTTGAGGTTGAGGAGGTAGTTGGTTCCGACGCCGTAGACGTGCTGCGAGCCGGGCTGGGGCTGGTACTTGAGCACGACCGCGGTGACGTGGATCGAGTCCGGGTACAGCTTCGGCGAGGACGAGATCGAGTAGTACCGCGGCTGGAGGCGCGAGATGCCAGAGATGACCCGGTCGAACGGGATCGCCCACGGCGTGTAGGTCGCCGTCGTCGGGTCCGCGAGGAGGTCCTCGCCCGCGGCGAGGATCAGAATCTCGGCGAGCTTGAGACACTTCTCGCCGACCTGGGCGTGGTAGAACTCCTTGTCGGACCCGAGCTTCTCGAGCAGCTGCGCGGCGGCGGGCGTCGGGGCGTACTTGGCGAACGAGCCGACGGTCTGGCGCGACGCGACGGCGCAAATGTCGATGTAGTGGCGGAAGACGGTGTCGTACGTCGTCGGGACGGGGAACGGGACCTTGGCGAGCGCGGGGTCGAGCGACTTGATGTCGATTACCTGGTCGCGCTTGTCCGCGAGGCCGAGCACGCGCAGGAAGCGCTCAACCTCGGCGTTTGGGTTCAGCGGCCACACTCCGACGTGATCGCCGGTCTGGTAGCGAATCCCCGAGTCGGCGATGCCAAACTCGGCGAAGACGCAGTTGCGGTCGCCGTCCTGGAAGAGCTCGCGCGTCGAGAGCAGCGGGGCCGCGTACGGGTTCTTGGCGTCGTACACGCCGCGCGAGCCCGTGAGCGCGCGCTGCGAGAGCTCGCCGAGGAAGACCTTGGCGTCGTCGACCGCGTCGGGGGCGACCTCGGTGACCTCGAAGTCGGCGACGTCGCCGCCAGCGCCCTCCTCCCAGCCGAGCGTCTTCTGCACGTCCTCCCACATACCGTCCTTCCACGCCAGGTAGTCCTCTTCCATGCTCTTGTCGTCGTCGCCCTCGCCACGCTCGCCGACACGCTTCGCGCCGAGCTTCTCGAGGCGCTCGTCGATGATGCGCCCGATCGCACAGAAGTGCTCGTACGTGCTGTTTCCGACTGCGAACAAGGACGCGTTCGTTAGCCATCTGTCCACGTTACTGATTGGGAAAGAGAAAGCGCACGAGAAAAGACGACGTAGTGGAGGTTCTCGAGGCTGCTGCCGTTGCTGAACTGGACATCGTCCTCCTTGAGGAAGTCCATCAGGGCGACGCTGTTGTCCGTCGGCTCTCCCTCGCCATAGGTGGCGACGCAGAATACGACGAGCGCATCCTCAGGCACTTGATCGAGCGTGTCAAAGTCGTAGCTGGGTGCGGGTTGGGGCGGAAGGCGTCAGAAGCGTGATCCGGCTACCAGCGCACGGTCGAACGAGCACCCTCAGCAGTCCGACTCGAAGCCAGGCCTCGAGAACGGTGCGTTGGATGCGCGAACTGGCAGCGATGTGGGGGGCTAGGACGAGACACGCACTCCTCGGGGTCACACACGAGCGACGAGAGGCCGTAACGCGCCTTGGCCTCCTTTGCGATGCGGGTCCCGTAGTCCTCTGCGGTGCCGGTCTGGGATCCGTAGAAGATGACAATCTTCTTCTTCTGCAAGCGGGAACGAGACGGGTCAGCGCGAGCTCGGGCGACCCCCTCCGTTCCGCGTGTTCGTCTGGCGCGCTTGCCTCGGACCGGAGATGAGGTCCGGCGGCGCCAAGGGGAGCTCAGGAGCACTGTGCGAGCTGCCCTGGCAAGTTTTGGTACAGAACACCCGCCACCCGAGTGGCCGATGGCCAGGATCCGCGCATCCGGGCACGCGCTCAACTCGTCCGTGGCGTGGCACGAGCGAGTGCTCGAGCTAGGGGAACGACACTCACGGCCTTCTCCATCGCCTTGACAAAGTCCCGGCCCGCACTGCCGCCATCTGGTGTCTTGGCGCCGCCGTTGGCAAAGGCGTCGGTCGACTTTGGCTTCGCCGACCCGCCGTAGAGAAGGTACGCGGCGCCGAGCGCGGCGAGGAAGGCGAGGATCGCGAGGTCCTGCGTCGAGACCATCGCTGCTGCTGTTGAGAGGTTGAAGATGCGGGGGATGTGCCGGGAGCGATGTGGGCGAACGTCAAAGGGCGCGGCGGGTGTGCGTCGGCAACCAGGCTCAACGCCGGATTCCGGGCCCTTGCTCCGCTCGCGAAACCGTTTTGCCGGCGCACGACTCTCATATTCAGGTCAGCGAATGCTGGTAAGTAATGTTTGACTTCATGCTGGTAGACTGAGGTACCTCGGCAGTTCGCGCTCTTGCCGCACCCTCGGCCGGGAGTCCGAGGCAACAACGGGGCTCTTTCCCAGTCCAGACGCCTTCCTTCCAGGTCGTGTGATCTGGCAATTGCAGACTTCTAAAAATCCGAAACTGAGTGGAGACGTGGGGACGAGCACATGTACCTCCACACGTCGATCTCTGAAAGAAGGAGTCGGTCAGCCCCTAACCGCTCCCTCGAGACGTGTGGATCGTCTGACCGAACCAGTCAGCTGCAACTCGACAGCACCCTCGCCAGAGCCAGTATGAGTGACGAGGAGACTCTCAGCTCGGTGCTCGACCTGTGCCGGCGACTGCCGCCGCAGAACGTCGAGGCGAACCTGGACGCGCTCGTCGCGATCCTGCCCGACCTCGCGGACGACCTGCTCAGCTCCGTCGACCAGCCACTCAAGGTCCAGACCGACTCGAGCGGCCGCGAGTACCTCGTGCGCCACCCCCGTCTCTCCGCGCGTGTTGCGCTCGGGCGTGCGCTGATGCGGGCTGCCGACTGCAGGTGTGCGACTACGACCGCGATGGGGACTCATATAGGTGCGTTCAATCTCAGGGAAATTCGTACTAGAGCACATGTGTGCTCGGTGGAGAGCCAGCGGACCCGATGACGCGCTGGGTAAGGTGGGGCGGCGAGTCGGCCGATGCTGCTCAAGCACTGCCTCGATCGCGAAATCGTCGCTGGCGTGCACCGATTTCCGTTCAAGCACTCGGCCGCACCCGCTCGCCTTGCTGAACATCGTCCCGCTCGGCCCCCGCTCGCAGGTCACCGTGGACGAACCAGTACGACCCCCCACTCCCCGACGGTACCTCCCCCAGCCCCAAGCTGCGAGCACTCGAGGTCGCCATGAACGAGGCGTTCGACGTCTACCGTGACATGTGAGCCCGCCGCGCTGGACTCGACGGGCGCGCGCGCTGATGCGAAGCGGCGCAGGTACTTTGAGGGCGGCGTGTCGAGCGTGTACCTCTGGGACCTTGACGACGGGTTTGCGGGCGTTGTGCTGCTGAAGAAGAGTGCGTGGGTTCTCCTCTCGCGCCTCCGCACCGAGCCAACTGTGGCTGACCTCCTTCCGCCGAGCAGCGAACGACGCGAAGGGAGCTTCGGCGACCTGGGACTCTGGTGCGTCCCAAATCCTGAATTTGGGGTACTTGGTGTCACTAATGTGCGTCTCTCGAGTACAGTGCACGTCTTTGAGGCCTCGGAGCGGCAACGGGTGGCGCACTACAAGCTCACGTCGACCGTCATGCTCTACATGATCCAGGGCGCGTCCTCGTCCGCCGAGGTCGCACTGGGAGGTAGTATGACACGCCAGGTTCGTCTTTCCGCCAACCTTCCCGCGCGCTATTACTGAGCGCCTGGACTGCAGGACGAAGTTGACGCCCCGCACGACCCGTCCTCGACCGCGAACAGCACGAGCTCGCACATCAGCAACGTCGGGCGCTTCATCGAGGGCATGGAGATCAAGATGCGCAACCTCCTCCAGGATGTCTACTTCAGCAGTGCGTCCGCCCTTCAGACGTACGAGGCTTCCGGCTGATCGTGTGGGCGCGAGCAGAGACCAAGGACGTCGTCTCGTCTCTCAGGTCTGGGGCCGGCTTTGCCGAGGGCAAGAAGCGCAATGCGCTTCAGGGGGAGCTCGTGGGCTTGCTTCGGGGCAAGGCCTCGGCGGCGGCGGCGGCGGCATGAGCGTGAGCGTGCGGGGTGTGCCGGGTGCAACTGTGCTATGTCTGTGGAAGAGATCCCTGAGTTCACGAATGTTTCTCGCAGTGTCCCATGCGTTGGTGTTTCTCGTAGCGGATGCTGGCCAGTGACCGTGCATCTGAGTGACTTTGTGTGACCTCGCAACGTCGCCAGGGTCTCCAGTAAAAGTTACCAGCTAATCAGAAGGAAGCGCTCGATGTCACGGCGAGCGGATGCAGACCAATTTGGCATGGGTCTTCGGCAGCCCGAGCTCGCCGCGTCTTCCGCACGCCGTGGACGCCCGGCGTTGACTCGTTGCAACGCTCCTATGCAAGTCCCCCTCCGCTTCTCCGCTTCTGACCACCAATTTGACTGCGTCTGCCTCAAACCCCTGCGACGAAACATGAGCGGCACACCTGCACTTCGCGACACGGAGCTCGACATCCGCCACTGCGAGACGCCTGACGACCTCGTGGTCGCACGTACCCTCAGGTTCAAGGTGTACGTGGAAGAGGAGAAGCTAAAGAAGACGAACAAGGATGAACTGGATGGGTGAGCAGTGCATCCGGATGCTGATCTCGATCCGATGCTGACACACGAGGCGACGGGAAGGAAGGATGAGGCCTCCGACGTGTTCTTGCTGTTCAAAAGCGGCACGCCGGTCGGAACAGTTCGATACTATCCGCACGAGTCAAAGCTCGGCCGACTCGCGGTGCTCAGCGCGGGCCGCGGAGCTGGTGCAGGCCGCCTCCTTGTCGCGCACCTCGAGGAGCACGTAATCAACCGACGGGGGACTGCAGGAAGAACACATTCAGGTCAAAAATACATCACTCTAGTCGCCAATTCCCGGGTGTCCGTACAGGTGAGCTCACAGGACAGGAAGACTCTGAGCGACGCAGTGAGCTTGAAGCTTACGACCGCTTCCTAATCCGCAGGGCTTTTACGCCAAGCTGGGATACACCGCTGAGGGCGATATCTTCATAGAGGTAAGCCTCATTTCCCTGCCAGGCTTGTTTGTGCGCCTCGAGTCCTCCGATCTCGACGTTCGCCATCCGGCTCCGTGCGAATCACACTCACAAGTGAGATTTGCAGGAGGGGGAGCCGCATATTCGAATCTCCAAGACTTTGGGTCTGGTTTGCGTATAGCATGAACGCTGTCAACCAGGAATGCCCTCCAACATTCGCGGCGGGTTTGCGAACTCCCAGGTTTTGAGTGTGTGGCACCGATAGCGCAGCTCTTTTCTGCACTGTGTGAGAACGTACCGCATCTGAGCAAGATGAGCCCTGCTGGATAAACAGGTTAATGGGCACCCAGATCCATATTCAGGTTCAGGACTGGCGCGCGATTGCGTCGCGGATTCAGAGACGCCAACGCGGTCGCCGCTTCGGAGCCTGGACAACGCTCCTCTCCGCCGTCTGTCAGATCTCAATGGTGACTAGTACTCATGTCAATCGTGGGCAAGGGAAAGCCTACAACTCCCTGTAAGTTCGTCCACTCGGTGCCGACCGACGTCCACCGACGTCGGCTGTCGCGTCGAACGCGCTCGGCCGAGTCCTGCCTCGGAGTCAAGCTGTCTGGCGGCGCACACCCAACCGACGTGGCCTCCTTGCTCGGCTTCTCATCGCTGTCCCAGCACCTTCAGTCATTTACCTTCACTAATTCCACCCATCTCGTTCGCCCCGCGTCGACCATGAGCTCCGCACCCGAGCTCGAGATCCGCTTGGTCAAGACGCCCGAGGACCTCGCCGTGGCCCACGCCATCCGGTTCCGCGTCTTCGTAGATGAAGAGCACCTTCACGCGACGCCTGAAGAACAGCTGGACGAGTGAGTACAAGCTCATGCAGGCGGCAGCTCCTGGCAGCGGCCCGAGTTCCTCTGCTGACTCGGAGGCGGTGGGCAGGAAGGACGCCGCTTCCGACCACTGGGTACTGTTTAAGAACGGCGCACCGATCGGCACGATTCGATACTACCCTCCTGCGTCGAAGCTCGGTCGAATGGCAGTGGTCAAGGCCGCGGCGGGAGTTGGCGCCGGACGCTTGCTCTCCAACGAATTGGAGAAGCACGTCATCAACAGGCAGGGGAAGGCAAAGGAGGCGACCGAGGGCTTGTCTGAGGTCACACTGGTGGCAAGCTCGCGGGCGAGAGCACAGGTCAGCACGCCGCGGGGGACTCGGAGGAGGCGGAGCAAGATGCTGACCCGCGCTCGTCGACAGGGCTTCTACGAGAAACTGGGATACGTCGCAGAGGGGACGCACTATATTGAGGTAAGCTTTCAAACCTGAATTGAGACGCGGAGTGGCGGCGCAGGGCTTGCGAAGCGGTCGAGGTCAACATGCAGTGGAGAGGATGACGTGCTGATTCTATCGCTTTCGCAGGATGGAGAGCCACACATTCGTATGTTGAAGACTGTGCTGCTTGTGAGCGCATAATTGCATCCAGTGTCTATACCGCGCCGGGACAAGTTCTGCTGGCGCAAGGTCGACAACCCCTCGCAAGGACGACGGTAGTAGAGAGGCGTTCCAACCCAGGATTGCTATCACCAGATTCTGAGACACATTTAACCTATCAGAGTCCGTTTGGAGCGCGGCTAAGCTGACAACACCGGGACTCTGGAGACCTGCGAAAGCTCGCTGTCACTGCGAAACGGACGATCGATGGTCACAGCGGCGCAGGAAATGAGCGTGATCATGACAGTTAAATATGGAGCTCACCGTGCATATTGCTGACCTCCTTCGGAGGCAAACGAGGCGGCGGCAACCTGTTCGCGCGTTGCGCTCCGCACTCGAGTCGCTTAATGAACACGACGGGTTGCTCTTCGGTTCCTACATTTATAAACTCATCCGTTACTGCTGCGGTGTCTCCATCTGTTGCTCCAGACCTTTTGGCACGCCGCCTGACGTTTTGCACCAGCCGGCGGATGTTGCGCGGGAACTCGGTTCGGGAACAAAGTGGTCCCACCTCTTTCCAGACCCCGCTGGTTTTTCTGGTGCATCTATATGGAGAAATCTAGTGCCAAGCAAGCGTGCGGTTACCTCCCCAACAGCACCGGGGACAGCCAGTAGCCGGGTCATGTAGGGCCAGGTCGGGCACAACCGCAGCCTTTTGCCCCTCACCTCTTCGACTCCGAAGCCTCGTCGCCATCACGCTGTCTTCCGCCTCTCGACGTCTCTCGCAAACCGCGAAGCATCTCGTGCCCAAGATGACGGCAGAATACACCACCCGTACGCCCGCCCGTCGCCCTCTCGCTCACGTCGGCCGCTGACCCGCGAGCTCGTCACCGCACCAGGCGAGGTTGGCGCGCTCAACACGCTCGAGTACCGTTGCTACACCGAGCAGAACGGCAAGGTCGTGTCGCCGTTCCACGACATCCCCCTGTTCGCCAACGAGGCCCGCACCGTCCTCAACGTGAGCTCGCACGCCAGCGTTTCCTTCCAGCCGCGTCTTCGAGCAACCCGCTGACCCGTCTATGCCCCATTCGCCTCCTCTCTCGCGCCACTCGACGTCTCTCGACTCTACGATGGCACTCGGAAACGTCTGCAGATGGTGGTCGAGATCCCGAGGTGCGTTCCAGCGCTCCCGAGCAAGTTGGGCTAGGAGACTCATGACGTGCACGACCCAGGTGGAGCAACGCCAAGATGGAGATCAGCAAGTCTGAGCCGTTCAACCCGATCCTCCAGGACACCAAGAAGGGCAAGCTGCGCTTCGTGCGCAACTGCTTCCCCCACAAGGGTTACATCTGGAACTACGGGTTCGTCTGCTCCGTCTACGCGGGCGCTGGGGTGCCCAAGCTTACCTGCGGTCTACTCGCAGAGCGTTCCCCCAGACCTGGGAGGACCCCAACGCCATGCACCCCGAGACCAAGGCGAACGGCGACGACGACCCCGTCGACGTCTGCGAGATCGGTGAGGCGATCGGCTACACCGGCCAGGTCAAGCAGGTCAAGGTGCTCGGCATCATGGCGCTCCTCGACGAGGGCGAGACCGACTGGAAGGTCATCGTCGTCGACGTCAACGACCCGCTCGCGAGCAAGCTCAACGACATCGAGGATGTCGAGAGGCACCTCCCGGGCCTTATCCGCGCGACCAACGAGTGGTTCCGCATCTACAAGGTTCGCCGTATTTCCTTCCTGATGTTGCACGGTTGCTGGAGTGCGAGAGCTGACCTGGAGTCTCCCCACCTTCCTCACCCGCCCCCGTATCGATCACCGACATGATCTCGCCCATCTCATCGACTGACGCCCTCCACTCGCTGCCTGAATCGCCTACCGCCTCGTTGTGCTCAGATCCCGGACGGAAAGCCCGAGAACCAGGTAAGGACCTTGCGGCGCTTGCGCAGTCGGACGCAGCAGTTGGCAGGGAGCTGACCCTTCTCGCTCCCTCCCCAGTTCGCCTTCTCCGGCGAGGCCAAGAACCGCAAGTACGCGACCGAGATCATCCACGAGTGCAACGAGGCGTGGAAGCGCCTTATCTCGGGTCAGGCCAAGGCCGGCGAGATCTCGCTGTGCGTCGCCCTGCCGTTCTCGTCTAGCCCAGGCGGGCGCTGACCTTGCCGTTGCTGATGCAGTGCCAACGTTGCCGCTGAGGGCCCCGGAAAGACCGCCACCGCTGAGGGCATCCCCGCCGGCCAGAAGCTCGCGCCCGCCCCCATCGACCCGTCTAGTGCGTTGAAAGTCGCTGTTGTGTAGTTTGACCCAGAACTGATGTGTTTTTCGCAGTCAACAAGACCTTCTTCATCAGCGGCCACGCCGTTCGTCCTCTTGCCGCTCGCAAGTCGTGGTCACCGGAAGCTGACCAGCCTCCTCTCTTCGTACAGGTCTAGAGTGAAGCTTGCATATTGTGCGACAGAGGGACTCAGAGACGCTTGCAATGCTTGTTCGCGCTTTACCAGAGTTCCACTCGCGTCTCCTTGCCGGAAGGCGACCGTCGGCGCACGAGCAAGTCAACATTTCGATGTGGAAGGGCAGCGCGTCTGTTACACGTAGACGAGCGAGTGAGTCTTCTTGCAGCCTTGAAGGGTAGCAGCCGCCTCACCAGCGACGTACTCGCGCATTGTGCCCTCGAGGAACCTGTGCGACGGTGAGTGGAGCCAGTGGGCCCGTCGCTCGAATGCTCACGCTCTCTGCGTGGGATCGTTGCAAAACATCCTGAACTCTTCGTAGTCCTTGAAGTAGATGCTCAAGCCTACACGGCGAGCCAAGCTGGTCAGATTCGGCCACATAACGGAGCTCGAAGCTCGAGACCCGAGTGCGGACCGAATTCAAATCCGTGAGTCTTCTCTGGGTGCTGCAGGTGGACCCATCATGGAATTGGATCCGATAGGGATCTGTACACGCCGCAGAATGGCGAAGGCGTCTACCACTCGGCGCCGACCTCGACCGTGCGAAATGTGCGAGCCGACTCCTCACCTTGCTGTACGCCTCGCGAGCGATGCCGAGGAATCCGTCGTGCTGTTCTTTGGCGAGAGATTCTTTGGGTCTCAGGAGAGCTGTGGGCGAGTAGCTGTGAGCATTTCCTTTGCCGTTCGCGGCAGCACCGTCGACTACACGCACTGACGTCTGACGAATTGGATGTGCATATTTCAGAGATGCGATCACACGCTGCTATTCGGTGTACGAGGAGAGGTCTTAGAGGTCTAGGTCTACAGGAGCAGAATCGCGCGATGAGGCAACCTAGGCGAGACCGCGTGCGCCGGGATGTTACATCGCGGGGAGCCAGGTAAATCCGTACGCACGCAGCCCCTTATAGACGAGACAGACTAATTCTTTTCTGGCCCGAACGGTCCTGTTCAGACGCTGGCACATGAAAGAGGTCACTCGAGGCTCTGTACAGCGCACATTTCGAGAACGCGTTCGTGGAGTCCGGACAGGCGCCGGCGGCTCAACGAACCAGGAAAACTCGCTCGCTCCCTCTTTTCATCCACCACATACCTGACGGAAACTATCCGTGTCATGAGCTGGTACCCATCACACTGCTTGCCCGACTCCCCACCACCTCGTCGCGCCCTGGTCGGGCCCGAGCTCGTCGCCGTCTCCCACCTGGTCGCAGCGCTGCAGAGCCCAAGATTCGCTTGCGGGGGCGTTCTCTCCCTCTCCTGTGAAAAGGCGACTCTATTCTACAGGGATTTGAGTGAAGCTTCATCGGGTACTGTCACTGCGTCCGGGTGGGTTTCCCTCTGCGATTGCTCGCATACGTCGCGGATTTGATTGTCTTGAACAGGGTGGAATTTCCCATCGGCGAGGAAGTCGCTTTGCAGATCTATAATGCAGGGACTCCATCGCCGCACGGAGTGGAGGGCAAGACGGTCCTGGACCCGAGCTACCGCTCGGCGCACGAGCTCAAGGTGCGTCGTTCGCCCGAATCTGCGAGCATGGCTGAGTGTTCCCGCAGCCAGAGCAATTTGCCATCAATTTCGACCCTACTACTTTGACCAATGGTGTACTGGGAGCGATTTCGTCGCTCGCTGTCCAGTCGGCCACCGTTTACGCGGTACAGTACAAGCTGAACGCATACCCGACTGGCGGATTCTTCAAGGCTCACCGAGAGTCAGTAGCTTGTTCCCCTACACTCTCAATTGAGCTCACGCTCCAGTCTTGCAGCACTCCTCGGGGCGAGGATCATCTGGGGACGCTCATGTTCTGCCTGCCCACCACCTTCACCGGTGGCGAGCTCGTCGTTCGCAGCAAGGCCGCTCAGCAAATTACCTTCGACTGGGCAGCGGCAAGCCTCGAAGGCAGAATTTCGCGGGGTTTCCTCTACGCAGACTGCGACCACGAGGTCCTCCCGGTGCTTTCCGGGACCCGCATCACCATCTCGTACGACGTCTTTCGCAACCCGTCGCGCGCGTGCGCTCTCACAACTTCCCTCTCGTCGTCAAATTCCGATGTCGACGAGGAAGAAGAATCTACACACCAAATTTCGGCCGACTCCGATGATAAAACGTCCGAAGGCGACGGCGAGTCGGACATCGGGAGCGAGTGCCAGTTTATGCGTCGTCCTTCGGCTCGAGCGACACGATCAATCTCAGCACGGATCCGACATTCTTCTTTCTCAAGGACATGGTATTCTCCGAAACCTTCCTCCCAGAGGGTGGTATCCTCGCCATCGGCCTTCAGCACGAGTACCTACGAGGGGACACACCCTCGCACAAGTTCGTCGAGCTCCTCCCCAGCCGGATGAAAGGAGGCGACAGCTTCCTCATTCGTGCTATCAATGCTCTCAGCCTCGAGTACGAGTTCCAGTCGGTGTACGATCCCGAGCTCAACGGCGACACTTACTCGGACGAGGACGAGGATTCAGCAGACGTTGATGAAGCACTCGCGGCCGACCCCACTCACCGCAGCTTGTACACTACGACAAACTCTGCAACGGGAAACGGTCTACGCCACGAAGGTAGCTCCTTTCACTTAGTCAAGGAGATGGGTGCCTGCGTGCGCAACGACGTCGTCTGGGTTCGCGCGGCGAGCGGCTACGCGGAGTCCGCTGCGTACGTGGCGTACGGCAACGAGGTACGATCCACCTTGCAGTACCTTAATATCTCTACTGACCAGGATTTCTGGCACAGCACTCCATTGAGCATCTGTACACCGCGTGCGCCGTTTTCATTACTTTGCCAGCGATGGCGGCAGCGTCCGAAGGAGAAGACGCTTGATAGGATGGGATATGTGTAAGGGTGGTTCAGCCTGAAATCGCTTGGGTGACTGCGTCTACCGCCCACGATTCCGGCTGCCTCGCGCGCTGCTCCGCTTGCCCTCAAGTTCCCTTCGCGACCCTTTTGGACAGCGCGGGGCTGAGAGAAAGCGTGACTCAATTTCTGTCCACTCGCTACGCAAGTGAGCAAGCCATGATGCATCTCTTCCCATTCTTCATTCCTCCGTCGTCGACCATTCCTGCGCGGTGTGAGCTGGCCCGAGCTCCGCGAAGTACTTCCCACAGCCGACCGCCGCGGGGCTCCGTTGCCACGCACACCATTCTCCGCGCTCCTGGTGCCACTCTACCGCCCTCCCTCCCCTACACTCCCCGAGTTCGTCGAGTGTCTGTGGCGGCCGGGCACGCTCGCGTGGACGAGACGGCCTGGATCAGCGCGCGCCGAACACGGATAGCACGGAGCACCAGCAATGTCTCCAGGCGTATCTCCAAGTAGAGGGGATCCGAGGCCGGCCGAGACGCGTGGCTGGCGCGGTCAGGTCCAGGTTCGCTGCACGCGCTGGTGTCGTGAGTCGCCAGTGGGCCCCGACGCATCGAGCGCCTGTTGACGCATCCTCCTCCCGACGTAATCAGGCTCGAACCTCAACTTCTATCGCGTAAGCAAGCGAGGTTGATCAAGGTGGAAATCAAGCCTAACTCGGGCAGCCTCGGGCAGCTCCACCTCCTCTGGTTCACCGTCGTGCCCCTGGTTGCGTCGGGCATCTTCTACGCCTCGAACGGGGCCAACAGAATATCGTACATCGACTGCCTGTTCATGACTGTCTCTCCGATGACGATGACGGGGCTCGAGACCGTGTTGATGGCATCCCTCACGACCTGGCAACAAGTGCTCATGTTTGCAAGCATCTTGCCTCTCTTCATCTTCCTGCACTCATGGGGATTTTCATCACACAGCTCCTCATGATCCTGGGGTCGACGTCGTCAATCAGTATCGTCATGGTCCTCGTCAGACTGTGTGTGCTTCGTGCAGACTCCATTGCTCCAGCACTACCTAGTTGATATTGCCTGCATGCACAGGCGGTACTTCAAGAAACGTTTTCATGCCCTCGCCTCGCAACAGTCTGCAATTCTACCCGTACGTCAGTGGTTCCAGGGCGTGTCCGTCCTCCTATATGGCACTGCAGGACGATGCTCACTCTCGGCTCCAGGAAAGGGGGAGGAACGGCGGCCACATACGATTGGACATGATCAAGCGGGTTGACTCTCCGCTAGCGTTCGACAATGGCATCCTCCTCGAGTCCGCGCGCCGTCGTGAATCCATCGAGGAGGTGCAGCGGCACGCCAATCCTCGCGACTCGACATCGCCGTCCGAGGAGCCGGCTTCAGACGCGGAGAACCCAAAACCAGAACTGTACCACCATTGTGTTCCTTCCATCAACAGCGTCCAGCCTTCTTACTTTCTTGCGCACACAGATCGCACGGAGTGCAATTCGACTCTCCGGACCCGTCCTTGCGCCACCGCCCCAACCACTCAAGGAGGACTACGGGTGCCTATCTAGACTTTTCTCTTGAACAAAATAATAGTTCGAGCTTACTTGTGTCATCCCCACAGCCCGATCTCACGACCTCTCGCTCCCGCCACGAGGCCGCACGCTCACCCGAACCCGGACGATTGAGGTGCACCCGGACGCCGGGAACTTCGGGGGATTCCCGAACCCCGTTGCAAGGCTCACTTCTGCTTTACTAGCCTGCCGAACCACCCTTCCCCGCACTACGACATTCGCGTCGGTTCACGCGGGCGGAGAGCTCGTTGCGAGCAAGACAGCTGGCGCCAAGCTCATGAGCTACCTCACGTTCGACGCCAAAGTCGGGCGAAACTCAAACTTCCATAAGCTCACGTCCGCACAAGAGGAGGAACTGGGAGGAGTCGAGTACAGGGTGCGTGAGAGGGGCTCTCGCGGCGTTGCGATGCTGACTTTCGCGGAGCGCAGGCGCTGTCCCTTCTCCTGCGCGTCGTCGTCTGCTACTGGTTCGGCATGCAGCTCTTGGCCGTTTTGATTCTCGCACCCTGGCTCAGCACCTCGGGCACGTACAAGTCTACATTCAACAACCCGGGCACCCTCGTCGTCAACCCGACTTGGTTCACGTTCTTTCAGATTTTTTCTGCCTTCAGCAACGATGGGCTCAGGTGCCTGTTACGATTATTCGCTCATGGGCAGCTACTCACTGCGCACCGCAGCCTCGATGATGCCAACATGACGGACTTTGGACGCGCGTACTTGCTTCAAATCGTTCTAGGGTTCTTGATCCTAGGCGGAAACACAGCTTACCCGATATTTCTGAGAATCATAATGTGCGTGCAGGCGCTTCTAGCACGCTCTGGTAGTACTGATTTAGAGCCTTCCTCAGCTGGAGCCTGTCGAAAGTGGTCCGGCAGACTTCGCGGACGCACGAAACACTTCGGTTCTTGCTCGGTGAGTATCCATATGTCTTAAGGCTGTCAGAGCGCTCTGAAAAATTTCTTTCAGACCATCCACGGCGTTCTTTTATCTACCTCTTTCCCAGCTAGTGCGTGGTTCCTTCCAGACAGACGATACGCGCGCTCACATCTTCTCTCCTCCCAGTCAAACGTGGTTCTTGGTATGAGGACTTATCACTCGTGATACTGTAGACGCTTACTCGATCCTGGGCCAGGCCTTCGTCCTTGCGGTCCTCGAGTGTGTTGCGCTCGAGTTCCAGGGAGGGACCCCAGCTGACTCTGGTGTCCCAGCTGCGTCGACTGGTTCGCGTTCCTCGTCCTCGACATCGGAAACCCCGTCATAGAGTCGATTCCAATAAATCAGGTAGGCTTCACTGGGATTCCCAGACCCCGCGAGTCTGACCCAGTCCCCGCGCAGCGCGTCTTGAACGGCCTTTTTCAAGCGCTCTCCGTGCGAAGTGGCGGGTTTGCCATTGTCAACCTCTCCAAGATTGCGCCCGCTCTCCAGTTTCTGTACCTCGTCATGATGTACATCGGAGGCGAGTCGACGAGCCGTCCGAGTCCGTGCTTTCGATCAGAGCTGATTCCCGTCGCTGTGGCACAGTGTATCCCATCGCAATCTCGATTCGCAGCACCAACGTGTACGAGGAGAAGTCTATGGGAATCTTCGACGAAGACATCGAGGAGGACGAGCGCGACGCGGAGGGGCGCTTCGACAAGTCGCAGTCCGCGACGTCGTACGTCGCGTACCACGTTCGGCGCCAGCTCTCGTTCGACTTAGTGGGTCGTCATCTCGGACTGTGAAAGCAAAATCTGAGCATGCCTGGTGGGGAGCAGTGGTGGCTGGCGCTCGCCGTCTTCCTCAGTGAGTTCTCCCCTGCCGGAGGTCCGGAACGACGCTCACCGCTTTGGCAGTTTGCGTGATTGAACGCAGTACGATCGAGGATGGTGCAATACCGTGCGTTGGATCCTCTTTTTATCAGCTCCAAGCTAGACCTGACTTTTCGAGTGGACCAGGTGGATCACAGGTCCGTGTGGCGCGCAAGTTACCACTTTGACCCAGAAACTGATGCCGCGACAGTGTTTACGATCATGTTTGAGGTTTCTTCTTCCTACGGGACTGTTGGGCTCTCCCTTGGAACCCCACTCGTCAGTCTCCCCGCCACAACTCCGCGGACACACATTCATGCCCGCGCTTCGCAGGCCTCGACCTCGCTCAGCGGCGCCTTCCGCACGCTTTCGAAGCTCGTTATCATCTTCGTGATGATCCGAGGCCGACACCGCGGGCTTCCAATCGCGATTGACCGCGCGGTGATGCTGCCTTCAGAGGCGCGAACGCCAGCTGCGCCGACTCCGGTGAAGGACGAAGACGACGAGATGATGGATTCGGGCGTGATGAGTCCACGTTGAAATCGAGGTAAGGCTTCTGGAGGACCCCGGGCCGAATGTGCCAAAACATGCAGTCCACACCTGCTACGACGAATGAGCGTCGCGCCGAGTGGCAGCACCGCCTGCCCATCGCCACTCTCCGGCTTTCCTTACAATCTCCCACCCAATCCCAGCACCGGGACACAGCGATCGTTTCGAGCCCACACACGATCTTGCATGCGTTGACCCCTGCCCAGCCCCTCACCGCCATCGTCCTCCCCTCACCCCCAACTCCATCACCACACCACCGCCAGCCAAGTCCATGCGACCGATACAGAAGGAGAGTCGTATAGAGAGTAGGAAGGGAAGGAAGGGGTCCCGAGTCGAGAGTTCGAGTCGTTGGATGCGCGCTTAAAGGTTGAGCTTTGTGCGGCGCCAGTGACGACGCTTAGCTGAGGGATTGAATGCAATCATGAGTACAGATCGGGAAAAGCTAGGGTGTGTGCTCGCTCACCGTTGTACTGGATCTTGGTGTCCGACTTCTACGGAGGCGGCGAGCGAGTTAGCTCCTGCAAGATACGGAACAACGACACGACGAGACGACGAACAAGACGGAACCACTGGGGGATGGGGCTGCGTACGGAGAAGCAAGGTCAGCCTGCGTTCAGGTGTGCGTCCAGACATCGGGAGATGCGACGAACCGGTTCTGCTTGTTGGCCTTGGCCAGGATGACCTTGGTGCGGAAGGTCTTGTTGGAAGGCATCTGCACGATCCGAGGAAACGGTCAGCGGTTCGCCCTCCTGGTGCCGGGGTGCTCGTCCGGTCCGCAAAGCTGCCGCCCGTCGTCCGCCCGCGCCCAAATGCTCCCAAGCAGCCGGCGGGCGGCAATTCGACCAGCATTCCGTCCCCATCGTCCTCCTACATCTCTCCCGGCCCCTGCGAGCGCTCCAGCAGCGCGCCACCCCCCACCGCGAATTTTGACGTCGGGCGACAGGACGCGCGGGCAGCGGAGACGGCGCGGAGAGGCGATTTCGAGGGCGCGGCGCGGCGGGGACAGTGGGCTTGCGTGCGTGGTGCGCAGACTTACGGTGAGGCTTCGTGGGACGCTTTACGGGGGGCCACGATCGGTGTCGACGGGCGCTTGGATGACTGGCGAGGTTAGTACTTCGTGGTTAACCATTTTGGGAATTTGCCCCGCTGTCGCACTTTCGCGCGGAGGTTTCGACCGCGAACTCCCCCTTGAGGCCGGCGGCTGCGGTCTCCCTGCTCAGGATCTGCGACCCCCGAGTGAGACGCTTCAGAATGTGTACGTGCAGCCGTTCGGCAGAGAAAGACGGCCAGCTCACTCGCCGACCGTGCAGCCCAGCCCGACACGTGAGAACTCCCCCCGGGTGCTCGGATACGCGCTCGCACTGACGCAACGGATCCCTTTGTAGCACCACGTACGAGGACGAGAAGCCGAAGGACCTTGGTGAGCCTTGTTCCAGCTGCTCAGCCCCTTCCCCGCACGCGCGTTGCCAGCCGCTCGGCACCCGCTCGCCTCGCCACCTCCTCACACGTTCCGAATACGGACGCTGACTATGTTCGGCTTTCGTTCCACAGACTTTGATGACTCGGTCAGTAACAACTGTTCTGTCCTGGTCTCCGTGGACCGGCCGATGGGTGGAAGACGGGCCGGCAGTGGGCGAGGCGAGTTGTCAGACGCTCGCGCTGCGCGATGAGCTCGGGCACAGTGCGAATAAAGCTGAGTCGGTGCGCGAGTGGAAAGCGACCCTTAGGAGCTCCGGGGTTATGCCGCCTGAAGGGGACCCCGGTGGTGCCAACTGCGCTCGAGTGCCCACAGCTACTGACGCGCGCTCTTGCTCTTCACTAGCGACCTTCCTCGACGACCCGCCACCGCCGCCGCTCTGCCTCGCGCTCGCGCTCTCCCGTTCAACGCGAGAACCGCTCCCGCTCGCGCTCGCCCGCCGCACGCCGCTCAGTCAGCCCGCGCCGGATGGACACCGATGACCCCGCCGCGGTGAGGTCGCCTTCGCTCGGAGGTGGCGGAGGACCCAAGTGGGCCGGCGTGCCCGAGGGTCGCGACCAGCGCTCGCCCGGCGCGTACGATCCCAAGAAGGCCGCGAGCCGCGAGGTCGCCGCGGCCGAGGCGGCCAAGCGCAGCAAGAAGGAGTGCCGCGTCTACGTCGGCAATCTCAGCTTCGGCACAAAATGGAACGACCTGAAGGACTTTATGAGGGAGGGTGGGTCCCCTTTCTTTGCGGGTTGGGGCTGGGCTGGGACTGGGACCGGGACTGGGACTGGCGCTGGCGCTGGTGGTGTGGTGGCCGAAGGCGTGTGTGGGTTCGGGCTGGGGCAGGAAGGAACCCGAGGCGCAGGCTGGGGGGGGATGGCAATGAAAGCAAATATGAAGAACCGACTGACCTCCCTATC
>ERZ1463038.62-NODE-62-length-26721-cov-35.188555_pt1 | contig 26721 bp, 22 predicted proteins | sample MGYA00564479_ERZ1463038 | MGnify/ENA primary metagenome ERZ1463038 (study PRJEB39244, sample SAMEA3635134) | Helicobacter pylori | study: EMG produced TPA metagenomics assembly of PRJEB11511 data set (Assembly of a 5300-year-old Helicobacter pylori...
CCGTTCAAGAACTGAACTGGTTGCTGGATGGTTTTGACCTCTGGCGCAACCGCCCGTATCAAGTTTTAACCCCTCGATTCGTTGCCTGATCGGATATAATCCGGGCATGAATTTGATGCCTGATAGCCTTCCTGATGATCCGGTTCTGCTCAAGCAAATGCTTGTGCAAATGCTCGGTGAGCGTCAAGTAGACAAGGGCCAGATCGTCGATCTGAAAGAACAGATCAAGTTGTTGCGCGACCGATTGTTCGGTCGAAAGTCCGAGTAAACAGTCGATCCGCAGGCGCCGCAACTCGCGCTCTTCAATGAGCCCGAAAGCATCGTGGTTCCGGTCAGCGAAGAGTCTGACGAAGAAGTCGTTGCCCCAACCAAACGCCGTGGCAAACGTAAACCACTGCCTGCCGACCTGCCGCGCATTGAAATCATCCACGAACTGCCCGAACACGAACTGACCTGTGTCTGCGGTTGCCGCAAACACACCATCGGTGAAGAAACCAGCGAACAGCTGGAGATCGTGCCGATGCAGATCCGCGTTATCAAACACATCCGCAAAATTTACGGGTGTCGTGGCTGTGAAACCACCCCGGTCACTGCCGACAAACCGGCGCAGTTGATTGAAAAGAGCATGGCCAGCCCCAGTGTCCTTGCGATGCTGCTGACCACCAAGTATGTCGACGGTCTTCCGTTACATCGCTTCGAGACGGTGCTGAGTCGGCACGGCGTGGATATCCCGCGACAGACATTGGCGCGCTGGGTTATTCAATGCGGCGAACACTTGCAGCCTTTGCTCAATTTGATGCGGGTTCGGTTGCTGGAAAGTCCCGTCATCCACTGCGATGAAACGCGGGTGCAAGTGCTGAAAGAGCCAGGTCGAGACCCGACCAGCCAATCCTGGATGTGGGTGCAGGCGAGTGGTCCGCCGGATCGAAAAGTGGTGCTGTTTGACTACACGACCAGCCGTGCGCAGGAGGTGCCTTTACGCCTGCTCGAAGGTTATCGCGGCTACGTGATGACGGACGATTACGCAGGCTATAACGCCTTGGCCGCGCAACCGGGCGTTACGCGGCTGGCTTGTCTGGCGCACGCTCGACGCAAGTTCGTCGAAGCGCAAAAAGTGCAACCCAAAGGCAAAACTGGCCGTGCCGATATAGCGCTGACGATGATCAACAAGCTGTACGGCATCGAGCGTGAGCTGAAAGACGTGAGCGATGAGCACCGCTTGGCAGGTCGGCAGGAAAAGAGTTTGCCGGTCCTGGCGCAACTGAAAAGCTGGCTGGAGAAAACACATCCCCAGATTACGCCGCAGAGCGTGCTGGGCCGAGCCGTCAGTTATCTGGCCAGCAACTGGAGCCGGCTGGAACGTTACGTGGAGGCTGGTTTTTTACCGATAGACAACAACAGGGCTGAGCGCGCAATAAAACCGTTTGTAATAGGCCGCAAAGCATGGCTTTTCAGCGACACACCCAAGGGCGCCAACGCGAGTGCCCAGATCTACAGCTTGGTCGAGACCGCCAAGGTCAACGGCCAAGAGCCCTATACGTGGCTGCGCCACGTACTGGAACGACTGCCGCATGCGCAGTCGGTGGCCGACTACGAAGCGCTATTGCCATGGAACTGCTCGCCAGAGATGCCAAGGTAAACGTAAAGCCCATCTAACGGTATGTGGGGTTTATGGGTCGCTTACGTACTGTCGACGTGAACATACGGGAGTTGCATCGCCAATTTCTAGGTCGATGGCCTAATCCCACTTGCCTGGGTGATCATAGGAGTAGAGCCTTAACCTCTTCATCGGTGACCTACGACTAGTATGACGCCCATAGTAAAGGGCATCTGCTACTTTTCACGCAAAGGTAAACTATCTATTCATAGGTTCGCCAAAGCTGAGAGGTGGGCTTCCAGTTTTAAGATTTATGAAGTCCGTTACGGACGGTGCAACCATTCATCTGGATGTAATTGCCGAAGATCTTCGTCACGCTGACGCTAACTTTACATTTTTCTGATTTTAGCGAAGCTTGTAACCTGTAATCTATTGATAGTTAATGGTTTTTTGTTGTTTTTTCTTTGTTGTTAACAATCTTATATCTACTACCATTTTAGGATATAGCTCCTCAGCTGTAAAAAAGGCCCGTAGCGTCCAACGCTACGGGCCTTTTGGTTTGTGCGTAGCCCATGTCTGCGATTCATTGACCTCCATCTACCGGTGGGAGCCGCCCTACTCGAATAGGTTTCGGTTTGGTTTTCTGGATGACTGAGTTATACGGTTACTTAAAGTACTGCGCCACTTACTGCGCAAGTTGTTAATTGCTAATTATGTCAACATGGATTGATGGATTGGTTCATGTGGGAATACTCCTGGAAATTATTTTTAATAATTAGATGTGTCGCTATAAACCAGCCATTTGCTATGATTTTCTTTTTTTAGGCGGCGGTTGGAAATGGAGTGGGCAAGAGGTGGCCTAATTAAGGTTCGTGTTTCTGAGTTTCCAGGATATTTTGAAGTAAAGGGTTTTGAACGGAACTACCTTGACTATTTTGATCGTGCCTGTTGTCCGTGGCGTTTTTTGTACGCTATCGGCTTTGTAATTATTGCTTTTGGTTTGACAGGCTTCTTTGTAAGCCCTACCGCTATCATTTTTGATTCAAAGCTCAGCACAATGATTTCGCATCTGATCAGCCTCAATCGTGGGTCCATGATTGAGGCTGGCATTCTATGTATGGTGTGTGCCGCCCTGCTGGACGAATGGGCCAACCAGAGTCTGCTTTCACCAAAATTATACTTCGACAAACATTATCGGCTTGAGATGTCTGACACATCAGTTGCCGTGTTGACGACAAAAATACTTTATCAGAAGGGTGACAGATTCTACGTATGTTCAGAACGGGAACTCAAGGCGGCTATACGTGCCGTACAAGGAGCGGGTTGAATACGAGGCGCAGTGATGAGTAATGGTTTTTCTCCGGCTGAGTGTTCTATGAGTATGTTGAGTTATTAGGTGAGGATGATCCCGCTGTCATCGGAAGTGAGGTTATATAGAACTTAGTGACGTGTAGGCGCGCGCTTGCTCGTGATAAATCGGCTCTGCCCGGTGCGATAGTGAATCCACTACTTTTCCGACTCTGTTAGCCGATCGCGGCGGGACGCATAGTTGCAAGCGCGCTCTTACATGGTGTTGCTCTCTACCGCTCGATCGTCCGGCTCCAGCGCGCATTCCATTCCGGGCGTTGCTGATTAACCTGATCCCAATCAATCGAGATGGCCGTCTCCAGGTATGCGTTCATCGCTGCGACCTGGCTGCGGGTTTTATCGGTGGTTGGGGTTTTTGGGTTGGAGGGGATTTGGTCGCCTTCTTCCAGTGCCGGGGCCTGCGCTTCCGGGCTCAGGAGGTAGGCGGCGAGTTTTTGCGCGAGCTCGGGCTGGTTGTTGTTGGCGATGGTGCATTCGGCGACGTTGAGTACCACCGCACCTTCTTTGGGTTGTGCGTATTCAACCGGCACGCCGAGCAGTTTCAGGGTGGAGACCTGGGTCGGTGTCAGGGGGAAGAGGGCGGCTTCGTCGGTTTGCACCATTTCGGAAATCTTCGCTGAGCTGGCGATGTATTCCAGTACGTTGGGGCCGACGGTTTTCGGCCAGGCCTTGAAGCCCGGTTCGACGTTGGTTTCGCTGCCGCCCTGGATACGGTTGAACATCAAGAAGCCGTGCAGGCCATAGGTCGACGAAGCCAGGGACTGGAAGACTACTTTGTCCTTGTAACGACTGTCGGCCATGTCCATCCACGAGGTGGGAGCGCTCCAGCCTTTCTCCTTGAACATTCGTGTGTTGTAGGCGAGGCCGGTGACGCCCAGGGTTACTGCTGCGGCTTCTTCCTTGATCCGAGCCTTGGCCGGAATGTCTGCCAGCGCCGCGCTTGGCTGCAGCTTGCCGCACAGGCCCATGGAGATGGCGCGGTACATGATGCCGTCGTCGAGGAACATGACGTGTAGTTGCGGGTTGTCCTTGCTGGCCTGGACCTTGGCCAGAATGTCAGAAGAGGTGCCGGGTACGATCACCACCTTGACGTTATTGGCCTTCTCAAAAGCCGGCAAAACCTTGTCGGCATAGACGCGTTCCATGGTGCCGCCGTTCATGCCCAGATACAGCGTCGGTTCGGCATGCGCCGGTGCCGTGAGCAGCAGGCTGGCCAAGGGTAGACAAGACAGGGCGATACGTTTGACGTTCTTCATTGAAGTGACCTTCCTCTAGGCAATTGAATGACGGTCCCCGCGTGCAGCGACCGGTTTGGCGTAAACGCGGCGGGTTGAAAGCGGCTGATGGAAAACGCTGTGATGGGTTGTGTTGTGCCGCCGGTACAGACCAACTCGGCCAAGGCTTCACCCACTGCCGGGCCGATTTGGAAACCGGCACCGGCAAAGCCGAAGCCATGCAGCAAGCCGGGTTGAGTGGTGCTGGCGCCGATCACCGGTTCGCGATCGGGCAGATAACCTTCGGTGCCACTCCAGGTACGAATCGCCTGAGCGCCTGTCAAAAAGGGGTACAGCTCGGCGGCGTTGCGCAGGATATCCAGCACGGCGGCCTGTCCAGGGCGAGCCGACTCCGGGCCTAACGCGAACCCCTGGCCGCCGCCCAGTACGCAATTCCCGCGTGCGACCTGGCGCGCATAAATCCCGCCGCCTTCCACGCCGGTACTCACATCCATGACCATGGGCAATGGCTCGGTGACGAGCATCGCCGGATGCCCTGACTGCATCGACACCGGTTCGTCGAACTTGGCGGCGAGGGTGCCAGCCCACGCACCCGCACAGTTGAGCAGCCATGGTGCGCGGACCGTTAAACCCTTGGCGCTACGCACCTGAAACATCTGCCCATCGTGCGCGACGTCGATGACGTTGGCCTGCTCGAACACTTGCGCGCCCAAGCGTTGCGCGGCGCGGGCAAAGGCCGGAGAGACGAGTCGTGGGTTGGCGTGGCCGTCATCGGGGCACAGCGAGGCACCGACTGCCACATCGCCGACCCAGGGGAAGCGTGCTCGCAACTCGGCACGGTCGAGCAGTTGCAGGCCGAGGCCAAAGCCTTGGCTGTCCTCGGCGTAGGCCTGCAGCGCGGCCATGTCTTCATGGCTGCGGGCGAGCTTGAGATGCCCTGAGCGCACGTACTCCCCGTCGATGCCGATCAGTTCATGCAAGCGGCCCCAGATCTGGTGGGCGCGTTGGGACAATGGCAATTGGCTCAGCGGTCGACCCTGACGGCGCACACCGCCGTAGTTCACACCACTGGAATGTGAGCCACAAAAGTCACGCTCCAGCAGTGCCACGCGCTTGCCCATGCGGACGAGCATCAAGGCTGCCGACGCACCGACAATGCCGCCGCCGAGAATCACCACATCGGTTTCGATCACTGCGCTCATGGCTCGATCTCCACGCCGAACGGTAACGGCTTGATCGGTGCCTGACCGCGCAGCCGACCGATACTGTCCAGCGCCCGGCCGCTGCGTTGGGCGACGATTTCTGCCGCTGCCGCGCCGCACATTCGGCCCTGACACCGGCCCATACCAACCCTGCAATGGGCCTTGACCCGGTTGAGTTCCCAATGACCCTCATCGACCACTGTCCGCACGTCGCCGACCGAGACCTCTTCGCAGCGACACAGGATCAATTCATCGGGCGCTTCAGCGGCCCAATGTGTTGGGAAGGGGAACGCTGTTTCCAGACCATGCCGAAAGCGTTCGATGGCCGCGAGTTTGTGTTCCAGATGTGTACCGCGCGCGCTGTCGACGTTGTGTCCGCTGTCTTCGAGCAGCGCCAGGGCGGCACGCTCTCCGGCCATTTCTGCGGCGTCAGCGCCCATGATGCCGGCACCGTCGCCCGCCAGGTATACCCCTTCAACACTGCTGCGCCCGGCACTGTCGCGACGTGGCAACCAGGCACGGTTCAATGCGCTCCAGAGGAATTCGCAGACCAGTAGATCGGCCAGTTGCGTCTCGCTGCGCAACGCGTGGGCGAACGCGATGGCATCACACTCCAGGCGTTGTTGGCGCTTACCTTTGTGCCAGAGCGCAGCACTGACCCGTTGTTCGCCGTCAATGCGTTCAAGTGTTGCGCCCTGATGCACCGGGATACCGTGAGCGGTCAACCAACTGCGGTAATACAGGCCCTTGGCCAAGGTGCCGGGCTGACCGATCAAAGCAGGCAATGCTTGGCATTGGGCGCTGAAGGGGGCGCTGTCGAGCACTGCCACGACCTTGGCGCCAGCCTTGGCGTATTGATACGCGACCAGATACAGCAGGGGGCCGCTGCCACAAAAGGCCACTCGCTCACCGATGGCGCAGCCCTGATATTTCAAGGCGATCTGTGCGGCGCCCAGGGTGTATACCCCCGGCAAGGTCCAGCCCGGCACCGGTAGAACGCGGTCGGTGGCGCCAGTGGCGACGATGATTCGTGAGTACTCCAATCCGCTGGCGTGTCCATTGTGCAGGGTATCCAGGCGGCCGTTTTCGGCATTCCACACCAGTGTTTCAGGGCGGTAGTCGATCTGCGCTGCCAGCTCATCCATGGTGCGATGGACCGCGTCGGCTTTCGAGGCCTCGAAGCCGTACACTTGCTGTGCCGAACGCTGAAAATTCGCGGGTTGGCGCCGATAAATCTGCCCGCCACCGCGCGGGGCTTCGTCCACCAGGCAAGGCTTGACCCCATGGGCCAGCAGGGTTTGCGCGGCCCGAATCCCTGCCGGGCCGGCACCGACAATGACCACCTTATGTTCGCTCATGGCCTGCGCCCTGGTTCACGGCTGACGTCTTGGCCTGCTTCGAGCAAGGTTGAGCAGGCGCGCACGCGGCGGCCGTCGCCCAGGCGTACCCAGCAATCCTGGCACGCACCCATCATGCAGAAGCCCGCGCGCGGTTCGGCACTGAAGTCGCTGCCGCGCACGTGCTCGGCACAGGTCAATACGGCGGTCAACAGGGTGTCTCCCTGCAAGCCATTGGCCGGCTGACCGTCGAGGGTAAAAGCCAGGCGTGGACGATCAAGTTCGGCCAGTCGTTTGAACAACGCCATCTCAGTGCCCCCCCTCAATGTTTACCGACCAGAACCCGGTCCAGGCCATAGACCCTGTCGAGCAGAATCATGGTGCCTGCGGTCAGGGCGATGACCAGCGCCGAGACAGCTGCCATCATTGGGTCGATGGATTCGGTGGCGTACACATACATGCGCACCGGCAGCGTTTGGGTCGCGGGTGAGCTGACGAAGATCGACAGGGTGACCTCGTCGAAACTGTTGATGAACGCCAGCAGCCAGCCACCAGCTACCCCCGGCAGAATCATCGGCAAGGTGATCTGACGAAACAGGGTAAAACGGCTGGCGCCAAGGGATTCGGCGGCCTGCTCGGCGCTGCGATCAATCCCGATGGCTGCGGCGATCACCAGGCGCAACACGTACGGGGTGATGATCACTACGTGGGCCAGCATCAGCCAGAAGAAGCTGCCGTTGACGCCCATCAGCGCGAACAGGCGCAACATCGCCACGCCCAGTACCAGGTGCGGAATGATGATCGGCGACAGGAACAGGCCGTTGAAAAAGTCACGGCCGGGAAATGTGTGGCGGGTAATCGCCAGCGCGGCAGGCACTGCAATCAAGGTCGCGAGGGTTGCGGCGACGAAGGCCAGGATCAAGCTGTTGTAGAACGCGTGGATAAAGTCTGCGCGTTCGAATACCGCCCTGAACCAGCGCAGAGAGAAACCGGAAGTCGGCAAGCTCAAGGTGTTCTCCGGGGTGAAGGCCACCAGGCACACCACCACCAATGGCGCCATCATGAACAGCACCACCAGCGTATGAAATCCCAGCGACAGAGGACCGTTTTTAGACATGCCTTATTCCCCCAACGTTTTTTTATAGCGACCTTCGACCATGCGGTTCCAGCTCAGCATGATCAGCAGGTTGGCTAACAGCAGCACCACGGCGAGGGTCGCGCCCATGGGCCAGTTCAGCTCCGAGAGGTATTGGTCATAGACCACCGTGGCGACCATTTTCAGACGTCGCCCGCCGAGCAGGCCGGGGATGGCGAATGAGCTGGCTGACAGGCCGAACACGATCAGGGTCCCCGAAAGCACGCCGGGCATCACCTGGGGCAACACCACCAAACGCATGACCTTGGCCTGACTGGCACCGAGGGACAGCGCGGCCTGTTCGGCGGCCGGGTCGAGTTTTTGCAGCGAGGTCCAGATCGGAATGATCATGAACGGCAGCATCACATGCACCAGGGCGATGACCACCGCGAACGGCGTATAGAGCAGTTTTACCGGGCGCCCGCCGAGCGCTTGAATCGCCTGGTTGATCAAGCCGTCGGCACCGAGCAACAGGCTCCAGCCAAAAGCCCGTACCACCACTGAAATCAGAAGCGGGGTCAGGATCAGGATCAGAAAAATCGAGCGCCACGGTGTGCCCATGCGACTGAGAATGTAGGCCTCGGGCACGCCGATCAGCACACACAGCAGGGTCACCAGCGCGCTGATCCAGAACGTGCGAAAGAAAATCTCGTAGAAGTACGAATCGCTGAACAGATCGATGTAGTGGGAGAGCGTGTAGGCGTCGTTCTTCACGCCGAGCTGGTAATCAAAGACGTTGAATGACAGTGCGAGTGTCAGGCACAGCGGCAGGATCAACAGGCACACGAACAACGCCATCGCTGGCGTCGACAATAAGTAGCCGCGTCCGCCCCGACGCATCGCCGCAAGGGCGCTCATGCATGCACCTCGTCGGCAGCCAGTACGCGCAACAGTTCGGCCTGCCAGTCGAGCCCGACTGCGGTGCCTTCGACCAGCGGCGCGCTGCCGTCGTTGCGGCGCACCACGGTCAATTCGCCCAAGTCGGTTGCAATGCGATACAGCCATTGGCTGCCCAGAAAGTAGCGGACCAGGATGCGCCCCTGCAGACGGCCGCTGCCGGTGTCCAGCATGTCGATTTTTTCCGGGCGTAGGCTCAGGGTCAGCTCGCCGTCGCCGCTGCTATGGCGTACTTGCGGGCAACCGGCGTCATCGAAGTCGCCTGCGAGCATGTTGGCCTTGCCGACAAAGCCGGAAATGAAACGCGTGCGTGGGTGTTCGTAGAGCTTGTACGGCTCGTCGATCTGGGTCACGCGCCCCGCCTGCATCACCACCACGCGATCACTGATCGACAGCGCTTCGGCTTGATCATGGGTCACCATCAAGGTGGTGATCCCGACTTCGCACTGGATGCGGCGGATTTCGAACTGCATTTCTTCGCGCAGATTGGCGTCGAGGTTGGACAGCGGTTCATCGAGCAACAACACCGGCGGCTCAATCACCAGGGCGCGAGCCAGGGCCACGCGCTGGCGCTGACCACCGGACAGCTCGCGGGGATAGCGGTCGGTATGCGGTGCCAGGCGCACAAGATCCAGCACCGTGGCCACTCGCCGGGCGATATCGGCTGCCGGGACCTTGCGCATGCGCAGGCCGAATGCAACGTTGTCGCGCACGGTCATGTGCGGGAACAGTGCATAGCTCTGGAACACGACCCCCAGGCCACGGCTGCTCGGTTTGGCGTCGGTGATGTCGCGGCCGTCCAGGATGATGCGTCCGGCGGTGGCGTCGACGAAACCCGCGATCATTTGCAGGGTGGTGGTCTTGCCGCAACCGGAAGGGCCGAGCAGAGAAACGAACTCGCCTTTTTCCACCGCCAGATGTGTGGCGACGACGGCGTCGATTGCACCGTAGCGTTTGCTGAGACCTTCGAGCTGGAGAAAAGCCATGCCTGCGTTCCACCTGTATTTATAGGGCGCGTCGAAACACGCTTTTTTGTAATGGGCAGATGCGAAGGGGTGCTGCGGGTGCGCTGGCGCTCGATCTGAGTCGGCTGCCAAATATTGTTCGATTCGCCCCTGTGGACTCAGATTAGGACGAAGCCTAGGATGGACGAAAGCGCGAATTTCACTGAAAGGAGTATTTTTTCACTTTCATTCAGTCAGCAAATTTCCATGAAGGATTTTGATAAATGAATTCCACTGATCGGAATAAAGAGGTGAAAGAAGTGGGCGTCGGTGGCGTCTCAAGGCTCTTCGCCGTGCTGCGAATGCTCGGCACGGCCCCCGACGGTGGTGAGAGGGTGACCCAATTGGCGCAGCAGGTCGGCTTGTCGCAACCGACCACGCATCGTCTGCTGCGCAGCCTTATGGAAGAAGGCATGGTCGAGCAGGATGGGCGCAGCAAGCGCTACCGCCTGAGCTTGGAGTTCTTTGCCTTGGCCGCCCGCGCGGGGAATACCGGCAACCTGCGTGATCTGGTCAGGCCCTCCATGCTCCGGCTCAGTGCTTCGTTGGGCGATTCGCTATTTTTGCTGGCGCGCAGTGGCTTCGATGCGATCTGTCTGGATCGCAGCGAAGGGCCGTATCCGATTCGCACGTTTACCGGTGACATTGGCGGGCGCGTGGCCTTGGGAGTGGGTCAGGGCAGCCTGGCGATTCTGGCGTATCTGCCTGAAGAAGAGCGCGAGACTGTGATCCGCTACAACCTGCCCAGGCTCAAGGACTTCCACCTGTATGACGAGGTGTTCCTGCGTTCGGAGGTGGAGAGTGTTCGTCGCCTGGGTTATGCGGCTCGCAACACCGGGGCGTTGCCCGGCATGGCCGGTCTGGCCGTGCCCATTCTGAACCGCGATGGGCATGCCGTGGCCGCGCTCAGCGTGGCGACACTCAGCGAGCGGTTGGGGCCGGACCGGTTGCCAACGGTCGTGGAGTTGCTCAAGCGCGAGGCAGCAGCCATCGGGCCGAAGATCAACCCGTTCGACCCGACCCTGCGCAGTCCTTCGCAAGTATTCGGTGGCTGACCCGTTCGCGGATCCTCGTGAAGGCCGCAGGTCTTGGGTCGCCACGGCACATCCCGAAAATCAGGAATAACCCCGCGATTTTATTTCGCTTGTGACGCGTAAGCATTCCTCGCTTATATGGCCGAGGAATTTTCTACGGGGCATTTTCTGTATGAGCAGCGCATCAATCAGCGGTTCGATATCCAGGGTCCACCCCATCACCCTGGATCACGGCAAGAACGCCGAGGTGTGGGATGACGACGGCAAGCGCTACATCGACTTTGTCGGTGGCATTGGTGTGTTGAACCTGGGGCATTGCAACGCGCGTATCGTCGACGCCATCCGCGAGCAAGCGACCAAGCTGACGCATTACTGCTTCAACGCTGTACCCCACGCGCCTTACAAACAATTCATGGTACGGCTCGCGGCGTTCATTCCAGTCAGTTATCCGGTCGTCGGCATGCTGACCAACAGCGGTGCCGAGGCTGCAGAAAATGCGCTGAAGATTGTTCGTGCTTACACAGGACGCACGGCGGTTATCGCCTTCGATGGCGGATTTCATGGGCGAACGCTGGCGACCCTGAACCTCAACGGCAAAGTAGCACCTTACAAACAAAAGGTCGGCGTGCTGCCGGGGCCGGTGTATCACTTGCCTTACCCGAGCAAGGATAACGGGGTCACCGCCGCAGAAGCGTTGAGCGCCATGGATCGATTGTTCAGCGTCGAAATCGACGTTGAAGAGGTAGCCTGTTTCATTCTGGAGCCGGTCCAGGGCGAAGGCGGCTTCCTTGCGTTGGACGTCGAGTTTGCCAAAGCCTTGCGTGCGTTCTGCGATGAAAAAGGCATTCTGCTGATCATCGATGAGATCCAGTCAGGGTTTGGACGCACCGGCCAGCGCTTTGCATTCTCCCGGCTGGGCATCGAGCCAGACTTGCTTCTGTTGGGGAAAAGCATCGCTGGCGGTATGCCGCTCGGCGCGGTAGTTGGTAAAAAGGCTTTGATGGATGCATTGCCCAAAGGCGGGTTGGGCGGCACGTATTCGGGCAATCCAATGGCGTGTGCTGCGGGCCTGGCCACCCTGGACCAGATGACTGACGCCAATCTGTCCTCGTGGGGCGAAGCACAAGAACACGCGATCATGAGTCGTTATCAGGGTTGGCTTGACAGCAAATTGTCGCCCTTCCTTGGGCGTCTGACCGGGGTCGGCGCCATGCGCGGGATCGAGCTGATCACACCGGAAGGAAAGCCCGCAACAGCCCAGTTGGCCACGCTCCTTGAAACCGCCAGAAACAATGGACTGCTGCTGATGCCCAGCGGCAAGGCCCGGCATATCATCCGCCTGCTCCCGCCGCTGACCACCGAGCTTGATGTGCTCAATGAAGGGTTGGATATCTTGGAAAAGTGTTTGGCCGAGCTGGGTTGATGTTCGCTGCCCGCAGGCGGTCAGGTCAGCAAGTCCGGGGTGTTAAAGTTGGTCAGCCGCAGATCATCGGGCGCACAGTCAAGCGCCTGTAAATCATGTGCCAATAACACCCGCATCAAACTACGTTCCCCTTGGTCCCAGCGCTTGCGCAACTCAGGCAGCAAGGACGTGGGGATCACACTGAACATAGGTTGCCATTGCCCGGCCTGTCGCACCATCAACGGTGAAGACGTCAGGCCTGCACGGCTCAATAGCTGCTCGATCAGCGGGCGATCAATCCTCGGCGCATCACACGCCAGAACCAGCACCCAGGCATGGTGCGCCACCGAAAGCCCCGCCAGGACCCCGGCCAGCGGTCCTGGAAAGTCGTGCTGTTCATCGCCCACTAACTGATCCGCAAATGCCTGATAGCGATCCTGATTGCGGTTGCAGGAGATGATCAAGTCATCGGTCAGCGGCCTGACAACGTCGTGCACATAAGCGATCAAGGGCCGGTCGTTCCACAGGATAAGCCCTTTATCCTGCCCGCCCATGCGCTGCCCGCGTCCACCGGCCAGCAGCAGAATCGAGCAGGGCACACCTTGCTCTGCGTGGTCATTCGATGAAGCGTTCATGCGCAGCACTCAAAAAATTGATACGGCGACGATCCCATGGACAGTGCCAAGGCGCCAGTCAGCTCAGTACGTAATCCACAGGTTCGAGCACGGGCGGTAGATCGGTCTCACCCAGCGCGTCCAGCACTTCACGCTCAATGGTTCGCACAATAAAATCGGTAGGCAGGTTGTGTTCGTTGCGACCAAATGGGTCCTCCAGTTCATCGCCAATGGCGTCGAGCCCGAAGAAGGTGTAGCTGACGATCGCGGTGAAAACAGGTGTCATCCAGCCCAGAGGCTCGGCCATGGCGAAGGGCAGCAGGATGCAGAACAGATAAATCGTCCGGTGCAGGAGCAGTGTGTAGGGAAAGGGCAGCGGTGTGGTTTTGATCCGGTCACACGCGGTGAGGGTGCGTGTCAGGTTGCTCAGGCGGGTTTCCATCAGGGTGTAGCGCCATTCACTGATGTTGCCAGCCACGGCCAGATCAGAACATTGTTGGCCAACGTGACGCAGGATGCGTTCACTGATATTCGGGGTGCTGGGCGCTGGCGCGAAGTCCAGCCAGGGGCGGGCCTCAGCCAACTCGTCTTCCCCGCGCAGGTGGGCGTTCAGGGCATGGGAGAAGCCGCACAGATTACGCAGAATACTCCCGCGTTCGGCGAGGTCCTTAATGACCTGGGTTTCGCGGATCATTGAGCGCATGTCCATGATCATTTCCCCCCACAACTTGCGCCCCTCGTACCAGCGGTCGTAGCACATGGTGTTGCGGAAACTCATGAAAATCGACAGCGAGAGCCCGAGCAGCGTGAAGGGCGTGGCACTGACGCGGGAAAAATAGGCGGGGTGCAGCGTTTCGACCCATACGATGGCCGAGGCCAACAGGGTGACCAGCAAGCTGCGAACAACGATGTGCTTTGCGATGGACCCTTTAAGTGACGTCAGGATCTGCAGCAGGTTCGGTTTGGGTCTGACAATCATGGACTGAGGGTCCTGGAGCAATTGAAGCGATTGAGAACAGACAGGACCCGCTAGCCTCCGGTCATGTTCATGAAACGCACAACTTGAACTTCGTCATTGATGTCGAAGTTGTGGCGGTAGGGCTTGATCTGCATCGAGTCGATAATGGCCTTTTCCAGCTTCTCCGGCTGCCCCGGATGAGCGCGCAACACGGCCTTGAGGTCGACCGAGTGTTCGTTACCCAGGCACAGCAGCAAGCGGCCTTCCACGGTCAAGCGCACACGGTTGCAGGTCGCGCAGAAATTATGACTGTGTGGCGAGATGAAGCCCAGACGAATATCAGGTGCTTCAGCCAGGCGCCAATAACGCGAAGGGCCTTGGGTCGATTCCGTCGAGTCGATCAAGGTGTAGCGTTCGGCGATGAGTTCGCGGACCTGATCACTGGAAAAGAACGATTCTGCGCGGCTGTGCTCAAGGATGGTGCCCAGCGGCATTTCTTCGATGAAGCTGATATCGAGCTGACGGTCGATGGCAAAGCTGACCAGGTCGTTGATCTCGTGATCGTTGCGGCCTTTCATGACCACGCAGTTGAGCTTGGTGCGCCGAAAGCCCGCCGCGTTCGCTGCGTCGATTCCGGCAATGACCTTTGTCAGATCGCCGGTGCGGGTCAGCTCACGAAAGCGTTCGGGGTTCAAACTGTCGAGGCTGATATTCAGCCGGTTGACCCCGGCGTCGAACAGGGGGCCCGCCAGCGCGCTCAGTTGCGAGCCGTTGGTGGTCATGCACAGCTCGCGCAAGTCGGGCAGTGCGGCGATTTGCCGACACAAGTCGACCACCCCGCGTCGCACCAATGGCTCGCCGCCGGTCAGGCGAATCTTGCGCGTGCCCAGCGCAACGAAGCGCTCGGCCAGTTGGTATATCTCTTCGAGGGTGAGAATGCGTTGGCGCGGCAGGAACTCCATGTCTTCGGCCATGCAATAGACGCAGCGAAAATCGCAACGGTCGGTCACTGATATTCGCAGGTAATCGACCTTGCGAGAAAAGCTGTCCATCAAGATCCGGTCTGACAATTGCACCTCGTTGCTCTGGGCTCAAGAGCGCGATGTTGGATTGACCTTCGTCGTGCAGGGTCTGAGTATCCAGAGCCTAGAAGGCTGGCCATTTTTTATCCAATAGCTATTGGTGACTGCATGATCGACCGGCTCTATCGGCAGGTGGATTCACTTTGCGAGTAAAACGAACTTGCAGGGTAAATGTCGATCAGTGTCTAGAAGCTTCATACTCACTGGATAATCAAATGGAAGGGGGAGCCGCGCTTTGTTGAAGTTCAAGACTGTGACGCTGTTGTGCATCCTGTTTTGCGCGGGCACTTTCAACCTCCAGGCCGCTGATGCGCCTGCCGTAGCGCCGGCCTCGGCTGCCCCTGCCCCTGCCCCTGCCCCTGCGGCGACCGTGGCCCCTGCGGCGCCTGCCAGCATCGCGCCGGCTCCTGCAGCCCCGATACCTCCGGAAATTCTGGTGCAAGGCGGTTTGCTCGGCGCCATCAGTTCCAGTATTGATAACGTCCAAGGCCAACTTGATCTGAATAACGATCTGGTCGACTCCTGGCGTTTGCGGGCGGGCCGAGCCGCCGACGAGATAGACAATCTGGTCAATCAGCGTTCCTCACGTTCGAACGTCAGTATCGCCGGGGACTTCCTGATGTTGTCGGCGGTGTGGATAGGTGCGTTCGCGATTCTGTTTTCACTGGGCCGCTTTATAGCCTCGCGCCTCAATCGGCATCGGGTTCTTATTGAGCGCTACCGGGTCCAGGCGCTGTTGAACTACTTGGTGCCCTACACCCTTCCGGCGGTGATCAGCCTGCCGCTGACGTTGTATGTCAGTCACTTCATGTCGGCGTCGGTGGGGCGTGCGTTGGCGCTGTGTTTTGCCTATGCGACCAGCAGCGGGATTGTTTCGACCTCGGTGTTGTTGTGCGTGATCGTGATGTTCAATTCCGGGCACAAACGCGCTGCGGTACAGATCATTCGCCAATACAGCCCACGGCCTTTGTTTCTGATCGGTTTTCTCGCGGCCCTGAGCGACGCGTTGACCAGCCCGCAGATTTCCCGGCAGTTAGGCAGTAACGTCACCAGCAGCATTGCGGTATTTACCGGACTGTTCGCCTCGGTGGTGTTCTGCATGCTGGTGATCAAGCTGCGTCGGCCGGTGGCGCATCTGATTTGTAATCGATCCTTGAGTGGCCGCCTGCACCAACCGGCGCTGCAAGAATCGCTGAAGATTTTTTCCGGCCTCTGGTACTTGCCGATCCTGCTGATGATTCTGGTTTCGGCGATCCATCTGATCGGTGCTGGCGAAGACAGCCAGAAAGCCCTGCGCTGTGCCCTGCTGACCACTGTATTGCTGATTGCCACGGTATTTTTGAGCACGGTGTTCCAGCACCTGTTCAAACCGGCCGATGCCGCCGAGCGTGGTGGGCATGTCTACAAAGAGCGCTTGCTGAGTCTGTGTCATGCCGTGCTGCGGATTGCGCTCGCGGTCGCGTTCATTGAGGTGCTCGGGCGGATCTGGGGTTTTTCGCTGTTCGAGTTCGCCCAACGCAACACGGTCGGCCGGGTGATCAGTGACTCGCTCAGCAGCATTGGCCTGATTCTGTTGGTGACCTGGTTGTTGTGGGTAGTCCTCGACACGGCGATTCAGGAAGCCCTGAAACCACCGCTCAACAAACGCTCTGCGCACCAGCCCAGCACCCGGATAAAAACCATTCTGCCAATGCTGCGCAACGCGATAAAAATTATCCTGGTGGTGATTTGCTCGATCACCACGATGGCCAATCTAGGGATCAACGTCGCGCCGCTGTTGGCCGGTGCCGGGGTGGTTGGCCTGGCCATCGGTTTCGGTTCGCAGCAGTTGGTGCAGGACGTGATCACTGGGCTGTTCATCATCATTGAGGACACTATTTCCATCGGCGATTGGGTGGTGCTCGACTCAGGCCACTCCGGCACGGTGGAAAGCCTGACCATCCGCACCCTGCGCCTGCGCGACGGCAAAGGATTCGTGCACTCGGTGCCGTTCGGTCAGATCAAAGCCGTGACCAACCAATCGCGTCAGTTTGCGTATGCCTTTTTTGCCATCCAGTTCACCTACGATTCCGACATCGACTCTGCCACCGCGTTGATTCGCGAGGCAGGGGGTTCGATCAGCGACGACCTGTTACTCAAGGGCAATCTGCAAGGGCCGCTGGAAGTGTTTGGCCTGGATCGGATGGACCTCAATGGCGTTGTGCTGACCGCGCAATTTCGCACTGTGTCGGGCGGCCAATACAGCGTGAGTCGCGCCTTCAACGAACGGTTGAAAAAGCTTGTGGATAAAACCCCAGATGTGCGCTTCGCCCAGACGTTTCCACAGGTGGTGATGAGCCCGCATGCTGAAGCCAATGCGGATGAACCGCCTGTGCCGCCCAAACCGACAGTGACCAACGGTGATGGCTCGGAGAGTCCGGCGGTGACCTAGACGCTTGGGTTAGTGCAACAACCGATCCCTTATCTGTGCCGCCGTCACCGAATCCAGCTCCAACCAATACTGTGGTTTACCGGAAATGATCGCTGCTGCCGGGATGCCATCGCGGTAGATCAGGCGGTTACCGGCCAGTGTCGGGACTTTGCTGCCGGGTAACAGTGTGCCGACCAGATTCAGTGGGTCGGCCCCGCACAGGCTTATCAGGCTACCGTCGAGCGGGCGTTTGCGGATTTCCCGTAGCAGCGGAATGGCTTCAGGCAAGGCGAACTGCTCGCCCGCCAGGCCACTGACAAATCGCCCCCCTCGAATCTCGCCACGTGCTTCCAGTCGATGGAAGGTGCGCAAGAGTTCGCGCCAGCTGGGCAACCAATCGGCCTCGCGCTCCAGCAAGCGCCAGAACACCACGCCGTATCGGCGCAGTAGGGTCATGGCGATATGTTCCAGGGTCGGCGCGGCAGTCTGTTGCGGTCGAGGGCTATTATCACTGGGGGCTGGCGTAGGTGAACGGCGGAGCAAGGCCCAGCGACCGGCATCGTCCATGCCCCCAATAAACGCGCCACGGTTGCGGCGGCTGGTGTGTGCAGAGCGTTTGCTGGCGGGAGTGATCAAGGCGCGCAGGCCGGCAAAGCTGTCGGCGTTCACCAGCCCGGCACCGACTAACTCCTGTAATGCGGTTTCCAGTTCGGTGCGCAGTAGATGGGCTTCGTGCAGCAGCTCATCGAAGAACAGTGCGCCATGACTGACCAATGCTGCGTGAACTTTCTGCGCTCGCAGGGATAACGCTGCAGGCGAAGGCTGCTCGGTCAGCTCACTCCACAGATTCACCTGGTTTCGGGGCAGCAGCACGATAGGCGTACTGCGCAATGCTGCAGCGCCAGCTTTATTGCGCGGCGCCAATCGCGTCCACACCACTTTGCCCGAGCGGCACAACTCGTCGAGCCAGGTCAGCGAATAGTCCTTGAGTCGGGCCGGAAGAATGTCACTGTCCCAGGTGCTGGCAGCCGCCGAATAGCCTTCGAGTTGATTCACGATCTCGGGCAATGCGGCTTTTCCCTGGCTGCGGGTGGTGCTGGACAGGTGCTGCCAGTCGAATAAAAAGCGCATAAAATCCTGTAGCGACACCGGTTCGATTTCCCGGCGCAAGCGTTTGACGGTATAGCGATGAATGCGCGCCAGTAGATGGCGTTCGCACCATTGATCCTCGGTCGCGCCGGGGCTGAATCGTCCGCGCAGCACGTACCCTTCGCCTTCCAGTCGAGCCAGCGCCTGTGCCACGTTGGCGATGGGCAAGGCCAGGGGCTCGGCGATCTCATGCAGCGGTAACGGGCCTAAGCCACCGAGGCGCGCCCGAACGACTTCCAGCGTGGCCTCGTCTTCGTTCCAGCGGTCATCGAAACCGGGCAGCGCCTGCAACGACGGATGCATTTCTGCCTGTGGATAAACCGCGCGCAGGCACGTCAAACGTTCCAGTGTCAGCCACAACGCATGCTCGGGGCTGACCTGCAGGCGTGTTGCGCGCCCGGAAGTTGCCAGGGTTTCCAGCCACGCCAGCCAGTGTGGATGTTGACGTGCTTCGGCACCGCTGATGCAACTCAGGCTCATCAACGCCTCGTGCATCTCATCAATGTTTTGCGGCTGCGGCCATGCTTCCTCACACACTGCAACAATCGCGTCAGCGTCCAGTGCGCCCAAGTCATCGGTTGATTGCGGGTCGCTCCAGCGCCGGTTGAGCACCGCCTGCGTGCGGCGCTCCTCCAAGGGTGCATCGTCAAGAAAGGCGTAAGGTCGAGCACTGAGAATTTCCGCCGCGAGGGGCGAGGGCGCGGGGAGGTCAAGGCTGATCAACCGCACCTGGCCCTGTTCCATGCGCCGCAGCAGCGCCAGCCAGCCTTCGCAGTCCATGGCCTCGTGCAGGCAGTCGTCGAGGGTTTGTTCGATCAGTGGGTGATCGGGGATTTCACGTTCACCGACCACATTCTCCAGGCACGCGATCTGATCGGGAAACACGGTCGCGATCAGGTCTTCACTTTTCATCCGTTGTATTTGCGGCGCGACCTTGTGTCCTCCGACGTAGCGCGGCAGGGCCAGCGCGGTGCTGGCGTTCCAGCGCCAGCGCACGCCAAACAATGGCGCATCGAGTACGGCCTGAATCAGCAGATGCTCGGCACTGTTGGCGTTCAGATAACGCCAAACCTCATCCAGCTCGAAGCTGTGGCTGGTCGATAACGACAGCACGATAGCGTCTTCGCTGGCGGCGGCTTGCAGCTCGAAATTGAAGGTGCGGCAAAAGCGTTTGCGCAACGCCAGGCCCCACGCGCGATTGACGCGGCTGCCGTACGGCGTGTGGATGATCAGTTGCGTGCCTCCCGACTCATCGAAGAAACGCTCCATGATCAGGGTGTCTTGCGACGGCAAGGCGCCCAACGCCAGGCGGGCTCGCGCCAGGTAATCGACCACTTGCCCGGCGCTGGCCAGATCGAGTCCGAGGGTACCGATCAGCCAGTCGATGCACGGCTGTAGATCGCCGGGGCTGGCGCTGAGTAGCTCATCGATCTGCGCTTGCAGGCGCGCCACGGCAAACGACAGCTCGGCACTGCGCCCCGGTGCTTCACCGAGCCAGAACGGGATGTTCGGTGGCTGGCCCTGCGCATCCTCGACCCGCACCCGACCGGTTTCAATGCGCAGGATGCGGTATGAGGTATTGCCCAGCTGGAAGATATCGCCAGCGATGCTTTCCACGGCAAAGTCTTCGTTCACCGTGCCAATGTTCAGGGCTTGCGGTTCCAGTATGACGCTGTAATCGGCGTTGTCCGGAATCGTGCCGCCGCTGGTGATAGCGGTCAGTTTGCTGCCACGTCGCCCGCGCAGGGTGCGAGTCAACGCGTCGCGGTGCAGGTAGGCACTGCGTACGCCCTGACGGCCGCTGTAACCTTCGGCGAGCATGCGCAGCAGCGCCTGATAATGTTGGTCATCAAGGGTGGCGTAGGGCGAGGCCTTGCGGATCATGTCCAGCAGCGCTTGCTCCTGCCATTCCTGGCAACTGACTTCGGCGATGATCTGCTGCGCCAACACATCCAGTGGCGCGTGGGGGATGATCACGGTGTCGAGTTCGCCACGCCGCACGCAATCGAGCAGTGCGGTGCATTCGATCAAGTCGTCGCGTGACGTGGCGAACAAGCGGCCTTTTGGCGTGCCGCCGACCTGATGCCCGGAGCGGCCGACCCGTTGCAGGAACCCCGAGATGGAGCGTGGCGATGCAATCTGGCAGACCAGATCGACGTCACCGATATCGATGCCCAACTCCAGCGATGCAGTGGCAATCAGCACCTGCAAGTCGCCACGCTTGAGGCGTTGTTCGGCGTCCAGTCGATGTTCTTTCGCCATGCTCCCGTGGTGTGCGGCGACGGCGTGTTTGCTAAGACGCTCACTCAAGTGCCGGGCCATGCGCTCGGCCATGCGCCGGGTGTTGACGAAAATTAGCGTGGTCCGATGCTCGCGGGCCAGTTGCGCCAGGCGGTCGTACACCAACTCCCAGACATCGTTGGCCATGACCGCGCCCAGTGGCACAGGTGGCACCTCGATCCCCAAATCGCGTGGGCGGGCGTGACCGATATCGATAATTGCGCAGGGCCGTTCGACTGGATCGCTGCCCACTAGAAAGCGTGAGACGCGTTCGATGGGTTTTTGCGTGGCGGACAGACCGATGCGCAGCAACGGCTCGGGGCACAGCGCCTGTAATCGCTCCAGGCTCAACGCCAGATGACTGCCGCGTTTGCTTGAGGCAATTGCGTGGATTTCATCGACGATCACTGTACGGGTGCTGGCGAGCATGCGCCGACCTGAGTCCGAACCGAGCAACACATACAGGGATTCGGGGGTGGTCACCAGAATATGCGGCGCGGTTTTGCGCATCGCCGTGCGTTCTTTTTGATGCGTATCACCGGTGCGCACGGCCGTGCTGATGCGCAGTTCGGGAAGGCCCATGCGCGCCAATTGTTCGGTGATGCCGGTCAGCGGATTCTGCAGGTTGATCTGGATGTCATTGGACAACGCCTTGAGCGGCGACACGTAGACCACAAACGTCTGGTCTGGCAGCTCGCCGCCATGCTTCAGGCCCTGATGCACCAGATCGTCGAGTACCGCAAGGAAGGCGGTCAGGGTTTTGCCGGAGCCGGTGGGCGCGGCGATCAAGGTCGAACGCCGCGCCTTGATCAGCGGCCACGCCTGCGCCTGCGCGGCCGTCACCGCCGGGAATGTGCTGTGAAACCAGGCACTGACGGCGGGGTGGAACGCGCCCAGAACCGGGTCCGGAAGGCTGAGAAGAGTCATCAGTGATTTATGCGGGCGGTGTGATCAAGATGCAAGAGGGCGCAGGATTGGCCCGATCTGCGGGATCACTTGTCTGGGCTGGCACGGCTGCAAACCCCGGCAGGCCTTGCACCTCTTGGGGGATAGGTTCCAACGTGTTATGTTTGCAGACGTTTTTTGACTCTTTTTGAACTGATTCTGACACCGAGCCTGCTGACTCTATGCGAATGCGCCTTATGCTGTTGGGCGGCGGGAATGCCCTCGGGCAGGCGCTGATTCGTCTGGGTGCCGAGGAAGACATTGGTTTCCTCGCGCCACGTCCACCGGAAGCCGGTTGGGACGCTGCGAGCCTGACGCAACTGCTCGACGACACCCGCCCCGATGCCTTGATCAATCTTGCTTACTACTTCGACTGGTTTCAGGCGGAGACAGTGAGCGAGGCACGTTTGGCTGTCCAGGAACGCTCTGTCGAGCGCCTTGCCGAACTGTGCCAGCACCACAATATCGTGCTGTTGCAACCGTCCAGCTATCGAGTATTCGATGGCTCGCGAGCAACCGCCTACAGCGAAAAAGACGAACCGATACCATTGGGTCAGCGCGGTCAGGCGTTGTGGCGCATCGAACAAAGCGTGCGCGCGACCTGCCCGCAACATGTGCTGCTGCGTTTCGGTTGGTTGCTCGATGACAGCCGGGATGGTGTGCTCGGACGTTTCCTTGCACGGGCTGAGTTGACTGAAGAAATACCGATGGCCGATGACCGTCGCGGTAATCCGACACCGGTCGATGATGCGGCGCGGGTAATTATTTCCGTGCTCAAACAACTCGATTGTGCGGCGCCGCTGTGGGGCACCTATCACTACGCAGGCCACGAAGCGACCACGCCACTGGCGTTGGGGCAGGCGATCCTGACCGAAGCGAGGTTGTTGCACCCACTGGCCATCGAAGCTCCGACCGCGCGGGCTCACGCCGCGAGTCCCGATGCCAGCGAAGAGCCGCAACACGGGGTGCTGGCCTGCAAGAAAATCCTTCATACCTTTGGCATCAAGCCTCGTGCTTGGCGTGCGGGTCTGCCAAGCCTACTGGACCGTTATTATCGTCATGGTTGATGCACCTGTCTTAGTCACCGGCGGCGCCGGCTTCATTGGCTCGCACCTAGTTGATGCCTTGCTCGACAAGGGTTATGCGGTACGTGTTCTGGACGACCTGTCCACCGGCAAACGCAGTAATCTGCCGCTGGATAATCCGCGCGTTGAATTGATCGAAGGCGATGTCGCCGATGCGGCATTGGTCGCGCGCGCTGCCATAGGCTGCCAGGCTGTTGCGCACCTCGCGGCGGTGGCATCGGTGCAAGCGTCGGTGGACGACCCGGTGCGCACGCACCAAAGTAACTTTGTCGGCACCCTGAACGTTTGCGAGGCCATGCGGCAGGCGGGGATCAAACGTGTGTTGTTCGCCTCCAGTGCTGCTGTTTATGGCAATAATGGCGAAGGTGAGTCAATTCTCGAAGACACGCCCAAGGCACCCTTGACGCCCTATGCGGCGGACAAGCTGTCGAGCGAGTACTACCTGGATTTCTACCGTCGCCAGCATGGTCTGGAACCGGTGGTGTTCCGTTTTTTCAATATCTTTGGTCCGCGTCAGGATCCGTCTTCGCCTTATTCCGGGGTGATCAGCATTTTTTGCGAACGTGCTGAAAAAGGGCTGCCGATCGCGATTTTCGGCGACGGTGAACAGACCCGGGATTTTGTCTATGTCGGCGATCTGGCGTCGATACTGGTGCAGGCGCTGGAACTGCCGGATGTCGAGGCAGGCGCAATCAACGTTGGCCTCAATCAGGCCACCACGTTGAATCAGTTGTTGATGGCTTTGTCGCAGGTGCTGGGTGAATTGCCTGCAATCACCTACCTGCCGGCGCGCTCCGGTGATATCCGCCATTCACGGGCCAACAATCGACGCTTGCTTGAACGCTTCAAGTTCCCTGAGCCAACGCCACTCAGCGTCGGTCTGGCGCGCTTGCTCGGGCGTTAATTCGCTGACGCAAAAAAGGCACCGCGAAGGTGCCTTTTTTATACGTGCCTTTCGGGGCGCGTTAGAACTTGTAACCGACACCAACCATGTAAACCCATGGATCAACGTCAACATTGACCTTGACGCGGTTAGCACCCAGGTCTGTGGTTGCTGTGGTGTTGATATCGATATACCAGACCGAGGCGTTAAGCATAATGTGGTCTGTCAGCATGTAATCCGCGCCAATTTGACCGGCCAAACCGACGGAATTTTTCAGTTTCAGGTTGCTGAAGCCTTGATCCTTGCGTTCGCTGGTCAAGTCTGAGCCGAAGAACATGGTGTAGTTCAAGCCGATGCCAGCGTAAGGCTGGAACTTGGATGTAGATTCCATAGGGTAGTACTGCAACGACAAGGTCGGTGGCAATTCTTTGATGTCTGCAAGCTTGCCATCCAGCGCGCCGAGGCCTTTAACTGCAACGGTGTGTTTGAACGGCGTAGCCGCCAGCAACTCAAGGCCGAAGTGGTTGGTGAGCATGTAAGCCACTGCGAGACCGAGCTGAGTATCGCCGTCTACGGTCGCTTTCGTGCCCGAAATTTTAGTACCGTCGAGTTTCAGATTTCCGCTAGAGTCATCTGGGGAAACTCTTGCCGCACCCGCACGGACGATGATGTCACCGGCTTCGTGGGCGTGGACGAGAGGTGCGCTGAGCGCTAGCGCGAACAGGGACGCGCTGAGCAGTGACTTGTGCATGATTGCTCCATTAGACATTAGTTGTGGCGATGGCTAATGATAGGGCCTGCATGGATGGGTCCTTTTGACCCAGCGCAATGAAATTGCCATGAGGCAAAAAAATATCAGGACTCAGGCAACTCATAGACGTAAATCTTGTCGGCCTCCATTTTGTAGCCTGCATCGGCCAGTTCGCTGGTGGAGGCTTCGACCTTCATCGTGCCTTCGATCCAGTAAGGCTGATACAACTCATCGAGTTTTACGCCGACCTTACTGGTGACATGGACGATCTGATTAGAGGGCGGTGGCGGTACGTGGATGCAGGCCCCGAAGTAGGGCACCAGCAAAAACTCGGTGGCCCGACCTTCTTCGCTGACTTCCAGTGGCACGATATAACCTGGCAACCTGATCTGTTGACCGTCCAGTGAATTGACCACGGGTGCGGACGGCGATTGCTGCTTTGCAGCAGGCGCGGCTTCGGCAGACAACGCATCGGCCATGCCGGACAAGTTATGGATCGGCGCCGTTTGTGGGGCGATCACCGGGGCGTCTGGCGGAATCATCTGCGCCCAGGTCAAGTCCTTTGGCGGCGCAGCCAAGAGTGGCGTCGTGACCAGTAAGGGCGCGATCAGCAGCAACAGCGCAAGCAGTGGGCGCGACATGATAGATGTCCTCATAAACGAATCGACAGGCCGTCAGCCAACGATTGGCGGTACGCGCGCCAAGCTGGCACGGTGCCCATCAACAGCGCGGCGCGGAGGATACCACCGAGCAGGGTCCACTCGTATTCAGTGGGCAGCGACAGCGGCAAGAACAGGCCGTAATTGGACTGCACGTAACCCTGAGCGCCCGCGATTCCAACGTACAGCAGGACCAGGCCGCTGACCACGCCAGTCAAGGCCAGAGCGAAGGCTTCGAGAATCAACAAGCTTGCGATATGCCAGGGGCGAGCGCCTACCGAACGCAGGATCGCCATTTCGCGCCTTCTTTCATTGAGGCTGGTCAGGATTGCCGTAAGCATCCCGATCAACCCGGTCAGCACCATGAACAGCGAAATCACGAACAGCGCTTTTTCGGCGGTGCCCATCAGGCTCCAGAGCTCCTGCAGGGCCACGCCGGGCAGAATCGCCAGCATCGGTTCACCCCGGAACTCATTGATATCGCGCTGCACGGCGAAGGTCGAGATTTTGCTGTTGAGGCCAAGCATGAATGCAGTGATCGCTGTCGGCGTCAGGTCCATGTTGCGTGCCTGATCAGCGCTGACGCGCCCGGCGCCGTGGGCCGGTACGCCGTTGTGCCAGTCGACATGAATCGCTTCCATGCCGCCGAGGCTGATGTGCAGCGTGCGGTCCACCGGGGTGCCGGTGCGTTTGAGAATCCCGACCACCGTGAACGGCTTGTCGTCGTGTTTGACCAGACTGACGACCGCGACGCCGTGAGCCAGTATCAGCTTATCGCCCAGCTTGTACTTCAAGGCGTCGGCGACTTCGGCGCCCAACACCACTTCGAAAGGGTCAGTGGCAAACGGACGACCGTCGGCCAGCTCCAGATGTTGCTGGCGGCCGAACTGGTAGTGCTCGAAGTAGGACTCGTTGGTGCCCATGACACGATAGCCGCGGTGGGAGTCACCGAGGGAAATCGGGATCGCCCACTTCACGTGAGGGTCGTTGGCGAAATGCTCGAAGCTGTCCCAGCGGATATTGTTGGTGGCGTTGCCGATGCGAAACACCGAATACAGCAGCAGGTTGACCGAGCCAGACCGGGCGCCGACGATCAGGTCGGTGCCACTGATGGTGCTGGCAAAACTGGCGCGTGCTTCAGTGCGCACGCGCTCGACGGCCAGCAACAAACAGACTGACAGGGCGATGGCGAATGCAGTGAGAAAGGCCGTGAATCGGCGGTTAGCCAGACTGGCCATGGCTAGGCGAAACAAATACATCTCAGACCTCTGCGGCGACGGCGGCGCGATTGAGTTCGGACAGCGACAGGTTACGGTCGAACAGCGGTGCTAGGCTTTGGTCATGGCTGACGAACAACAGACTGGCTCCGGCGTCGCGGCACTCGGCGAACAGCAGGCGAATAAACGCCTCGCGGGCATCGGCGTCCAGTGCGGACGTTGGTTCGTCGGCGATGACTAATTCCGGTTGGCCAATCAGTGCCCGGGCCGCAGCGACCCGTTGTTGCTGGCCGATGGATAACGAGTCTGCGCGGCGACTCAGGAGTGCCGGGTCTTTCAAACCCAAATGCGCAAGCAGCGTTGCGGCGGCCTGATCGACACTGCCATGGCGCTGGGTCGCGCGCGCGGTGCGCAGCTTAGAAAAGCGGCAGGGCAACTCGACGTTTTCACGCACTGACAAGAACGGCAGCAGGTTGA
>ERZ1463038.63-NODE-63-length-26648-cov-14.794608_pt1 | contig 26648 bp, 51 predicted proteins | sample MGYA00564479_ERZ1463038 | MGnify/ENA primary metagenome ERZ1463038 (study PRJEB39244, sample SAMEA3635134) | Helicobacter pylori | study: EMG produced TPA metagenomics assembly of PRJEB11511 data set (Assembly of a 5300-year-old Helicobacter pylori...
CCGCGCGCGGCGAGGTGCGCGGCGCGGGCGTGGTGGTGCGGCGAGCTCGCCTGGCGCGAGATGCTCGCAAACGAGAGCTGCTGCTGCCAGTGCGCGGTGACGACGCCCCCGCTCGGCGTGCTCCCGTTCGCGCTGCTCGGGTGCGGCGAGAAGGTGCCGCCGCCGTTCGCGCTGCCGTTCCCGCCGCTGCCGTTCTGGTGCGGCGGGAACGGCTGCCCGTTCGACGGGTGCGGTGGCCCGATCGCGCCGGGGTGCTGGGGCGCGGGCGAGTGGTGCCCGTGCGGCGGGGCGGGGTTGTGGTGCGACGAGTGCGAGGGGCCGTTCGAGTAGGCGGCGGGGGAGGAGGGCGCGTACGAGTATTGCGGTTGTTGTTGGTGGTGGTTCGGCTGCATGAGCGCGCCCAGGTCGTGACCGCACGGAAAGAAACGTCGGATCGAGCACACGGGCGAGCACAAGCGCGAGCGCGGCGGCAGGCAGCGGGCAAAACGGAGGGCAGCAAGGCGAGAGCGTTAGCGCGCGGCCTCGTCACTCGACCTGACGCGACCAGGGGATTGGACGCACGATGTGGTGGGACGGCTGCTGCGGGTGGCCATACTGGTTGTGCTGCAGCTTGAGGAGGTTGTACCGCGCGTTACCGCCGTACGGCTGGCCCTGGCCCTGCGGCTGGCCCCCGTTCGGCGAGTAGAGGTGGTGCGGTGGTGGGCTGGCGGGTGCGGGTGACGGGCTGGGCGAGTACTGCTGTGACATGATCGTTCGGGTGTCGCAAGCGGGGGACCACCTTCATCGGCCTCGGCGAGTGGGCAGCAGCGACGGGAGGTCACGCGGGCGAGGCGAGGCGGCGGGCGGGCGGGACGGCGGCCGGTGGACGGTGTGGGGCTCGGACGGGCACAGAGAAGCGGGAAACGACGGCGGACGACGGCTCGGCGGGGCCTGCAGGCAGCGAGCGGTCCTCGAGGGCGGAACCGAGCCGCGACGTCGGGCGCGCGTCGCGTCCGCCTTCAAGGACACGTCCAGCCAAGTCCAGCGTCGGCACGCCCGCCGCCATTCCTGATGCCTAGTTTCGAACTCAATTGTGCATGTACGCTCGACGCCCTGTCAGTTGTCGGACGTACACCCGGAGAAGCCCACTGCCAGCGAGCCCGCGCACTTCGCACACCCTCGCCACCGCTCGCTCCGCCACATTGTTCCAGCACTCTCTCGAATACGCCAGAAGCAGACCCCGCACGACAATCCGAGTCAGTCTCACAAGATCTCCAACATGAACTCGGGCCAAGCGACAACTCGACGCGCTCCGTCGCGCCGCACCGCGCGCCAGCAGGGGCCACGCAAAATGGACCAGAGTTTGGCGGTAGAGCAGGAGACATATGGCTGAGTAGCTTGTCAGGCCGTCTCGCCCTTGTTCATGCGCTCGACGAGCACCCACGCGCACTTGCGCAAGCTCTCCTCCTCGGCCCGCGTCGCCCAGCTGCACCCCGCCCACCTACAACCCCATGGCAGCATCAGCCACGACGCCATGACCCTGATCCGAACGAAGGGCTCACCGAATCCTCGACTGCGCATCGACGAGAAACACGTACCCGACGTGCTTGTTGCCCATGCCCATCGGCTCGCGCAGGTACTCGAGGCTCTGGTGCGAGAGCAGGTAGCTCGGCTGCTGCTCCTTTGGAATTTTTTTGCGCAGCGACCTGAGGAACATGGCGACCAGGAACCCTTTGAGCGGGTTCTCTTGCAGGTTGATCTGCAACCGGACAGGTCAGCAAAGGAGAGGTCCGAGGTGGATGGGACGGGCGCACGTAGATGTATTGGAAATGTGGGGACGACGAGAGGTCTGCGAGGGTGGGTCGGACGAAGCTGTTGATGTGCTCCTGCGTGCGGACACCGAGATTAATTGAGCAGAGTAGTGAAGGCAGCGCAAGACGCACCTCGGAGCTCTGGAACGAACTGAACACGACGACCGAGACCTTGCCCGGGAACAGCTCCGTCGTGTGCGTCACCTGCTTGTCCAACAATCGCACACCTTCAATGTCGGGGAAGTACCGCGCGAGCTGCTCCGCCGCGAGGTCAGCCCTCCGCACGCGCGCACGGCCAGAACTGCGAACGGGCGCACATCTTCGCGTATGAGCGTGCCCGGTGCGGTCCAGCCTTTTCCACCTTGATGCCTGAGCTCGTTGTAGTCGTGGAAGTAGCCCTTGGACACCTCCTTCACCCTGTCGAGGCACCGCGCATCAGCTCTCCACGCCGCCCGCGCGCACCCTCGCCCACGTACAAATGCTTCCGCTCGTTCAGCCTGCGACTCGTACTGAGCAGATCCCTCCGCCACTCTTCCTTGGTCGGCTTGTACCCGCGCACCGGGGGGTCCTTGACCCCGAGCGCGCGCGCGAGCGGTGCCGGCGGTGCGCGGTTCGACGGAACCTCGACCGCTTTTGCTGCTGCTTCGGAAGGCGTGAGGTGCGAAGGGGCCGGCACTTTAGGCGCGGGTGGGGACGGGCGGAGGACGGTGGTGTTGAAGGCGCGCTGGGGGACGCGGCGGGCCGAGCTGGACGCGGCTGCTGTGCATGACCGGATCATCGTACGAGTCGCTACAGCACCTGTAGCGATGGGAACACAAGGTCGAGTGTAGCGTGGACGAGGCCAACCCAAGTCGACCGCGAACTGGTGCGCAACTCTTCGGCTTGTACCTCTCCGCACCTCCCGCCTCGCCCCACCCCCGAAATTTCTCGAGATGCAGAACGGCGAGCCCCTGGATGGGATCGTGTCGACGCCCCAGCAGCTCGCCGAGCGGTTCCGTCGCTCGGGCGGCTTCGACCAGCTGCGGCGCCAGCTCATGACATCCTTCATGGCCTCTGTGCGTCCCTCACGCCTTGTCTCCCACAGGTCGAGCTGACTCAGTCCCATAGCAAGACAAAACGACCCTGGACGCCCGTCTCGACGCGATCCTCCCCATCGCGCTGTCCCGCCCTAGCCCAAAGCACGTCACAAAGAAGGAGCGGCACCACGCGCTCGTCGCCGATATCGACCGGCAGCATACCGTTCTCGGCAAGGTCGTGAGCGAGGTCGAGCGCGGGTTGAGGGCCCGCGAGCGCGAACAGGAGAACAACGGCGGCATGGGCCCGCTCACGGTCGAGCTGGACCGCACGCTCAGGCGGAGCAGGGGCGAGAGGATTGATGGTACGTCCGCCTGTGTGTTGGATGTAGGGACCTGGCGAAGCCCGCTGACGGCAGCGCGCAGACCCGCCGAATGCGCGCGCGTCGACGTCCGCGAGCCCGCAAGACCAGCCACGACCGAACGGCGTCAGCGCCCACCTCCCCACTCCACCTCATCCAGACTACCTCGCTCCGCCGGCCCAGCCGAGCGCGTCCGCGTCGCCCGCGTCGACCAGCGCGCTTTCGCCACTCGCACTGCCGACGCCAGAACCGAGCCCGTTGCCACTCGTGCCGCCAGTAGAACCCGTGCAGGAGAGAGAATACGTCGAGGGCGGTGGAGTGGTCAAGGTGGAGCAGCGAGAACAGGTTCCGATACCACCGCCGCCGCACGTCGAGGTCAAGCGCGAGGACGAGGGCGACGTCGAGATGCCGCCCGCGTCGTGACGACCTGGCGGCTTTGATAATTCTATCTGCCACTATGTGCCAGATTGGTTTTTGGACGGGCGTTGGGATACAGCGCACTGGGATGCGCAACTCTTAGAGCGCGTCGAGGAGGACGGCCGGACTCCGGAGTCCGCGGCGCTGCTCGATCTGTTCCTCCTGGAAGCTGCAAAGCATTGCGAGACCTCTCGTCGAATCGACTCTGGTAAGCCGACATGGCTGACACGCCTCCGGCTGTAAAGCGCTGATTCACATGTTTACGAGAGCGAGCGGCTCGTCCTCGCCGAAGCCCTCGCTGACGGTCGTGCGGACAACTGCGGAGTCAGCGCGAAGGAGCGGTGTTTGTATGTTTTGGCTCCGCGCTCCCACTCTCCCACCTTCTTCCGCTTCTCTTTACATTCAACAGCCCCGTACAAAAACACCATGGTCGCTCAGAAGAACGTCGTCGTTGTGGGCCTGGGACCAACCGGTACGTACGCGGCGAGGCTCTGGGCGTCGTAGCACCCTCGCTGACACTCGGATTCACAGGAGTCGCAACCGCCACCGCACTCGCCAAGGCGCTCCCACCAACGCACCGTGTGATTGCCATCAGCCGCGATCAATTCGGCTTCTGGCCCATCGCATCCCTCCGCGCTGCTGTCGTTCCCGGTGCGCCTACTCCTCCCCTACCACGAGCTAGTATCTCTCAGTCAGACAGCGGCTTACATGCGCCACGGCAGGCTGGGAGGACAAGACGACGCTCCCGCTCACGGCCGGCATCTTCCCCAAGAACTCGCGGCACATCGTCCTCGCCGGCACCAAGGTTCTGCACCTCGACCGCGACCTCCACTCGCTCACGATCGACGTCGCGCACCCGGAGCTCGGGCGCGAGATCCCGTTCGACTTCCTCGTGCTCGCGACCGTGAGCTCGGTCCGCTGTTCCCGCACTCCTGCGCGTATGCTGATGGGAAGACACGCAGGGGTCCACCTCGTCCTGGCCTGCGAGGCCGATTGACGGGGAGATTGAGATCAAGGATGTTGTCGAGTCGTACAAGAGGCTTCAGCGCGAGGTCGGCGCCGCAAAGTCCGTCCTCGTCGTCGGCGGAGGAGCCACCGGCATCGAGTACGCGGGTGAGGTCAAGGCGCAATTCCCAAAGAAAGAGGTCACCGTCAGTTTTGCTCTGCTGCTGGGCCTTCTGGAGAAGGGCGCTTACAGATCCACATGTTCGCAGCTCGTCACGTCCGCGTCCGCGCTCTTTGACGGGCCGGGCTTCAACGCCAAGTTCGGCAAGAGCCTCCAGAGCCAGCTCGAGAGCTTCGGCGTTCAGGTCAAGTTTGACACGAAGCTCGACGTCAGCGCGCTCGCGTCGGGGCCGATCCCGGCGCAAACGTTCACGTTCGCGGACGGGTCGAGTGTCAATGGTGCGCCCTCCCTTCCGCCATCTCTCTTGTCTCGAAGCGCTCACAGTACAATATTTTTACAGCCGACTACGTCATGCTTGCGACCGGCGCCAAGCCCAACTCCGAGGTCCTGTCGACGCTCGACGGCGACTTTGTGACCTCGTCGGGCGCGATCAGGGTGCTCCCGACCCTTCAGCTGCCCTCCGCGACGCACATCTTTGCCGTGGGAGACGTGACGGACCGACCTGTACATCCCTGTCCGCTCAGCCTCGCCCGACCGAGATCTCTGACCCTCCGCCCTCACATGCAGGAGAGCAAGCAAGCCGCGACGGGCGGCAACCACGTCCCGATCGTGACGGCCAACATCGTCGCGCTCATCAAGGGCTCCAAGGCGCTCAAGGAGCACAAGGTCGGAGGCCCGATGATCCTCGTCACCGTCGGCCCGCAAGGTGCGCCTCCCTGCTCCGCGCGCTCGACGAGCCCCGTCGCTGACTTCTTGGGGTGCAGGTGGTGCCGCTCAGTTGTTTGGATGGGTCGTCGGAGCGTGGATGGCCAAGAGGGCCAAGAGTGGGAGCTTGTTGGTCAACCTATTCACCGCCGCATACCCCGCAGTCTAGACTCACCCTCCTTCCGGCTCCACCATACCGTCTACACACTCTGTGCCCTTAATTTTCCCGTTTATCTGTGCCTCTGGAACTAGAGTTGCGTCCGACTCCGTCACATTCAAATACTCGAAGTTCAGGCCATCATATATGGACTCAACCCAAACTCCGCTAACCAAGTGATTTCATGCGTTTCCTTTGTATTTATTTCGCTACAATATAACAATGTGATTGCTTCAAGGGCTGGGGGAGGTGGCTCGGGGGCCCGACGACTGGACCTTCGCTCCGGGGAATTTGGACGCGTAGCTGCTGAGCGTAAGGCCCTTGGCCATGTTGCCGCCCTTGACGTTGATACCGTTGCACTCTCCGAAGCCCTTCGCGAGAGTCGGGACGAGCGTCGAGGTGACGAGCTCGAGCACGGTTTGAAGGATAGGGCCCTGGAAGACGTTGCTGAGGAACGACGGAGCTTCGGCCTGGAGTGAATAGGGAGTCAGAAACACGAAGAAGAGTCTGAGATAACATTTGTAGACTGACCTGGATGTTCTGCGAGAGGAAGCAGCCGAACTTGGCCGGGTCGGTGAAGACAGTCGAATCGAAGAGGCCGCCAGAAATGTCGCCGACCTGGACACCGGCGAACGAGTTGACGGTTCCAGTGTTGCCACCGACTGCGCAGGTTCCCGCTGAAGAACGAACGAGGTATCAGTACGACCGCGCGTGCAAAGACGTCGCTGAGATGCGCACGGTAGGCGAGGCACTGCTGGCCAACACCAACGAGGATATCGGGCATGGTCCACGGGTTGGTGATCGCACGCTTGTACTAAGGAGATGAATGTAAGCAAGATCCGAAACAGCTGGCCATCAGAACGGCCTTACCCAGTTGCGGGGGATGCGCTCGTGACCGTACGTGTACACGAGCGTCTTGCCATCCGCGGCATAGGTGTAGGAGAAGAAGCTCATGAGGGTCTGGGGGGTGAGGAGGCCCTCGGGGAACTCGGCACTGTTGTTGGCCATCAACGCGTAGACGAAGTGGTGGCTGCGAATAATCCGAGTCAGTTTCGTGGGTGCGGGTGGCGTCGCAAGTCGACAGGCGGAGGGCTCACGCAGCGGGAGTGAAAGCAACACCCTAAAGAGTTTAAATAGGTCAGATTCGTTTCAAAAAGGCGTGGGCAATCAAAACCCACAGCGAAGACGGGAGAGAAGTAGTTGGGGTTGTTGGCAATCGAATGCAGTTTCCGGTTGTTCTGGTGGGCAGCAAGGGTGGCCATCGTGATCTAAGTTGGCGCATAACGTTAGTTCTAGGTCCGATACGGTAGGGAGCGCGACGCACATTTCCATCTCCAGTGGTCTTGGCGAGGTCGAGGAGCTGTCCGAAGTACTCAGGATAGGACGCGCAGTTCGAGTTGTCGGTTGGGGCGGTGAAGTCGCCACGAGTGATAGACGCATCTCCCTCACTCTTGAGGTGGCCGTAGCCGCAAATTCCAGACTGCGGGAGACGTCAGCTTTCGGTCCCAATGGCTCCACGAATCGGTGAGGACGAACCTCCTGGCCGAGCACCGAAAGAGCACCGCCAAGCGCAGCAGTCTTTGGCGAAAAGCCTCCAATCGACCACTTTTGAGTGATTGGGTCGCCGTCGAAGAAAGTAGTGGTCTGCAAGATCGCAACCGCCATCAGCAATGGACGAGTCACGCGACGCCATGCAAACAATCGCATACCTGTTGCAAAATCTGGGTGGCGGTTTGGTCCAAGCCGAACGCCTCCCAAAGTCCGGTCTCAACAGCCTCGTCTGCAATTTATCGCCTGGTCAGCTCACGTCAAACTCGCCAGCCGTCCCGTCGCCGTCACGAAAACGAGAGAGGAAACTCACAGGTGGCAACACCATCACGGGGAAGGTAGCCGTGGTTTGCTGCTGCGTTGAGACCAGCACAGGGACCTCGCTGGTCAGTCGGGCCAGGAGCCATCCATGCGTGGGCGCCATCGACGCTGACGAGCTGAGCTTTTGCGTCAAACGGGACACTGCCCGGGACGCGGGGGATACCACCGATCTGAAGAACGGATTTTTAAATGAGTTGGGCGTCTCCGTCCGAAGGTCGGCGGAAGGCAAGCGTACTTTGGGGAAGGCGGTGGCGCCGCGAGCCGCGAGCCGCGACTCGTCGCGCTCCGCGAGCATCCTCTCCATGTGCGGGTAGGCGGCGGCGGATCCAATGTAGGTGGCCAAAGCCAGGGTTCCAACTATGCTCTTCATGGTTGATGCGGGGGAATGGGGAAGGGTGTGGAGAGAAGAGAACGGGATGTGAGGGGGAGAATTTATGGGACTCCGAAGAGGCAGATCTCCTTGGGCGAAGGTTGGCCGCGGAAGTTTGGGTCGCGTGGGGCCCCGGACCTGGTTGTGACCGATTCCACACCAGCCAAGCGACGGAAGCGCAAGTAGCCGGTGATCGAGCTGCGTCAGAGCAGGTCGAACGACCGCCTGCGCGCATCCGCAAGGCGTCCCATTGGCCCAGCAACCTAATTGAAAATGACGCTTGTAGATGCATGGCTGTGTTCTGAATGCGCGCATGCGCAACGGGTGATCACCACTCGCTGTCGGCCTGGCTGCTTCCCATAACCGCGTCGTGTTTGGCGCTTGGAGTGAATCCAGGCAACGCTTAGGCTGTTTGCGTCAGTAAACGGGAGGCAGGAAGCGAGGAGAAGGTCAAGAATTTTGAAGGAGGCGGGCGACGACACCCAGCGACACCCGCGCGTTGCCCGGCGCGCGCTGAATCCTCCTCGAGGAGATGTTCTGAGACGCGGGGGCCCGCTGAATACATACGATGCGTGTCTCTGACTCGGTTACATGAGTATGCGAGTACATTCAGCCAAATCACCGCCATCCCGCAAGTTCCTGACGCCGTCACCCTCGAGCGGCGCTCGCCACCTGCACCGCATCCGCGCTCGCCAAACGCTGGCAGGCCCTAGTAGACCCGATCAGGTAGACGCTCTTCCATCCGAAACTATGTATGATAATCTACGGTGTGAATTCTTGGACCCCATAACACGTCGGACAGATCAGCTCAGACCAGTTCGCCCGCGAGGGCTCCGATGAGGTCCCACAAGGTGCGAGTCTGGATTCACACCCCGACGGTGACCTACAATTCAGCCCCGGCGACACAGTGTGCAATATAATCAATCGGGACATTTGAAGGTCGAGACGGCTCCAAAGTCCTGAACGAGTGCGCCAAGAGGAAGACCAGGCGAGGACTCGAGCTCCGCGGGAGAACGTGCGGGGGTGCTGACTTCGGAGCGTTGGCCTCTCAGGAAACTAGCTGTTGAGACCTACGTATATTCAGAAGATATAAGAATGGATGGAAGGGCCCCTTTGCCGGTCTTGTGGCTGTAGGACCAAATGGTGGCTGGAGGAACAGCGAAATTGCCCGTCGCCGCCACTGCATCGCCTCGTTTCGAGTCTGCGATGATCAAGTATTGTGAACTAGGGGTGATGAGAAAGGCTCTACATGGCCGTCGTATCTTTGCGGGGGTCGCGATCGAGAACTGACCCTACTGATGACCACAAAATGTGCACGAGGGCTACAACCTTTGTCTAGGTCGAGTGTCCGGCGCATTCTTTTGTTCAGTGTCACGGATAACCTTTGAATTCACACCTGAATGCTTTATTCGTCTCTTCCGCGCCAGTAACGGCTTGCAACCGCGATGCCCGTCGACGCTGGCGGCGCTGACACCGGATCGAAGTCCCGGCTGTCCCAGCACTGGACCCCCTACCACCGAGGCATAGAGCAACTTGGCGCCCAGTACAGCTCGAAAGATCAGATCGGGTCCGACTGGGCCGAACAGCTCCACCTCTATTTGGGGTCTGCGCCAACGCTGGTCGACGCTACCTCTGCGCCACCACCTGTCCAGATGGGCTTCGAGAGGACCCTCCCGCTACCATCCTTCCCAGGATCCTTCCCAGCTGAGCTCATCATCAGGATCATCACTTTGGGCGGCGAGAGCCCAGCGCCGGCGATGCCTCAGCCTCGCGATAATGGTCCGCGGCGGAGCACGCCGTCGGCCGAGAGCGCTCTTACGGGCGTGTTGTCTCGTGTCCAAGACATGGCGGGCGATCGCAGGGCTTGAAGTATACTCTAGGGCCTATATCTACGACGAGTACCTCGTTTCGGCGTTCATACGCTCCGCGAAGGCGACAGGCTGGGAACACTCGGTCGTCGCAGTCGAGGTTCGGGGAACACTCGTACTACACAGCTGGATCGAGCACCTTCTTGAAGCCCTTCCGAATCTTTCGGACCTCAAGATCGATGGCTACACGCTCCATCCTGATCCCATGATCTACGCGAGCTCGTCGGCGTGGCTTCGTCTGGCGACAAGTGCGTGCTTGAATCTGCAGGCTGAGACCGGAAGCTGAAAACCTCTTACTCGAAGACATCAAGCAGCTCTTGATACACTCACCTTCTCTCACGCTCCTGCAAACCTTGAAAAAGGTCACCCCCCAGATGTTCCCCTCCCTGTCCACCCTCACGCTCTCCTCCTTTGAGCCATCAGCAGCCCGTGCTTTAGTGTCGAACTTGGGACCATCTATAACCGTTGATCTATATTGACCTTTGAGCGAAGACTCTACAAGTCCTGCATCAACATGCGAGCGAGCAGCGGATGTGCCTTAGCCAAACGGAACCCGGATCTTCCTTCTCGCATGCTCTTGCAGAAGCACACCCATATATGTCGGAAGTACTGGGGTTTCCGTGACGGTGGTCGGAGCGTCAAGAAAGCTTCGCACCCCCTGTGCGAAGAGGTGGTGCGCCGGACTGTTCGGGTGGTAGCTGTCGATCCAGAAAAAGTCGTTCACGGGGTTCACACACTCTGGGGAAAGGGTGTTTGGTGCTGGAGTGCCGTGGCTGTAAGCCGGACAGAATTGAGTGACGTTCTTGAACCCCAGCGAGGGCGCGTCGTCGAGGAGCTGTGGCGAACCGCGACGGAGTCGTCAGTCATAAGCGATCGGAACAGCCCGGCAGAGAGTGTCCCCACGTGTGTGAATGCAGTTCGAGCATCGTACAACATGACTACGGCGTCCGCATGTGCTTGTTGAAACTTCAAGCAGCTCGCCCGCAGCTGAATGTTGAAGTCTGCGATGCTGGCCTTCAATTCGAGGTTGGGGAGGTTGATGTACCGAGGAGTTCGATCCACAGGAGGAACATTGACGTGCAAGAAGTGCCGTGCTGTATAGCTGGCGTGAGAGTCGGATCACGTCAGTCCAGGAGAGACTGACCTCCGCTGGCGTAAAGGCTCTCCTGGAGCTGACTCCACGCCACGAACTCGCGCTCATGAAACGCCTTTTGATTCTCCCGCTCAAATGCGAGTCCAACATCCTGTATCACGCATTCACTGTCAGTCGCGTTCTCGCCTGCGGGAGGTGGTCCCCACGTTGATGCCTATAAACGAGGCGAAGAGTGTGCTCTCCGCCTCCCAGCGAAGCCCAGACGGCGGAGGTGTGAAGACTTTGACAAAGGTCTCCACCTGCACGAAATTCAGCACCTTGAACAGCAGCAGCAAATGTGGTGGACAAACCTGTGTCTTCAAAGGTGCTTCGTGGCCTGGGTGGCAAACGAGCTCGTTGGCGATGGTAGCGCCAGAGCTCGCAAAGTTGCGCTTATATATTGATGTCTCGTTGAAGGTTTTTGTCAGGTAATCGACCCAATCTGAAAGAACGGTTCGAGCGTGAGCGGGTTCGCCTTCCGCAGCCGACGACTTGCGTCGCGACTCACTCGGTCCGTTCGACCTCGTCAAGTTCGTATCCGGAGACAAAGCTCCATAGGAGGCCTTCCAACCAATCGTGGTAAAGCCTGCAACCTGCTATCAGCCCCGAATCCTTGGTCACCCACCCCATGCGCATCCGCCGACGTCGAGCCGCGAATTAGGACTCACTGTCACCAAACACGAACATTGTCTTGGTAGTGTCCCACGAAAACGTCTTAAGCGTCCCATTTCCCTCCGCCAACGCCCTAGGGAAGATCGACAGAGTCCCAAGCGCGACCGCCATGGCCGGCGCCGAGACGCGCATCTTCCTGCTCCACCGGCGTCGACGCGAGCGTGTGCTGGAATGAGGACCTGGTCTATGCCACCGCGCAAAGACTGGAACTCGACGATGAGGTGTGTGGGTTAAGCAGAGATGCGTTTCGCCCGTGCGAGGAGAGGGCGCGACAGGCGACGAGGATCGTCGTCCTCTGGCGCCGCATCCGGAAGGCCGGAACCTATCGCCGACGCTGATGAAGGGGGCGTGTGAGTGAGTGAGTGCACTACAGTAATCATAGGCACTTAGACTTACATGAATGCCTTCCAAGCATGTCTGCAATCGAGCAAGGCGAAGTTACCGGAGGAAGCCAAGTGGTTCCGCAGACGGAGGCTGCGACCGTGGTCCACCAGGCGTAGAACTGACGAGGGTCATTGTTGCGAGCGTCCTCTGGACGGGAATGTACAGGGAGGGTATCTGGGTCAAAGCTGTGCGGGGAGAAACGACGGGGAGGGGGAGAACAAGGATGCGGGGGGCAGCTCAAGCGACAACGATGCCGGTGGTGGACTTGATGCCGTTGAAGACGCTCGTGCCGTTGAGCGGGATGTACTGCTTCGTGATGAGCTTGATCGACTCCTGCGCGACGAGGCCGCCCATGAGGGCCGCGATTTGCGGAAGGTCCGAGGCGCCGCTCCGGCAGCTGTGAAGTAGGCCAGGAATCAGTGAGAGACGAAAAATAGTATCGGGAAAATGAGCGCACATCTCGAGCAGGACGTTCGCGAGCTCCTCCGTGACGTCGCCGCAGTCGAGCGCGGCGAGCTGGCGCGTCGCGATCTCCGAGAGCGCGAGCGCGTCCGCTGAAGTCGTCGCCGCGTCTTCGACCGCTCCAGGATACCGCCCGTGCTGGACGAAGAACGCCTCGGCGGCCTGAAAGCCGAGGTGGATGTTCAGGGCGTCGTCCGGGATCTCGCTCCAAGACGCCTGCTCGGTCAACGACTCTGAGGCGGGAGGTATGAAGTCAGACTCTTGGTCTTGATTAAAAAATCTAGCAAGAAAGGTCGAAGAGACGCACGGACTTGGCCCTTAAGCAGCGACGCCTCGTGTTCCTGCCGCAAGCTGCGGCCGCGCACGACCTTGAGGAACGCCGAGTGCTTGACGAACGTCTCGATCTCGTCCTTGGAGATGCGGCCCTCGGCGACGCCGACCGAAGCGAGCAGTTCGGCGAGGAGCGTCCTGACGAGCGCGAGGTCCTGGCGCGCCTTCGCGCGGTAGATCGTCTGCAGCCCGACGTACCGCTGCGTGTCGGCCTTCATGTCGGGCAGCGCGCCCGAGAGTGGCAGGAGGCCCGACGAGGTGGGGTGCTGCACGAAGTTGCGCACGGCGCGGAGGAGGAGCCAGAAGTTTGACGACTGCGAACGAGTGGCGTCAGGCTGGGCTGTTCCGCAGGTTGAGCAAGGAACGCACGCTCGAGGAGACGGTCTTGCAGGCGGAGTCCCTGAAAAGCGCTTCGATTTCGGTTGGGATCTGTGCGCGCGGATGAGTCAGCACCGTTGCACTGGCGCAAGTGTCGAGTTGAGAGGCTGCTCACGCTGGGCTTTGTGCCGGCGCGACGGAAGAGGGCGACGGCCTCGTCAAAGTTCTCCTCGTCCGAGTTGCGCCGTCTACTGACGACGAGCTTTGCGAACGCCGTGCGCTCGTCCGTGCCGACCGGGCCCTTTCCATCGTGCTGCGAAGGGCTTCGTGAGCCTCGTGAAAGCTCCGAAGAGCGCGTGGAAGACTCACAGTTGCTCGCCACTCCTCGAGCGCCTTGACAAGGATCACGACGGCGGGAATGTGTCCGTGCTGCTCGCTGTCCATCGTGGCGTAGTCGAAGGTGTTGGCGAATTCGATGAGGCTCGGGAACGGCGAGTGTATTCGGAGGTCGATCAAGCTCTCCGGGTGCGTCTCGACAACTGTGAATCTATCGTCAGCGTTCCTCCACTTCTTGTCCAAGTCGGACGTCGGACACGCACTCGTAAGCTCCTTGATCTGGGACCGCAGGGACCCGTAGAAGCCGCAACTTCGGACCTTGATGAGCGGGACCGAGTGTTCCCACGCGACGTCGGCAAGTGGCAGAAGCAGGTTCGGGTTCACGTCAACGGCGATGATGAGCGAGTACTGAGCCAGCGTTTCGGGCGCCTGGAGTACCTCGGCGAGGTCCTGTCGGGAGGCAGCAGCCGGATCAGCGATCGCACCCTCGCGCCCCCACCAGCCCCCGACCACCTCCCGATGAGCTCACCTTGATGTTCGCAAGTCCGGTCACGTCGCTGTTGAGCTCGAGCAGGAAGCGCGTCACCTCGGCGGCGCGCGGCTTGCCGATGCTCGACGGCTCGAGGAAGAAGTTGTTCCCGACGTCCGAGCCCTCGGTCATGGCCGGATCGAGCAGGGTGAACTTGCCGATGCCTACGAGACGGTGTGAGCTCGGCCGGATGGTGTGCGAGGCGCTGACTGAGCTCACCGGGGAGCACGAGGTTCTTGAGCGTCGACGCGGCGGTTGCGGTTGCGTTCACGACCAGGATGTTGGCAGTCTCGAGTGCACTTTGACCCGTGGACGCCCAGAGCCTAGTCAGAGGCGAGGTGCGTCAGCGCTCGAGGAGCCAGCAGCGAGCCGAGGCGTGGGGCTTGCCTGAGCTGCCTGTCGTACTTCTGCGTGTGCGCATCCGGGCGAGCAGAAGGGACCAGTGGCGCAGCTTCGAGCGGAACGCTCTCGTGCTGAGGCGGCGGCAGGAGGTTCGACATCGTCGCAAGTCAAGAGACGAACAGGTTGCGCCGTCGCTTCTCTTCCAGCGACCACATCATGTCTTCGACCACTTCGACGCGGTACGACTCGAGCAGGGCCATCCTGGGCGAGGAACTCTTCAACAAGGTCCAGAACTCGCGGGTACTGGTCGTTGGGTCCGTACCGCGCTCGCCGGGTCCACTCAGCGCGTCCTCCCGCTGACCATCCTGCGCGCCCACAGAGCCGGCGGAATCGGCTGCGAGCTGATTAAGAATATGGGTCCGCTTTTCCTCGACTACGGCGCGTCGGGACTGGCAGCTAACGCGTCCTGGCCGCCCAGTCATGACGGGCTTTGGAGGCGCAGAGGGCGGCGCGATCGAGGTGCTCGACCTCGACACGATCGACCTCAGCAACCTCAACCGCCAGTTCTTGTTCCAGAAGCAGCATGTCAAACGGCCAAAGGCGGTCGTGCGTTGCTCGTCGGGGTCGCGGCAGGGTGGCAGGCGCTGATCGGCTCGCTGGTAGGTCGCGAGGGAGACCGCGCTCAAGTTCAACCCGCACATCAACATCACCGCGCTTCACCGCAACATCAAGGTATGCTTGCTCGCGCCCGAGAGCGAGGGCGGCGCGCTGACTGGGACCCTCCGCAGGACGCCGAGTTCAGCGTCGACTACTTCAAGTCGTTCGACTTCGTCCTGAACGCGCTGGACAACCTTGGTACACCCCTCAGTACTCTCATCAACGGCTGAAGCTGACCTCAACCCCACAGACGCGCGCCGTCACGTCAACAAGATGTGCATGGCCGCCGACATCCCGCTCATCGAGTCTGGCACGTCTGGCTACGTCGGTCAGGTCCAGCCGATCAAGAAGGACCTGAGCGAGTGCTTCGACTGCACTAGTGCGTTTGAAGGTAGAGCTCGAGCGCTCAGTGCTGACGCAGTGCTCGCAGGCAAGCCCGTTCCGAAGACGTTCGCCGTCTGTACGATCCGAAGCACCCCCTCCACCGCTCACCACTGCATCGCCTGGGCCAAAAGCTACCTCTTCCCGTAAGTGTTTTAATTCGTGAAGATCATGAGAAGCTGCTGACTTTCTCTCGGGCAGGCAACTCTTTGGCGCCGACGAGGAGGCCGACTCACAAGACCTGGACGACGCCGAGCGGAACGGAGAGAATGGTGCGCTTTCACACTGCGACCCGACTCGTTGACCCGCTTATGTAATTGCGCATTATCAGCCGACGAGATCAAGCAGCTCAGGAAAGAGGCGGAGGCGATCCAGGTGCTCCGCGCGACGCTCACCACGCCCGGAGCCGCTCAGCGGGTCTTCGAAAAGGTGCGCCATCCGCTCGAAGTCTCCTCTGCAGCCTCTGCTGATATCTTTTTTGGGCCAGGTCTACACCCAGGACATTGAGCGGCTGCTCAAGATGGAGGACATGTGGAAGCACCGCAAGCCGCCGCACCCGCTCAGCCACAGCGACCTCACGACCGCGGCTGGCGCCCAGGTTGCCGAGACCTCCGCTGCCGGAGCCGGTATCAAGGACCAACGGAGTCTCAGCCCCTCGGACTCGTTTGCGCTCTTCATCTCGAGGTGCGCCTAGCTGTTTTGACTGGCTGCGAGACAAGCTGACCAAACGCTGGGTCCCACAGCATCGAGCGACTTTCGAAGCGCATCGACCTTGCGAGCCCGCTCTCGTTCGACAAGGACGACGACGATACGCTCGACTTTGTTGTCGCTGCGGCCAACCTTCGCGCCGCCGCATTCGACATCGAGAGTCAGACGCGCTTCCAAGTCAAGGGTACGCTCGCTCCCTGCAGCTCAAGTTGGCTCTCACTCACCCTCTTACCACCCCAAGAATACGCTGGGAACATCATCCCCGCCATCGCGACCACGAACGCCATCGTCGCCGGCGTGCTCGTGCACCAGGCGCTGAACGTCCTCCGCGGCTCATGGAGCTCAGCGCGCACCGTCTGGCTCGCGCGCGACGCGGGCAAGGTCTTCTCGTCCGGCGCACTCGGCAAGCTCAACTCGCAGTGCTCCGTCTGCCGCGTCGTGTACCTCCCGATCGCAATCGCGGCCGGCCTCACGCTCGGCGAATTTGTCGAGAAGGTCGTCATTGGCGAGGTCGGCTTCGAGGGCCACGTCTCGGTCCAGGAGGGGTCGAGGCTCCTGTATGAGACGGAGGACTTTGAGGACAACGCTGGGAAGACGCTCAAGGAGCTCGGGATCGCGCAGGGCACGTTCGTCAACGTGCTCGACGACGATGACCCGCACTACCCCGTCTCGTTCTCCATCTCCGGGTGCGCCTATTCAATACTATTCACTCTGAAGTCCTACATGCTGATCCCCTGGTCCGGATGCAGCATCCTCCCCAGCGACTCGTCGGACTCGTACAAGCTCGGCGCGCCCGTGCCGTCCCCAATCCCGACCAAGCTGCCTCCACCGGTCGCTGACCCGGATTCAGACGACGAGGCAGTCCTTGCGGCCCCAAAGAAGCGCTCGGCGGACGAGGCCGGGCTCGAGGACGATGGCACGGCGAAGAAGTCGAAGGTCGATGGCGTGCTCACGCTCAACGACGAGGACGAGGACATCATCGTGCTCGATTGATCCGTCGCTGTTGTAAAGCACTGTTGATCTCGCGAAAATTGGGAAGCTGATGGGAGCCGCAGCCAAGTCGCCGATCAACGCTCAGCTCGCAGAAACTAGGCCAGACACTCGATACACTTGGACCTCACTGGCACAGATCGTAGATTAGGTGGCTAGAAGAAGTTCGCTCCGATACATGCCGTGCTCAAGTCCCCAACTCGCGCATCATGATGCTTCGACGGCCAGGACTACCCACACTCCGCCCCATACTTTACTCGATAGCGACCGCAACGGGGAGCCGTACTGCTGAAGCGCATCGCAGGCAGCACTGCTCATGGTGGATTCTACGTTTGATTCAGTACCGCTACACGTCCAGTTTCTATTTTCCGAACAGAGAGAGCTGCATCGAGCCCCTAACTCGGCTGCCAGGAGGGAATCGGCGAGCGGTTGACGTCGAACCCGCCACTTCGCGAGACGGACAAGCTCGAGACTCAGCACTGGATCGAGAGAGAGACGACATGGTTCCCATTACGGACGACGATCTAGTCATCGTGAGTCCCAGCGCAGTGTGGCGAGAGCGACGCGGTGAACTCGAGCTCACAGGGTCAAGCAGGACCCATCCTTCCTTCGCACACCCTCGAATCCGCTCCACCTCCCGCCCGAGCTGCTCCTGAAGGTCTTCTCCCACCTCCCGAAACCTCGCACGAGCCGTTGGCACTCACACGCCAAGTTCAAGCCCGCGGTGCGCAACCAAACCCTGCTGTCTGCGACCCTCGTATCAAAATCCTGGTCTGCACCCGCGTACGTGGAGCTGTACGGGAGCATCCAGCTCGACTGGGGCTACAGCGTCGGGCCGAGCCTCATCGGCACCTTCTCGGCGAACCCGGCACTCCGGGACTTGGCGCGTCGAGTCGATGCGTATTTCGCGTGCGACAGCTGGAAAAACGAGTGGCTGCGGACCATTAACGGCAAGGCGTATCTGGACACCGCGGAATCATACTGGCCAACTCCCACCAGCGGTCCCTTCAAAGGCCTCAAGGGTCTCTATCACAGCAGATACCTGGATCCGCTTGCAGACGCAGCTCTCTGCAAACAGCTCAAGCAGAAACCTTGGCCGGCGGAGACCCCCCAGGAAGCGAAGGGGCGTGACCAGGCTACGCGAGCCTTCTGGGAGTTGATCGCTTCCCTCCCAGTCAGTGTCTTCCCATCTTGACTCTGGTGCTAGAGCTGAATATGTTAAGTTTAAAGAATCTTCGTCACCTCAAGGTGGACCAGTTCGAGCGGCCGATCTCGGAAAATCTCCAGCGAAAGCTCGCGCCGACGTTCGCCACCCTCACCTCGCTCGATCTTCGGGAAAGCAACTCGACGTTTTCCCTCAGCTTGATTAGGGACATCGAGGATATCACTCTGTGCTATCATGACGCTCAGGAACACTTAAAGCACAGCATTCGATCCCACCGCCTGACGAACCTCACACACCTCAGCCTCGAGGTTGACGAACGCGACCAAGTACCTCTCGACCTCTTCAAGCACTTTGACCATGCGAAGCTTGTTACCCTCATCCTCACCATCCCAGTCGAGCGTCTTTCGCCGTTCAGCAACGCTCTTCCCTTTCTCGTCTCTCTCGAGTCGCTCCACCTTCAGATTGCGCCAAGTGCCGGCGCTATCGGTCGTACGCGTCCCCCACTATACGCGATTGCACTCGACCGCCTTGCTGGTCTCCATCTTCGCCACCTTCACCTTCCCATCTGGCCATCCGCCACCCTCCTCGCCCGCTGTCCACCGACCATTGAATCCCTCATTGTCGGCTTTGGCCACGACAGTCGATACTTCCCGTTGAATCTACTGGATGGGACCCCCATTCCGCAACCGCCTATCGACGACCCAGACGTCGAGACGATGGTGTCGCTTGCCGAAGACGCGCTGAGCTGGAAGAACCGCTACTTGCCAGCGATGGAAGTCCTCGGGATTGAGCATTTTGGGTACGAGCATCAAGAAGGCGACGCGGAGGTGCAGTCACGGGTACTCGCGGTGATGGGACGCGCCGAGAAGTTTGAGATGCGCGTTCATTCGCAACGCTACCGGGACCATGAGACGTTCTTCCCAGGGAGGTGGCTGCCCTCATAGGAGTTCTGAAAGCTACCCATCAGTGACACTGCGCTTTCTGTGCGCCCCCCTTTAAGCCTACGCGAGACCACGAGTACCTATCGGCGGCACTGTCGGCCGAACAACGCCGCACACCTTGCATGATAATCTGACCGAGTGCTTACCATGACCGAATATCGCAGTCACGCCAAGCCGTCAAAAGGAGGATTTTTGTTCCCCTCTGTCGAGGTGGCGAGCGCCTGAGCGCCCTCGCCGCCGGCCGCGAGAGACAGGCTCCTGTCTGAATCGCTTTCCGCTCTCGCCGACGAGTCCACGACTGGAGTTGAGCCGCAGCTTTCATTCTTATTCTTCCTCTTTCTCTCCCAAACGAGACTCTTTTCACCCCACTCCGACGATGCTGTGCTTCGTGCCCATTCTCGCGCTCGCGGCCTTCACGGCCCCGGCGCATTCCCACATGTCGATATATACCCCCTCAATGTACGGAATCGGCCCCAACTTCAAGTACGAGACGACACTCACTCCCAGCGACCCGATCGGACGTCGTCAATTCGCTCCCTTCAGCCACCGCCATCGCCCCCGCTGCGGATCCCGTGTTCTGCGATCCTGGCAACTCGACTTGCACACTCACCAAAGGCTCAAAGCGACCAATCTACGCGTACAACTTTCTTACAAACGTTCAGTGATACGGGAACGACAAAAGGGCTGGGTACGTCGATCACTTTCCGACGCTCACACGGGTCACTGACGCTCACCGCGACCGCAGCTACCACTCAAGCTGGAGTTTCGATGACGGGGCCCAGAACGACATATTCTTGCCTTCCGAGAATGCAACGGTCATAAAAAAGCTCGCGAAGGTGGGCTTTGATGCGCAACCCGGAACTCCGCGGAACTCTGCCGGCTGACCGAGACTTGATCGCTCGAGCAGTGAAACCCATACTACGCCAACGGCGTCGAGCTCACCCTTGAAAGCATCGAAGGCTACCATGATTCCAATATCCACGGTGGATGACGCTGCAGTGTCGACCACCCTCCGCGCGAGCACATCGACTCGCCGCCATTCGGTTCACCCCTCCACTCCTCGGCTCCGCACTCAACGCATGCGTCTCGTCACTCCGTCCAACACACCGCCAACACCGATTCACTTTCATCTCAACCTTCACACTCAATCACTCTCCATCACTCATCTGTCCCCACCCGCCACCACCCTGTGCACCACCCAGTTACCACTTCACATCGATCGGTTCGCCATGCGCAAGCTACCCAGCATCACTCTTTGCAGATATTACAAACCTCACGCTCTAGATCTTCCGCTCCCCACTCTGCGCTTAGTCCACACAAGTCGTGCGAAGCACAGCGCCACTCAGCGTCTCGGCACGGACAAGTCGTTTCGAAGTGATGCGGAGGAGGGCCTAGTAGTACTCATTGGTACCTGTCAGAGGACAAAGTTGATGACCTGATAGCTTCTGGAAAGCCGAGACGGCTCCTTCTCCTCCTCCGTCCGAGCGACACTTGATTTGCCGCCTGGCCGTCGGGCCCATTGATCACCAGTAGTCCCTGTATTAGAAGTATGGCTACACGGTGCTGTCGGAACTATTCCGGCGCGACTCGTCTCCGAGCCAACGCTGCCGCAACAACGGCTGTTCGCTCTCTGCCCGGCCTTCATGCTCCGGCAGGCCGTAGACGATATAGTTCTCTCCAACGAGCGACTTGGCAACGAACTGTAGACACAAGTAGTCAGCGATCGGTGATACACAGCTGACGTCCAGTTCGGTCGCGCACCATCAAGCGATCCAGCCGCTGCGAAGAAGAGCAGTGTACGTCAGATCGAGGTGTGATTGACAGAGAGAGAGAGAGGGGTGGGTGCTGACGTTGATGATGGCGTAGCACTGACTGATCCCGCAACTGAACCGGAGGTACTCGATGCTGCAGATCGTGTCCAAGTCGACGTGCAGCGGGATCCCCTGGATCGGCTCGTCCATAGTGACGTCGTACCCATCTTCGGTGATGCATCTTCAGCCTTTCTCTTTGAGGAAGCGGGGAAAGCGAGAGAAACTCACAAGCGTGCCCGGCGCGGACGGCCTCGCTCGGGCGGAGGAAGAGCTCCAAGAGCGGGTTGTAGATCATCGGCAGTGGCTTTGAGTCGGCTGTGGGCGTACTTTAGTAGGGTGTATATACGAACATGAGACCTGGACGCACTGAGGGAGGTGGCGATGAGCTGGAAGGTGTTGAGAACCTCGCCCAGGAAGCGCTGGTCACTAAGTTGCGCTCGGTGAAGGAGCGCTTTGGTCCACTTGGAATCCAGGGACGCGAATACACCCAACAGTTGGCCCAGAAGGTCGAGAATCTCCCTGTGATGCGGGATGTTAGCTTGGATGGAGGAGCCGACGGGCAGGTTCGCACATCTGAAGAGCTTGCAGCGCGTCGTCTTCGAATGGAACGAGTTAAGCCTCTGCTTTGCGGCCAACCACAGTTGAAGAGACTTACAGTTCCCAGCCGGCCACGGACCGCGCAACGAGATCTCATACTGAATCATGGCTTTCCTCGGCGTTGTCTTGGAGACCTTGGCCCTGCAGTAATGCTTCAATCGAGCTGATCTCAAGTACCGAGGAAATCGGCGTACCGAAGGGCGGCAATGTTCGCCACGATCTGCTTCGGGGGCTTCGAGCCGTCCGTCTTGCAGTTCGCAAAGGACAAAACCTGGCAGAGGACGTCGCCCGTGTCTCCGATGACCTTTGCGTAGGTCTGGCGAACGGTTTCCTTCTGCGTGGAAGTTGGAGGAAGGTACGCCCACAGCCAGGCCACGGTGATTCCGATGAGCACGCAGACGAAACGACGCCAAGCGACATCCCAGCCCCAGCCAACGGAAGAAAGCGCGGGCTGATTCGCGTCTTGCCTGCCACACGAGTGAATTAGTAGAGTGTTAAAGTATCAGCGTGAGAGAGGACGCACCAGGAATACCCAATCACGAGCATGCAGGTGACGGCCGGCAGGATCGCCGACGGGACTGGAGTGTAGTATCTGCAGCCGAACGGGCGTCAGCTCGACCCTAGAAGATCCTCAAGAAGGCAATCCAAACATCCGAAAGAACATGACTGCGACCCGAACACTGCTCAGCTCGGATTATGTGCGTAGATGGAGAGGGAGGGACGCACTGAGGGGGAGCGCGACGGCGGCGCAGGCCATGATTCCATACGCACTGCCCCGACCAGTCCCAGCTCCGATATACCACACAACCATTCCAACTGGGAGTGTAGTCCATATCAGTGTATCGTCCGGATGTGAGGAGATGGAAGCTCCCGTACTAAGCGCGCCCGCGAAAGTCCCGAAGACTCGCACCACAAAGTTGAACGTGGTATCGCCAACGTACTGGGTCGAGGTAAGGGCGGCCATGATCAAAACCTGGGACGAGGGTAGCCATCAGTCACCGCCACGGGGGTCGTATGCGAGCCGACACACCCAGACACCTCGCTGCTTGTAGAAAAAGTACGCCGTCGTCCTGAAGTACGCAGGCAGAGAGACAAGGGCTAATCGAGGTTGTTAGCTTGGCCCCCGGGTTGAGATAAGGGGACAAACCGATGAGGATCGCGACTTTGACGCCGAACCAAAAGTCACTGCGCCGGAAGATCCTCGAGAAGTCGTACAGCCAGATGCCGATGATGTGAGCTCGGGATGACGGCGGCTCGAAGTCGGGGTCTCGAGCAGAGGAGAAGATGGTCCGGTGGAAGCCAGCCACGGACGGGTCGAACCCTGGGACCAGAGTTGGTCGCTGAAGTGGGAGTGATGGTCAGCACCAGACCGTGTGAGCCTAAGTAGTGCGACTCGCCTCGTCCTCGTCTCCAGCATCATCAGGAGTGCTCCCCCATTTCACCTTTGCCCACTCTGGCGTCCAGAATCTGCACAGGTGAACATGAGTTGCGGTGTCGATGTTGCGTGAGGCCCAAAACGCACCTTGGCCTGCGCCGCTTTTTTTCGATGTTTGCCGTCTCCTTGAAGACCTCGAGAAGCGCCAGGCTCCAGCCAATAAGGGAGAACTGATAGCTGTACGTGCAAGTGTCAGCGCCTGGCCCTTGTGATGCTCGCGCGACATACGAAAACGCCCAGAACAAGCCACGGTGCGATGGCGCGTCGAGCCTCATCTCATCGGCATCCCTCGTACCAACCGGGTCGAACAAGCACGCGAACGGTCGGACAACGTCCAACCGCTTCGTGTCGCGATATGCCGAGAGACTGTCCTCTAGTTTCTTGAGAACCTCAGCGGTGCGCGCGGTCGACGTCGCGTACGCCTTCGCGTCCTCGGAGAAGAACGCGCGCCAGGTGTTGTCGTACGACTTGAGGGTGTGAATTGTTGAGATGAGATGGGCCATTGCTTCGGCGAGCGCGACAAGGAGATTGTTGGAGGCTCTGGCAAGCAGCCCGATGATCTCCTCTATGTGCTCCTCGTCGCGACTGGAGGCGGAGGGTCAGCGCATGGCACGTCGCGAAGAATAGCTCGGAATGCGCACGGATTGTGGAGGTCTGGAAGAAGCGAGAGTCGTCAGTCAAGGCTTCGGGATGGCTGAGTGAGAGGCTCACAATCCTCGAGGTCCATGTACCGCTGACTTTCGACTACACCGACGGGCCGGATGTCGATGTTCGGATGCAGCACATCGTGGAGAAGCGAGGGAAGTGAGATGTGACTCGAGCTCTTCCCGTGATGCCCGCGGTGGTGACTTCTGGCTCGCTTCTTGCCGCCGACCGAGTGCTGGTGGAGTGCTTGGTGGAGCTCTTGCAAGGGAGACGGCCCGATGTGGTGCTCGGGAAGTGGGGAAAGATCGTGGAGGTCGGCGGAAGAATCGCGATGCATTGGTGCCGATGCTGATCTGAGAAAGGCGCCACGGATCGGCGAAGGCGAGGGAATCGGGGTGTCGAGCGACGCGCGCGAGTCGGGTGCATCGCGCGACTCGGACGGGTCCGGCGTGTCCGTCGGTTCGCGCAGCGAGACGGGGCGGGTCGAGGCGGGCGTGTGCTCCGGGGAGGTCGGCCTCGAGTGCCCAAGATGGACGACGAGTGCGTCCGCGATGGGCCCGCCCTTGGCTTCGGAGACGTCGCGGTGGAGGTGCTTTTCGACAATCTCGAAGAACGACACGAATCCGGCTGCGAGTCATCGATCTTCAGTCTGATTGAATCTCCTGTGAGGAGAAGGGACGCACTGCTACGACTGACGAGCACGCGCATGTGACCCAAGACCTTCGTGAGGTCCTTGCCCGAGATGCGCGCGTAGCTGATCTCGCGCGTGAGGTTCTGCTCGCTCGCTGCGAGGAGCGCGAGGCCTCCCATCGCGGTGTTAACCCCAGTTTTGATGGACTTGTACTTCAGCCACTCGTCCGTGCGCGGGTTGGCCTGCAGCATGCCTTGCTGCTCCTCGATAACGCGCTGGAGGGGCGTCAAGACGGCGATAAGGCGGTCGCTGAAATTGAGAGTCAGACGTTCAAATGTGATGACTTCAGAAGCAGTGACAAACGAGAATTGATGGGCGAGCGTCTCTGGGAACACGACGAACGTGACCGCGAGATTAATTGCGAGTTGGCAGACGAAGGGCAGGTAGAAGATGAGCTATGGCGAGCTCATGCGTTAGTCAGATATAACGATTGAAGTGATCTGCGGAACTCACGCCGATTCCGTAGTACGGATAGGGGAAGAGGCACCCGATGGTCATCGTGATCGCGCACATTATGATACCTTTTTCCTGGAGTCAGCTCTGCAGTCTTCCATCTCCGAGGATCAAGCGAGAATACCGAAAATGAGACCGAAAGTCTACAGCGAGAGCAATCAGCATTCCACCAACGCTTAACCCAGCAACAGCAAGACGAACCGCTGGACCCGGGCCAAGGTGGCCACGAAGCCACAGCTGAACGCAGAAGGAAGTCAGTCCAGACTCAGAAAAATAACAGAGCTTTAGATTCGTACCAGATAGCCGCACCCAACGCCCAGGAAGATGCCACAGACGGCCGAACTCTCGACCTCCAAATAGACTCCGTGGAAAATGTCCTCCGACACGGCCGACGAGATCTGGGCGGCGGTGAGGCCCATACCCGCATGCTTGCTCGCAGCAAGTGCTCCGAAAGCCTTCTCGGACAGGTCGAACACTCTTCGCGACTTGTGCGCGATGAGCACTGCGGAGCCGCGGTCAGCTGCTGCTGGTGGGGCAGTGGGCGAGAACGCACGGCCGAGGCAGGACCAGGCCCAGGCGAGAGCGACGAAGAAGGCTTGGAAGAAGGTCATCTCGATCATTGTCGCTGGTTTGGGGGAGAGGACGTCAGCTCGGCCTTCCGGTTGCGTCCTGGGTGGACGGCGTGCGCGCACCGATCGGTACTGCGGCTGGCGAGATGGTAGCGACTGGGAAGCACGAAACGATGAGCTCCCATGCGCAACCAGGAATGATCGCGGCAGCGCTGACCGATGAGGACCAGGAAACTCGCCTGACCAAGGACGCGCTCGCTGTTGGTGCAGACGAGCAGCAGGAGTCCGCACCACGCCGATACGCTGGCCCGAATCACAGGCCGCCATCCCTTCCAGTTCAGATGCGGCGGGATGAACGCGAGAAACGACGGGACTGTGCGGGGCTTCTTCGCCGGCGGCTTGTTATCGTCCGCGTCCGTCGTTGGCGGCGGCGCGGCAGCGTCCTCACCGCGCGGCGGGAACGTCTCCTTCCCGTCCCCTTCGCTTCGTCCGCGCTCGTGTGCGCTCCCGCCGACTTGCGTGTCGCTGCTCGTCTTTTCTCGCATTGGCGCGCTGCCGCCGCTGCCTGTGCCCGTGCCCGCGTCTGGAGAGGAGACGACGACGGCCGGGGGTGCATACGGCGTCGACGGTTCATCGTCGTCGGACGAGGCCTCCGAGTGGTCGTCAGACAGGACGAAGCGGGGGTGGCGGGCCATGGTGCCAGGTGGGGCAGCGCCGGGGAGGTCGATGGGTGACTGGAGTGGCGCGCGTCGGCGCGGAAGATGAGAGCGCCAGGCGGTTGATTTTGGGTTGAAGACGCGCGAGAGTTGCGGCTGATGAGGTGAGGGAGCGGAGCAGAGCAGCGAACGCCGCTCAAGGCCGTAAACACCACTCGGCCCGTCCGCGGTCAGCCGCGCAGTCGACCGAGCGTAACCGATGGAAGTGCGCTGGCTCGTCGGTTTGTGATCGGTTTATGATCGTGCAGATAGGTACGCTGCAGTACGTCCTCAGAGCAGACAGGATGGTGAAGGAGGTGGACGACTCCAAGAAGAGAGTCCACCACCTCGGCGTGTCTGTCGCCACGGCCGTCGACCCTGGTGAATCAAATACGGCGCCTCAATCGAATTACGAGAAGCACTAAAACAACGCTGCAATCTGAAACCCCCCACTCCACCGGCTCGTCCCGGTGCCCATCCCATGCCTCTGCCTCCCACACCTCAGCTCACGGCGCGGACTCAAAAGTCGCCCAGGAGGTCTCCAAACGGGTCGTTCGCTTTTGGAGGAGCCGCCGGTGCGGCCGCAGGGGTATGCCACGAGCCGTTCGTGGCCTGCGCGCCGAACGGACTCTGCGAGCCCGCGGGTCGCGAGCCTCCCGGGAGCTGGATCGCGCCGGGTGCGGAGGGCGTCGACGCGCGACCGATGGGCGAGTTGGTCGCCGAGGGCC
>ERZ1463038.64-NODE-64-length-26580-cov-13.702394_pt1 | contig 26580 bp, 35 predicted proteins | sample MGYA00564479_ERZ1463038 | MGnify/ENA primary metagenome ERZ1463038 (study PRJEB39244, sample SAMEA3635134) | Helicobacter pylori | study: EMG produced TPA metagenomics assembly of PRJEB11511 data set (Assembly of a 5300-year-old Helicobacter pylori...
AGCGAAGCCACAGGGGCGATCGCTCGCCATCCTGCCCGCGCGCGCGTCCGCGACGGGCCCCAGCTGGATCCTCACGGCTGGCGTGCTGGGCAGCCTCGTGACGGTCGCACTCACGCCCTCGACGGTTGGGAAGTGGACCTTCCTACCAAACCTTCTTGTGATGCACGTCTTGCTGCTCGCGCCGCTCCTCCCGTCCCTTCCGAGCGCTGGCCCGCCACTCTCGTACTCGACGCTCTACCTCGCCTCGGCCGCCATCGCGCTGGGCCTCCGCGTGCCAACCTACGTCGCCCTTCTTCCCACGCTTTCCATTTCGGCCGCCGTGGACCTCGGAACAGAGGCGATCAAGACGCTGCTGGAGCACCCGGCGCAGACGAGCATCAGCTACGACGTCGTCTGGGCGACGGCGTCGTTCGCGCTCTGGATGGTCGTCGAGTACGGCGCCAAGGCGGGCAAAACTCCCGGTGGGGGCATGGCGGTCGTGGGGTTGGTGCTGGCGACGCCGGTGGTCGGCATCGCGAGCACGGGTGGAGTCTTTCTCGCGTGGAGGGAGCGGTGGGCGTCTGAGACGGTCAAGGAGGACTGAGCTTCTCGTGCTGTAATCTTGTTGTGCATTCAGTAATGCTGCAGCTCCAATGGACTGGAGAACGGTCCGCATTTAGTGAGATTCGCCCAAATCGCGTCCGGAAGGGACCGGCCGCCAGGCGCGTCGCGTGGCGGGCGCGTCTCCCGCTCGCACCACCTCGCCCTTGAAACAAACGGCACTCGCGATCGCGTCGACCTTGGCCCACCCTCGGTACGCGTACACCTACCTCTCCAGCTCGTCCCAGCTCCCGCCAGCCTCGCCTCACCGACGCGAACGAACGCGCGAGGACAAGCGGCAGACCTGCGCACGAGGTGCGAATGAGCGGCGCGATGAGCAGTGCGCCAGGCCGCGTGGGCGAGAGCTCGACGAGTGGGGATGGGGCGGCGTACCCAAATCCCAAGTAAGTGCCCTTCCTGCCTGCTCGAGTCGACCTGCGCGAGCGCCACCGCCGAGGCCACGAGCTGACCCTCGGCCGTCGCCGCCCGCGCAGCGTGCAGGGGAACCTGTACATCTACCTCGCCGTGTACTCGTCCGTACCAGTGTACGAGATGATGGTCCGCGGGATCGGCGTCATGCGGAGGCGCTCGGACAGCTACTTGAACGCAACTCAGATCCTCAAGGTGGCCGGCGTTGACAAGGGCAAGCGCACCAAGATCCTCGAGAAGGACATAGCCCTCGGCGTTCATGAGAAGGTCCAGGGCGGGTACGGGAGATACCAGGGCACGTGGTCAGTCCCCCTGCTTCTGCTCGCCAGACGTCGATTTCTGCTGCGCCAGCCGCGTGCGGCAAGGGCGCTCGGCAGACGGGAACGCGCGCTGATGCTCGTCTGGTGCTCCGCTGCAGGATCCCGTTCGAGCGCGCGGTCGAGCTCGCGAGCCAGTTTGGCGTCTCGCACCTGCTCACGCCGCTGTTCGACTACACCCCCGCGCCTACACCCTCCTCGCTCGCCCAGACTGGCCAGGCGGGGCCCGGCGCGGCGGGCACGACTGCGAGCCGACCGTCGACTTCGGGCGGCAAGGACCACGAGGGGCAGTCCGCGGCGACGATCCTGAGCAAGGCGCGCGAGCAGGGTCTCCTGCCCGACGTCGACCCGTCCCGCAAGCGGCAACGCGACTCGCTCGCCGGCGCCGAAGACGCAAAGCGGCCCAAACTCGAGTTCCCCCACCCGCCCGGCCCATCGAATGGCCACCACCCAGGCGTAAACGGCCTCAACGGCAAGGCGCCCGCGACCGGCGGCAGCGTGGGCGCGCTCGAGCTCAAGCTCCGGCGGTCGACCAAGGCGGGCGTACCGGCGCAGCGGGAGCAGGACTTGCAGCGGGCAGAGCAGCACAAGGCGGAGCTCAAGAACATTTTCTCGCTCGAGCAGCTGCCGGGGAGCGAGGCGCACGGCGGCGTGCCCGACCTCAGCGCGCTGCTCGGCCCGGACGTCGACCTCGACACGGCGATCGACGACAACGAGCACACGGCGCTGCACTGGGCAGCCGCACTCGCTCGCGTGCCGATTGTCCAAGCGCTCGTCAACGTGCGAGCGGACATGTTCCGCGGCAACAATGTCGGCGAGACGCCCCTCATGCGCGCGGTCCTCGTCACCAACAACTCGGACCAGGACACCTTCCCCCAACTCCTCGACGTTCTTGGGCCCTCGCTCCGTACCGTCGACGAGGCCGGCCGCACCGTCCTCCACCACGCCGCGCTCGTTGCGGGAGTCAAGGGCCGTGCGAGCAGCGCGCGGTACTACATGGAGAGCGTCCTCGAGCACGTCGCCCGCCACGAGCAAGGCCAATTCCGAGAACTTGTTGACGCGCAGGACTCGAACGGCGACACGGCGCTTAACATTGCTGCCCGAGTCGGGAACCGCGGCCTCGTGCGGATCCTCATCGAGGTCGGCGCGGACAAGATGCGGCCGAACAAACTCGGCTTGCGGCCAGGCGACTTTGGCGTCGAGAGTGCTGTGAGCCTTCTCTCGTGTAAACAGAGGAAGTGGAAGCAGGCGACTGATCCGTAACCGCGCAGGAGCTGGGCATCTCACCCGCCGAGGACGCGATCGCGTCGCTCCGCACGAACCCGGCGCTCGCAACCCCGGCACACAAGTCGGACGAGGTCCTCGCCTCCATCTCGACCCTCATGGCCTCGCTCGCGTCCGAGTTCCAGACTGAGCTCGCGACCAAGACGGACGTGCTCGAGAAGACGCGAACGCAGCTGCGCGCCTCGACGCGCGACCTTGCCGAGCAGCGGAAGGAGATCGCCGTCTGGCGCTCCAAGGTCGCTGAGGTGGACGAGCGGGAGCAGCGCGTGCGCAACCTCGAGCGCGCACTCGAAGACGAGGACCAGTTCGACTGGACGGGCCGCACCGAGGTCGACGGCAGCCCCGCCCTGCGCGAAGCCGGGCCCGCTTTCACGTACCGCGGGCCAGCGAGCACGCTCAGCAACCTCCCCGCGGGCATCTTGATCGAGTTCGACGCGGACCCGCCACCCCCCGCCGGCGACGCGGACGCCAACTCTCTTGCGCACCTTCTCCGCCTCCAGAGCTGGTACGCGCGCGTCATGGGCCTCCTCGAGCACCGCATCGAGCGCCTCGCCGGCGGGAACGCAGAGCAGGAGCTCCGCCTGCGCAAGGTCGTCGCGCACTGCTGTGGCGTCGAGCCTGACCGAATCGAGAGCATGCTTGACGGCCTCCTCGCCGCGCTCGAGTCGTGCGTTCCTTCCCAGCCTTCTGGATTCAATTCCAACGCTGACCTCGCTTGTCTACAGGGACGGATCGAGTCTGGACATGGCGCGGGTCGCTGGGTTCCTGCAGCGCGTCAAGGACAGGTCAGCCGCCGCCGCCGGGCAGTGAAATGGAAAAGAGCCGAGTGAGGGGGCGCGCCGACGTCTGGTGCATGTTTTCAATAAACCTGTTCTACAATTGTCCAATACCACTAGCAGTAATGCACGGGAACTTGGTCTGGCAGACCGTGGCTCAGCTCGAGCAGTCCGCGGACGGGACCGTGGCCCTTCTAGATCCTGGGCCCTTCTAACAGGGCCTCAGCGGAACAGCAACTCCGCATCTCAATCATCTTCTTATCTCTCCCTCTATATACCCCGCTGCGAGGACTCTGCCAAATCACCTTCGTGCGAAGAATGGTCCGCGGACTTGGACCTCGCGCTGGACGCCACCTACGTAGCCAGTGTGCAGACCAGGAGCGCTGAGCATTGATAGTCGCCGGGTGGCGAGTGTGAGTTAGCAAAGGCTTGTGCCATTCCTGCGCCTGAAAACCCCGGGACCATCTTGCTTCCGTCAGGGACTCGGGTTTGGCTCTCAGCGGGGTTCTTGATGATCAGCACCCCAGGAGCAGGCAGGAGCAGTACCCCTCGTTCACGAGCTGGGTATGGTTCCTTTCAGGTCTTTGGTTGTCTTCGAACCCTATGTGCCGCTGCACATGGGATGATCAGCTCGGACGTCTCGCACGCGATCCATTGGACCCGCTCGCCGGCCGACATCCTGGTCCGATTCCCAATCTCGCAAGGCTGTTATCATTTATCATTCAACATTTACTCTGCAGTGCTACACCTTCAGACAGCATCCAGGGTCCTCCGGCCAGCGAGCGGGGGTGACTCCCGGCGGTAGCGTCTTCCATCCACGTGCGCGAGGTCCGCCAGCCGAACATTTCCACTTAGGATCTTGCGACCCAGGCCCCAACTGATCACCCTTGGAAAGTAGACGCTAGTCCTCGTGCTCGAGTTGGCAATCTGCGGGCTTCTGGCGCTGAGCAACGTCGCGGCTCTGCGGGTGCCATCCAGTTCCTCGCGTCGATGGTGTGCGACTGTCACTCTCACGGGCAGCACGATCGCAGGAGTCTCCTTTCAAATTGTAGGTGAGGCACTTGCTTGGCGATGGAGAGCTGAGCGAAGTGGCGGCCGCGTCTGAACGCTTTGGGGAGGTCCGCTGTGTGCGACGCGAGGTTGTCTCGTACGTACGTGCATGCAGGTGCAGTACGGCTTGGCGGTGCTGTGGTTCTGTTCTGTCAGGTGAGTCTGACGACGGAGTGGGACGTGGGTGACGCGTTGCGCGACCAACGCGCCGAGAGCTCTCAGTCCAAAAACTGGCGCCGCGATCTCAAAAAGAGCATGGCCAAAGATCAGCCGAATGGCCAAATTTGTATACCCCCAGCAAGGAGGCGGTTCACCGGTCACCCTCCAGAGTCGAATGAAAGCTGAGGAACAAGGGGGAGAGCGAGCGAGGATCTCCGTTCGTGTTGCGGTTCCTGAGCCGGGGTCGTGCTGCTGCGCAACTTCCGAAGCTCTCGAGATTTGAAGAGAGGAGCGTGAGTTTCGCTTCGCCTCGTCGCACCATCTACTCGACTCTTGCCCACACCGCACACTCTCACAGTCGCAGGTGGTCCACCCAGATCGACACGCCGGCCGGCGTACCTCCGTCGCTGCAGCGAGCGTGATCGAATCTGGGGCCCTCATCGCTGAACAGTCCCGTCGACCAAACTCCTCCGCAACAAGCACTCCCGTGCTGCCATCACACCAGCGTCCACACCCTCGAGTACGACACAACTAGAAGCCGCAAGTACCCCTCTCCCGCCCTCGGTCTCGGCGACGACGGCCCGCGGTTCTCCCGCCAGACCCTTCGCCCCATGTCCTCCCCGTCGCTCCCGGCGCCCGTCTCCCACTCGTTGAAGCGACCGCGATTCGTGCCGCCCGGCGCTCGCGTTTCGGTCGCAGTTCACTGGGCCCGGTTGAAGCGACGGATTGGCGGCTCGGCGCCGGACGAGAGCCTCGGGGACCCGACCGCGACGACCGACAACTCGGACAACGGGTCCACGTTCCGCCGCCGAGTCAACACCCGTGACGGACTCGGGGAAAAGGCCGAGGGCGAGGTCGACGAGGCGGGCGTCGACGAGGTGGTCGTCGACCAGCAGGGCGACTTCCGGGACTGGGGCACCAAGCGACCGCTCGTCTCGGGGACGTCCGAGCACGCAGGAGGAACGATGACGAGTCCTGGGACCGGGCTCCCGCATCAGAGCGAGAGCGAGAGCCAGCGCGGGACTGCGTTCGAGAGCTCCGGCGGCTTGTTTGGACCGTTTGCCGACTTCTGTCGCTGGAGGGCGTGGCCAGTGATACAGTACGTCCGCCTTGCTCGGAAAGATGGGAGGATATGCCTGACCCAAGACCACCGCTGCAGGCACTTCTTCTCGGTCGGTGCTCCATCACGGGACCCCAGACGGAGGACGAGCTAACGGCATCCCATCATCCACTCGCAGCCCGTCTATCACGACAAGGTTCTCGAGGAAGCATACCAGAAAGAGATCTGGTACACTCAGAAGAGCGTCTGCATCTTTGGTGAGTCGTGCCGCGCCCATCCGCCCTTGGCGCCCGGTCCCGCTCGCTCGCCGAGCGCGCGCGGCCGATGCTCCAGCTCCTTTCTCGCACGGCTGCGGCTAATGCCTCGGCTCGACAGGTGCATGTTTCCTCGTTGTCAACTGGATTCTCTCTATCAGCCTCCTTCCGCATCCTTGGTCGCTCTGGAACAAGGTACGACGGCCTCACCTCCTTTGTGCAGCAATCATGCTGATCGGCTGTCTTCAGATCCAAAATTACGGATTGGGTCCAGCACTGTCGGTTCCGCTAGTACCCATGGCGATCTTCGACATCCCGCGTCGAAACAAGTGGGTCTGGCAGAGTGTGGTCCTTGCCTCGGTCTGGGTGTCGGCGTCCGCAAATATCGTGGACATGTACACATGCCACCTTTACATCCCGGCGCTGAAGAGCTGCGGTAACAAGTATGGCCAATCTCTGAAGACAATGCCCAGCACTGACTCATCGTCTCTTCAGGGACTTCCTGGCAACGCTGGTAGGCTCTGCCACCGTGCATCCCGCACACTTATGGCCGTCCTAACTTTTCGACTCTGCGCAGTACTACGCGTCGGCACTTCCGGTCGTCGCCCTCTTTGCGCTCGGTCAGATGCGCGCCGTCGCGGCCTTCGCATGCACGTCGTGGGTCGTTCTCGTGGGGGCCCTCATCCTTCCCAATCGAATCTCGTTCCTCCGTAACGGTTAGGCTGTCGCTCTCTCCGAGTTCTGCGATCACTGACCAGTCAGTCGACAGTGATCAACATATTCGTGTTCCAGGCGCGTAGTAGCGAAGCTTGAACTTGCATTGTAGGTTTAGCGACTAACAGGCTATCGTGTTTCCAGTTTTTTGTCATCTACCTGCACTATCGGCGCGATATCTCAGATCGGAGGATGTACACGATGCGCGCCGAGCTTAAAGGTGTGTCTACGGAGTCGCTGAATTGCTGAGAAACCCTGGCTGATCTCTTCACTTGCAGTGCAATGTGTGTTGACCGAGTCGAAGCCCAAAGGCGACTGGTGAGGCTGACCTCGTTCTCCCATCAACAGTCCGGGCGAAGCAAAAGGCGCAGATCTCCGAGCGTAAAACGATGGACCAGAGTCGCCGCTTCAGCGCCTACATCTTCCACGAAGTGTACGCTCCTAAACTCATCTGCGTGCACGGACACTGACGCCCTATCTCTTTTAGGCGCGTGCCGCTGAACACTGCACGTGAGTTTTCCCGGATCCAGCTGGACAGAGTGATCGAGCTGATCTGTCTGATGGCAGTGCTCGCGGTGCAAAACCTCGAAGGCGCTCAGGTCTTCGACAAGAACTCTGACCAGGCGGTGGAATACGCCGCGCTGGAAGGCAGCCTGCAGATGATGTCCCAGGTGCTTAACGTACGCTTTTTCCAGTGTTGTTTTTCTCCAAATTCTAGATCTGACCTCTGGTGCAGGACGTCTTGGACTTCACCCGCATGTGCGTCCCGCCCCAGATCTGCGAAGCGCCCCCTCGTCGCTGACTTCCAGCGCTTCATAGGGAGAAGGGTGGCATCTCATCGGTCTCACGACCGTTCTCCTTCCACAACGTCATGAGGCATGTCAAACTTTGGTGTCACGGGCGCAACCTCGGGCTGACTCTGGAGGTCCTCAGGTCCATCTTCGGCCCGCTCCGCCTCGACGCGAACGCGCGAGGGCTCAAGCTCGACACATCGCTTGACCTTCGCATAGACGAGGTTGCGCATCGACTCGCCTTTCCGGACGACGAGAAGAACCCGATGGTTGGCGAGGGCGACGGGCTAGTGATGGGAGATGAGATGAGGCTCCGTCAAGGTGGGTGGCCCCCGTCCCTTCCTGCTTGGAGTGTCTCACCAGTTAAAACCACAGTCATCAACAACCTCTGCAGCAATGCCGCCAAATTCACGCCCTCCGGCGGGACGATCACCGTTCGGACGCAGCTCGTCTTTCCGGCGTCTGCCGCCCCAAGTGCGACGTCCGACACCTCGGGCACCTCTACTGGTGACTCGGACGACTCAAAGTACTCGCCACGCCTGTCCACAAATCGCCTTCAACAGCACGAGCACGAGGCAAAGTCGGACGGTGGCTCGTGCGCAGGCGGCTACGGTGCCGATGTTATTGTCGTTAGGATCGAAGTCCAAGACACGGGCGTCGGTATCCTCGCAAATGACATGCGTGAGAACCGGCTGTTCAGTGCCTGTGAGTTCATCGAGTGCTCTGTTGCGCGAGTAGGTGCTGATGAGGGTGGCGCTCAGACGTGCAAACTGAGATCGGACGGCACCAAGGTGGCAAGGGCACAGGCCTCGGCCTGAGTCTTGTGCGACAGAGTGAGCTGTCATGAACTTCGAGCCTTGAAACCTTGAACTGATGGCCAGCCGCACAGTCGTCCTTCTTTCTGGTGGACGCCTCGGACTCAAGTCAAAAGTCGGCGAAGGAAGCTGCTTTTGGATTGAGCTGCCTTGTGAGTGGGACTTTCCCGAATGTGATTACATCCACTTACCCGGCTGTGTCAGTCCTGTGCGGGCCTCAAGTACGCAAGGCCGACCCGTCAGAACCGCACCGCCGCGTGAGCTCCTCGATCAAGCAGTTCGGCGGCAGCGGCGGCGACGACACGGACAAGAGCGACCTGCGCTTCCTTCCCGCACTTCGACACGCGACGTCGGACCTGCTCCACATCGAGGAGTCGTCGCCGGACTCGATCGAGCTCGCGCCGACCAACTACCGCTTCTCCTCCCCGCCGACCTCGCCCGCGATCCTCCAAGCGACGGTGCAACCGCGGTTCTACGACGTGGGCGACGTTCCACCATCCCCAGTCCCGACTCCGTACACCGGTCAGCCCACCTCGGACTACCAGAAGCGGCCGGAGCACCGCACGAGCATGTCGGCTTCGTCGGCCTCCTCAGCTCCTCCGGCGACCACGATCAAGACCAAGTCGAAAGGGCTGGTCTTTGCCGACGGACCTGTACGCTGCGACCCTCCAGCCTGACCAAGACTGGCCGCTGACCGTGCCACCCCGACAGCTTCGCGTCCTCGTGGTCGACGACGACACCCTCACGAGGAGGCTGATGAGCAGAATGATGGAGCGTCTGGGCTGCAAGGTCGACATGGCGGAGAACGGCCAGATCGCTCTCGAGATGCTCCTCGCAACGTCCCAAGCCGACAGGGATCTGTGTCCACCCGGCATCGACCCGCGGTCCGGCGACGCGACGAAGAACTACGACATCACCTTCTTGGACAACCAGGTGCGTGTCTGCGTAAACTTCGGCGCAGGCGGTTGGCTGATGCCGCGTGTGCCTTGCAGATGCCAGTTCTCACGGGCCCGGAAACGGTCAGTCGCCTGCGAGCACTGGCGCGCGACGATGTGAGCACCTTTGGCCCGCGTTACTTCAAAGGACATCACACTGACTCTCCCTTTGTCGCTTCAGCTCGTTGTGGCGATCACCGCCAACGCGCAACTCGCCGAGCAGGAGAGCTTCATCCGAAACGGCGCGTCGGCCGTGCTCACGAAACCCGTCCTCGAGGACGACCTGCGGAAGTACCTCGTCGTCGCCGATCAGCAGAGGACGGAGCGCAAGACCCGGCCGCCAGGAGCCGCCATGGCCCTGTTCTCGCTCGGCGCTCCACGGCCGCCGCTCGGCCCCAGGCGCGAGTCCGAAATGTCGGTGGACCGCGTCCCGCCGCCCCTCTAGCCTTGACTTTCACTTCAATCAGAGGCACACCCCATCCGTTCACGCGACTCTCCCATGTCCTTCCCCACCTTCCTCCACCTCTTTTCGATGCTTTCCCTTTCGTTACCCCGGTTGTACTGCTTCAGGTTGTTGGCGAGTCATACTCTCTTAGGGAATCCAGGATGTAACACTACGGTCTCCAAATTCCACCTTTGTGGTCGCTTGAACGCTCCGGGAGTGCAGGAGCTTGGAAACTTGAGCGAGTTCGACGTCGAAGGCCACTCGCAACGTACATAGGAGGCAGCAAAGGTTGCAGAGGGCTTGAAAAACAGACGCATCTAGCGCCGATTCATTCCACCTTCATGTTGAACGACCATTCGAAGTTGCGCCGTCCGAGGCTCCGAGAGAACAGCCGCGAGACGAGCCAGGGCTGGCGAAGGCGATGCGTCAGCGTCGAGACGGACCGCCGGTCGATGAACGGGGGCTGACGCCAAATACGAATCCTAAAATCTGAGCTGCTCCACCGTCGGGCCCGACACTGATTGATGCAAACGGTCCAGAATTCGGTGAATAGGTCTTGAGTCCGCTCGTGTTGCCGCGGATCATGGACAGTATGTTGGCGGTCGCAGCCCACGAGTGACGAACAGCAGCGCCGGCGAGCTTGTTCTCCTGTGAAGTCTCGGCGCAAGTCAGCTGGAATACGGTGGCGAGACGCGAGCGAACTTGCCAGCATCGAGTTCACGTCCCCCGGAGCGAAGATGTGGTCAAGCGGCACAGAATCGAGTTGCATAGTCGGCTTGACGAGAACAAACCCTCCCGGATTGATGAGGCTGGGATCGAGAGTGCGAATGAGCTTCGAGTTGGGCTTGCACCCGAACGTGACGAAGACGAAGTCGGCTGCCGAATCGAAGACGTTGGTCTCGAGAGCGCAGAGTGGTAGTGAACACACACACCGGTAACAAGAGTACCATCCGGAAGAGAGAACTCTTGCTCCGGGACGGGTCCGGTCCTGAGGTCGCCCAGTGGAAGGCGGCAGTCGTAGTAGATCTGGACCCCCTTCGCCTCGAGCTGCGACGCGATCGAGGCGCTGAACTTGGGGGCGTAGATGTCGAACAGCCTCGCGCGAGAGTGTAAAATCTGAGATCCCGAATCAGCTCCAGCTCTCCATAGGCCAGAGAGTGGCGCACCGTCACTCGCGTCTGTGGGTACTCGCTTGCGATCTCCCCGGCAGTCTCGACTCCGGCAGGACCGCCACCGATCACGAGGACAGACTTAGCAGATTTTAGAGAGCTCTGAAGTGACCTCAACGCCGCTTGAAGCTTCTTCGCGTTCGAAAGAGCTCTCGGTGGACGGCATGGGAAGTCGTAGGTCGAGCCCTTTGCCCACAGACCGTCAGCGTTCCTTCAAACCGGATCCAGGAATAGATTTACGGTGGCGATGATGGCGTATTCAAATTCAATCTCCATCGCAGGCTCGAGGATGACGGAGTGCGGGTTGAGCTTGACAGCCCGGTGGTTCGCAAGGAGGAGGTGGCGAGTGGCGGCCGGGAAGAGCCCATCGAGGGGAGCGGTGACTTGCTTCTCCCACCCTGAGTATGAGGAGCGTGTAAATATTGGGCTTTCGGTCTCGCGGCCTCGGTGATCGCTAGCTTGAGCGCACCAGGCGGAACGCACCTGGCACGGTCGCGGCTCGAAGGCAGCTGATCGGGTCTGAGGACGCGCGATGGGTAGTTGTTTATCTCGGCTATGTCGGAGAGATCAAGAAAATCGCTTACTGTATCCAAACGACGACTCGTGGACCGCGACGATCCGGTGCGTCAACGGAAGCTTGCCGGCGAGTCCCTGGACAGCGTTGGCGCCAGCGTAGCCAAGCCCGACGACCAGCACGTTCTTGATCTTCGATGTGTCGTCTGTCATAGTTTGGTGCGAGATGGTGAAGAGTGGGAGACGAACAACGGGCCTTCGGAGGAGGACGGGGGTCGGCAGCGGACGCGGCCGCGCGGCCGCTCAGAGTGCGAATAGCGTCGTCGTCGGCGCGTTCGAGTCATAAATGAACTGAGATGCGCTGGGAGAGCACGATTCGAGCACCTGTGCGTAAGAGCTCCACCTGTGCATTTAAAGTCTTCAGGTCTCTCAAGCTTGCGGCCCCGCGCCGCCACTTCGGCGCTGCGCTCGAGCTCAGGCGCTGCTCTCCGCCGTTCACGACCGGATGGCCACCCCGGTGCTCGTTCGCGCGACGCGGGAGCAGTACCTCGTGACTGTCACACGTCAAGTGGCCGAGTGGGGCTTTGGGCTGTCCGCGGCCGAGTTCCACGAGCGCGAAGCGTTGCTCAAGTCGACTCCCTTCGGACACGCGCTGCAATGCTGGTACGCGCGTATCACACCACCCCGCGTTCTGAGCTCTCGGCTGACTGTTTACCCTTCCCGACCAGGGTGCTGGTCCCCGCGAGTAACCTCGCGACGCTCAATCCGCTGTGTTCCTGCGAAACCTATCGGCGCCCAGTCCTCCTACCGTCTGGACGCCACGTTGTCGGTTACAGTGTAGCTGGCGTCCTCAGTCCACCTGAGAACCGCAAGAAGGGCTACGCGCTACTCATGATGCGCTTGCTCGCGCTCGAGCTCCGCGCGCCGGCGGGAGAAGCGCGGGTCGAGTGGATCGACGGGCAGGGACCGTGGACTGGTGGAAACGACGCCTTACTGTGCGTTTTGTACAGCGACGTCGGCAAGTTCTACCAACCGGCGGGGTGGGAGATCGTGGGGACCGCCCGCACGACGACCTGGGCGCTTGACGCGCTCGCCTCCCCTCCTTCGACATCCGATTCCACTTCGCCACCCCGGAAACTTTTTCCAATCCCCTTCGACAACTCGATGTTAGCAGCTCTTGCGAGCGCCGACGTGGCGCTCCTCTCCACCTCGCTGCCTTCGAACTCGTTCGCGATGGACCCCAACGGAGCGACCTACCACTGGCACATGACTCGCTCAATCTTCACCGCAACACGCTCAAACATTTCGGTTCCCTCAACTTGGGGCTTTCGCTCGACTACCTCCTCCGCGTTCGTCTTGTTCGCCTTCGACTTCCCCCACAAGGAGCTCAAGATCCTCCGAATCCGCACGACCGGCGGCGAGGAAGCGCGGGAGATGATGGCAAGAGTGTTCGAAGAGGCTATTCGGGCAGGGTGTGAGCGGGTGGTGGCGTGGAATCTTGAGGCGGAGCTGCTGGGCGCGATGCCAGACGGACAGCGGGGAACGACGGCGGAGCGGGATGACTCGTTGAGCGCGCTCAACTGGTTTGGGGAGGAAGGACAGGGTATATGGGCGTACAATGAAGGCTATGGGTGGTGCTGAGTCGTCACGTGGGGTGGAGCTCAGGTGCGCAGCGACGCCACCTCTAAAGGCTAGCGGCACGAGCTCGAACGCTACGTAGCACGCACTCAATTGTGACGTGACTCGAATAGGCTCAAATACCTCCAATCAGCCGTCAAGATGCGACAGCGAGACGCTCGCTCGCGAACCCCACCTGGCACTGCCGGCTCAGTTCCGGTGCGCGAGGGTTGCCTTCGCCGGCACGCTTCAAAGTCAACCTTGCGCGCCACCAGGAGATACGAAAGATTTTTCAGGTCGACTACGGCGCTCGTCACCCCTGGTTCTGAGCGATGCGACCAGTCGACGTCCTCCGGGGCGCGTGGACGGGGTTCGGCTGGATCGGCTGGCCAGGAGAGCACATGGTGCGTCGACGGACCATGACCAAAGGAGCCTGAATGATCTCACTCATGATTTCTGTCCTTGACAGGAGCCGTTCGCCGCCCGGCGAGACACGAGCGATCCCAACACTCGGAGGTCAGCCCCCGCCCCCAATTCCGGAGTGCTACATTATCTGAGCTCCACTCTCATGAAGGAACCATCTCATACTCGTCACGCGCCAACTCGCACACCTTGCGCGCCTGCTCTCTCTGGAAGAGGACCTCCGGACCTACTTGAACCACTTGAACTCGGCCGAGAGGACGAGCTTGGAGCTTATGAGCACAACTGCTGTTATACGCAAACGCTGTTCGGCGATGCAGGTCCGGATAGATGAAGTGAGTATCAGCGCAGGTGGACTTCTCACCGACACCGAACAGTGCCACAATGACCTGACCGCGGCGCTCGCCTCCGGCGCGAGCCTTTCTGAGCTCCTGCTCCGCTCAAGCACAATAATAACTCGATGGCAAGAACTCGACAGCTCTACTCTGACTTTACGGGACGACAAGAATGCGCTCGAGGCTGACTTGGGGCAAGCGGACGCCAAGTCGACGGAGAACTTCGAGCATTTCGAGAAGGTCAGCAGCGGAGTAGAGAACACCTTCGAGTGGCTGGAGGAGGAGGTTCTTCAGCTCGTCATCCTTTCCCGGCAGTGAGGTGCGTTCAAACCTCCGAGCCTCTCCGCGAGTGCGACAAGCTCACTTCGGCCTCGATGCAGGGCAGAGTGGGAGTGAGGTAATCAAAATCGACCTGCTTGCAAAGATGTCAACCCGACGCTGTTGGAGGCTGCTTTTGACTCAGGCCGAGGAACGGGCCGCACCCTAACCCGACGATGCTGTCAGCCGCGGCCGCGAGTGGACGTCTAGCAACCGTCGATCGGTGCTGAGATGGCTGTAGACGTGTCTTGAAGTTTTCAATCAATCTACGCGGAGGAACTGTATGGCACCACCAGTGTTGAACAGGGAGAAAATCGGGTGGTGCGGACCTGCACAACGACGGGACGAGAACGGCCCGTCGCGTCGTGCGGGAGGAGGTGGATGTAGGAGGAGGGCGTTTATGCAGGGGAGACGTGGAAAGGCGATAGTAATAGGGGAGCATCGAGAATGTCCGTGTCGGTGGCGCGAGGCCTAGGGTCCATGGGGGGGCGGGCGGGCGCTTTTGGGATCGGGCCGGTCGGGCGATCAGATGATGGGCGATGCCATGAGCGTCTCGACGCGGCCACCGCCGTGAGTGGACGGGGCGCAGAGGAGCGAGCTGGGGTTGTACGATCCGAGAAGCGGGTCGACCATGCGGCCGTCGGGCAACGCGAAGTACGGGTGCCGGAGCGCGGCTTTTGCTGTAAAAATCCCAAGAGGTCAGTGGTTTATTCTGCCTAGCCAGCAGCGCAGGGAGGGTGGAAAGGCGGCGCGGAAGGGGAAAGCGATGACGCGGGTTGGGGTAGGAGAAACGAACCAGAGATGCGCCGCATGGGGTCGTACGTGAGCATGCCAGTGAGCAAGTGCAGCGCCTTGTCGTCCATCTCCGGCAGGACCTCGTTAAGCGGCTGGGGCCGCCAGCGCGGGAACGTCGGCTTGAAGTCAGGCATCTGGACGAGCCCTGGCCAGACGTCTGGGGTCGGGGTGCCGAGAAGTCTGCACACTCGATCGAACGTCAGAATCCGTACATCTACCAGATGGCACTGGGAGGGAGGACGCACCGGAACGTCTTGAAGATTTGGTCAATCTCCGAGTCGCCTGGGATTAAGGGGACGCCAGAGGCCATCTCGGCGAAGATGGTCCCGCACGACCAGACGTCCACCTGAGAGAGTGCGCGTCACTTTAGCTCGCATTCACGACCCTTGAGACCTCGGCAGAGCGAGACGTACGCCGGTGGTGTAGTGCCGCCCGCCCAAGAGAACGCACGGGGGCCTGTACCACAGCGTGACGATCTACCACAAAAAAGGATCAGAATACTGGTCACTTTCTGCGGATCTCTCGACGGAGAGCAGGAGTCAGGCGCACCTCGTGGGTGTACGTCCTCAGCGGGACGCCGAACGCCCTCGCCAGGCCAAAGTCGGCGATCTTGAGGTTCCCGGACTTGTCGATCAGGAGGTTTTGCGGCTTGAGGTCGCGGTGAAGGATTCGTCTGTGCGGGGGGTTGGCGAGGGTCGAGCGCGGCGAGGGTCGAAGGTTGGAAGATTGCGAACAGGAAGAGCAGGTGCAGGGAGCGGTCGCGAGAAGCTAGTGAGCGGCTTGACCTCGCAGAAGGAAGGGGGCGACCGAGAGCGTACCGCGAGTGGAGATGCGCAAGTCCGAGGAGCAGTTGCGAGAGCAGTTTCTGTCGCAAAGTCGGGCGTCAGCGATGCGCGCCTGCGGGGTCTCGCAGCGGGTGCGGGCGAGACTCACAGCGACGAGATCGCTGGGAAGGCCTCGTCGGGCCCGGCCCTTGCCCTTGGGGCTCGGGACGCCTGTGCCAAGGTCCATCGCCATCCCGCCGTCGGCCGCGGACGCTGCGTCCATGTACTTCTTCAGGTCGAGGTCGAGAAATTCGAAGACGAGGCAGAGCATCGCGTCCGAGTGAATAATGTCGAGTAGCCTGCTCCGAGTCAAAAGAAGAGGTGGTGGTGGGCGTCAGTGCGTGTGGTGGCGTGGCGGCGCGTCGCGACGCCTCGCGGGCAGCGGGTGCTGTGCGCCCCTCGCTCGTGGGTTGAGCCGTCGTCCTTGCGCTCATTTGAGGCATCGTGCGCCGACGCCGTCGACATCATCACCCCAAGCAGCATCCCCTTCGCCTTTTCTCGCCCCCACCAAAGGCGGCGCATGCATGCACCTTCCGCCCGTTGGGTCTCAGATCCCAGACGCGTGACGCCAGACCCGTATTCTAGCCTTCTCCGGCCCGACGTTCGTGTGTGTATCCTCCACAGAAAGAGGTACGCCGAATGTCCGTAGCCGAGGAGGGACGGACGTCTGCGCAAAGGGAAACGTCGCAGGTTGCGCGCGCCGCGGATCGAGGACGGCGTCCGGCGTTCCGCTCGATTCGCGGTGCGAACCGAGTCCGTCCTCCTCGCTGATTCTCCAGCGTTGGTCGTGGATTGGTACCCGTGCTGGTTGAATGCGACCGCGAAAGAAAAAGCCGCCGGGTCGCCCGGAGCGGAAGCGAGACTGACCTCACGACGCATTCACTCCCGCGCGAGGTGCTCTGCCCGAGCTCCATCAAGACGCTGACCTCCCGGAGCGCAGTGCTTGGAACTCCCTCGTCGTCGTCGACCTCGAGCCGGATCTTCTTCATCGCGACGATCGTGTTCGTGCTGAGCTGTCGAGGCGGGCGCGCTGCGTTAGCGGGGCGGTCGGGCGTGCGGAACTAGGTCGCGCCGGGCGCTCACCTGGATGCATTTGTACTGTCGAGCGGGGATCGATGGCCGAACGCAGCGAGTTGCACAGGTGCGGATAGGAGATGGTGCGCGGGGTGGGGTCAGGCGGGACGGTCCGAGGCGAGGTTGGGTTGAGAGAATCGAAGCGTCAGCACCTCGTCCCAAGTCGCGCCTCAGGCACCCCGACCTCCCACGAAAGACACTTACGACTGTACCGTACTGTGGAAGCAAGATGGAGGTCGTTAGTCGAGGTTCGGCCGGGCGGCGCGCGTCGGGAATGCGCGGTGTGATGCGCGACGGGTTCGCCAGTGCCGCGTTCAGATGCCAGATCAGACTCACAGTTCCCTCGCCGACCTTTTCCAGCTTGCGGTAGTTGTCCATCGGGGCACGAAAGGCGCGTCGGGGTGACCCAGGTGCTCGTCGAGAGCGGGTTCGGCGAGATGGCCGTCTGCGACGCTCGGCGTGATGGGTGGGGCGTCGACGCGAGGAGGCGCCGGAACGAGATGAAGGAGAGTGAGAGTCGCGGTTGGCGCAGGAAACAAGGAAATAAGGGTGGGTCGAGGTGAGATGGATGAAATGCGAACCGACCAGCAAGACCACTGCGCTTGGGCGGACCGAGCTCAAAACCGCAGCCCTACTTTCGCGCCCGGCCAACTTTAATGCTACCTCCAGCATCGACCATCAGCCATGGAATACGCCACGCTGGCGCTTCTATGCCTCCTGTCGGCAGGCATCATCCTGCCGGCAATCTGGGCGCTCCCAGACATCCTGCGCCTGCTCGGCTCTTCGCTGGCGTCGCTTGGCACGGCGCTGCTGTACACGCTGCTCGCCGCAATGGCACTCCTCTCGATCGGTGCACTGCTGCTACTGGCAGACCGCATCACTGCGTGGTGGAACCCGCCGACAAAACACATGCCCATCTCTCCCTCGCGCCCTCGGCCATCCGCATCGACCGCCGCCGCCGACCAGAACATCCCGGACGCGGACGACGACGACGCGTGGCTCGAGAACCGCAAGCACAGGAGCCTCGCACCGGGCGAGAAGGCCGAGGGCCTGACCGAGAAGCTCTGGCGCAAGACGAAGGAGCACCAGGCGAAGCCGAAACCGCCAAGGCCCAAGTGGAGGGACGACGGCGAGGGCGTCGAGCTCAAGGAGATGGGCAGCTCAACGGGCAGGGGGGTCCAACCAACGGCGCGGCGGAGGATGCCTCCGCCACCGCCGGCTCGAGACGAGTAGTGGTGACCGAGAGCAGGTGCGTGAATGTCTTCAGAGCTGGCCTAGGGCACTGGGAGCTGACGCAGATGCTTTTTCAGGTTGATATGTAAAGATGTTCAATTAGCTGTGCTTTTCGAGAGCCGTTCGCCTTTACGTCGTTCGTCGTTCGAGTGGCAGCGAGCCGACCGGCCGTCGGCCCTTGGCACCGACTCGGCGCCCACAGCACCTTTTCCCGTTCTACTTTCAACCAAGCATCTCGACCCATCACTAGAAGCTGGCCACGGTCTCGAAAGCTCGTCGGCTTGGTGCTGACCACCCACCGGGTCCTCGAGCACTGCGGTCCGACGGCGTCGAGTCATTCCTCTGGATCGTCGGGTGGGAGGGCACGAAGCACCGACCACCTAAGTAGTGTCTTAGCAGCTCTTGCTCGACCGCATCAGCTAGACTTCCGTAAGCCTGGCCCCAGGGAAGCGACGACCGGCGAAGCCCCGCGCAGGTTGACACCGAGTTTACATGACACGCCTCCCAACTCCGTAAGCAAACTCCGTAAGCTAAAACTGACGACTCCCGATCGTGAACTGAGGCAGCCCCAGATTCATCCGCGCCTGGGTTTGCCGTTTCGGAGCACGACCGTTGGTGACTGGTCGTCGGACCTATTTCAGTGGGTGCTCGCAGATCGTATGGGAGGCAAACGGGTGCGCACAGACAACGGAAGCCTTGCGGATGCTGATTGCAACATCAGTGAGCTTGTCGCTCGCGTCCATCGTCATGTCTGGTTCAACGGATGGTGTCAAGAGCCGAAAACGGACGCGTTGGGAGACGTACGATCAGCGAGTAAGGTTGTTTGAAGTTGCTGGAAAGAGACGTCAGCTTCACGTCTCCATTTTCTGGTTTCCAGGACTCACCTCGACAGAGTGGTGCAAGAAACCGAGCGTCGGCTGGACCGACGACGCGAAGTGGCCGGTGCTGAGCGCGGAGTGCTGCACTCGAGCCTATCAGCTTGGGGCTCGATGATAGTGTGCTACTTACCTTCTCTACCAACAAGTCCATCGTTGTGTTCTGGGCGGCGGCGTAGTCATGGATGGCTCTTCGCACGACGCCCTGCGCCGAGTCGCTGAGCGTGAAGCCCCTCATGTTCATAAGGCGTTGGCCTTCCGTGTAGACGCTCATCGCGAGCTCAGAAAGCTTCAGATTAACCGGCGCCTTTTCCAAGGCGCTCGCCTGCGAGCAACCTGGTCAGAGAACGACACCGACCGAGTCCTGGCGAACTACGTTGGAGATCTTTTGCACGTCCGCGGTGAGGGCTTCACATAGCATGGTGAACGATCTGAGATGGAGTTTGTTAAGCTATCAAGCCGAATCGAGGCCAGAAGGCGCACAGGAAGCCGTCAACGATTTGAGTCGCTGGTGTCGCGGGCTGCTTGCCGCGAAACTTTAGCTGTCAGATGCGGAGGGTCAGCGAATCTCCCTCTCATCCAAGATGCCAGGAATTGTTGCCTGCGATACCACTCGATCACTCTGGGAGTGGCCAACGTCTGCCCACCCAGCCTTGCTGTCGTCCAGGCCTCCCGCGACAATGCACACGGTGTAGGAGAACAGGAGGAACGGCAGGGATATGATGAGCATGTGTGCTGAAGAGAACTTTATGGGGAGTGAGAGGACGTGAGGGAGACCAGCACGAGGAACAACAAGTTGCCTCCAACGCGGCTCGCGCTTCAAAGCTACAGCCTAGTGGGCGTGCGCGACGCGGGGAATGGGTTAGCCCTTCACGCAGCGTTTCGCGTTGGTATCCTCATGGAAGTAAGTATCTTGTAGCTCCGGACTCAATATGACGTGTGGCGGCATCATGACGGATGTACAGGACGTCTTTTCGCGTCGGGGCCCGGAGCCCGTTGCGGTTGGCTTTGGTGACTCGAGTTTCACCCTGAAAATCACTGATCTAGTAAATGTGCAAACAGGCCGCCATCGTTTGCTCCTTTAGATTGGGAAACGTACTTGTGAATGAGGATGTGTAGCCGGCCAATGACGCGGTGTGCCGGCCAGGCGCTCACTCCTCTCTGCTCCACCCTCCGCCTCGACCACAAGACGCACCGGGCAGGCGGAACCCATACCTAACCCAATCGACGTTCCACCCGGACCCTGTCGCCAAGATGCTCGCGCGGCAGCTCCTGCGCACCGGCAGGCGTCCCCACCTCGCTCTCCCGCGCACGCACCGACTCGCCGCCTCGACCTTCCCCGTCGATGCGATCCCACCCAGCTTGAAGCCATCTTCCAGCGACCGCCTGGCCTCACCTCCTGCCGAGCCCCATCGCCTCACCGGGTACCTGTTCTTCGACTCCATCTTCCCGCTGAAGCTCGGGTGGGTTCCTACTGCTGTCCGAAGCACATGGAGGTACTGATACGCTGCTCACAGTATCTGGGACGTCCGATCATACCTCGCTCAGATGGAGAAGGAGACGCTTCTCGAGAGGCTTCGGAGCCTTGTTCCTGCGGACTCGTTGCTCAGTGCGCGGTATGGCCAGCCAGTCCAGTGCCCCACGTCTTCTGTGCTGATAAATCGAAACTCTAGAGTTGAAGATGTCATGCCTCGGGAGAAGGACGGCGGAGCATTTGTCAAGTTCTCGTACGTGCCGCCGACAGCGCCCTTCGCCGAGCTCGGCGACGGACCCGAGGACCTCGAGGCCAGGCGTCAAATCGAGATCAAGTGCAAAGGAATCATGGAGAAAGAGGCGAGCGATGCTCTCGCTGTCCGAGACATCAAGCCCTGGTTCATCTTCGGACCGAGTCGTGCGTTTCTCGTGAAAGTGCGTCTTTCGGATGGAGCTGGATCGACGGCAGCCTTACTAATCGGTACGAATTTATCAGGGAAAGCCCTGGATGGAGGACAGTGCGTGCAATCCCGCCATTCATTAGTCAAATGCTCACGATTCGATCCTCAGTGAATCGGTTCCCTAACAACGCAATCCGCGTCGAGTTTGAGGGCCCCGAAATTCCTCAGGAGGTGATGCCATCACACACTTTGAGGGAATCAGAGCCAAATGACTGACCCGAGGCCGCACCCGCAGGAACTATATGACGTCTTCCGACCGTACGGCAAGATCCACGACATCGTGCCTCAGCCCTCCTCTAACAAGGACACCCCACGATTCGCCACGGTCTGGTACACGTCCCTTCGGAGTGCCTCCGCCGCCCGCAACTGCCTCCACAACGCCGTCATCCCGTCGACGCTCCCCATCCCGAACCCGCCCCCACCGACCGTCCTGCGCATCCTCTACAACGAGCGGCAACGAGCGCACTTCATCCGAGACTGGGCGTCGAGTCACCCTCGCATCATGATCCCGCTCGTGGTTGCCCTCTTGGGCGGGCTCTCGTGGGCCGTCTTCGACCCGATTCGAGCGGCGTTCGTGAAACAGAAGGTCGAGGGGACGTGGGACGCCAAGCACTGGCAAATCGTATCCTGGTTGAAGCGCGAGACGCTGGGGAGGTTTGTCTCGGAACCCTCGTCAATGTTTCGGGCAGCTACTCACCTGATGCTTCGCAGGCTCGGCCTCGCAAGCGTCCCCAACGCTACCCCGAGCACTGGCATCGAGCGCGAGCGGGAGGAGGCCAAAGCGCTCCTCTCCACCTGGCTGAGGGATGTTCCGGGTAAGCCCTTGTTCTTTCTCGTCGGTTTCGCATTCTCTGACGCCCGAGCGGTCCCCGCAGACACCTTTATCCTCGTCACTGGTCCGAAGGGGAGCGGCAAGACGATTCTGGTTGAGGAGGTGCTCTCCGATGCCAGGTGAGACTCAATCACAGCAATTCCTGGGAAGAGTTTCTGACGTTGTCGATTCGTAGCAACGTCCTGACTATCGACTGTGCCGCGATCTGCAAGAATGCGCGCTCTGAGACCAAGCTCGTCTCCGTAAGCTCGCGATGTTTACCAGTCTGGGTGACAAGCTGAACTCGTAAACGTTTGCAGGAGCTCGCCAGCGCCGTCGGTTACTGGCCCCAGTTCGTGCTCGCGGCAAGCGTTAACAACCTCAGTGCGTTTCATATGCACAATGCTGGTGGCGAATCGCTGAATGGGAGACTGGCCCAGTCGACCTTGCGAGCGTCGGGTTGATCGGACAGAAGGCTGGATTCAGTGCCTCCCTCGACACGCAGCTCAAGCAGGTGAGTCACACTCGCCTGGACCGGCCCGGCGCGTCTGATCCGTCTTCTCAGATTCTCGAAGTCGCCTCGAGTGCGCTCAAATCACTCGCCACTGATCACAACGTGCGGACGCAGCGAGCTGCCAAAAAAGCCGAGGAGGACCGAAAGAATGCCGAGCAGCGAGCGCAAGTCGTCGCGCAGCTCAAGACGGACGGCGTCAAGGACGGCCGGATCGACGCCGTCGCAGGCAGCGGCGCCATCAGCGAGCTCGGAGGCGGGATCGAGGGTCCAAACGAGAAGGGTGCTGCGTGAGTACGGCAGTCGTTTCGGCTTGATACAGCCCAGCTGACGATTCCCACAGCGTCATCATCGGTCCGTCCAGCTCGAGGGCGGTCAAGGAGGTCTCCGAGTCGGAGCGCGAAGGCTGCCCATCTCAACGGCTTGGAGGGCTCCCGATTGTCGTCATCAAAGGGTGAGCACTATTTCGACTCGTCTCGGATCATTCACCGACCTTGTCTTCTCCCCAGCTTCGCGGCCAAGGGCGAGGCGAAGCAGGAAGTGCTGTGGGACGTCCTGGCCGAGTGGGCGGCGGTCCTCGTCGAGAACCAGGTGAGGATGATTCTGTCGCGTCTAATGTACCAGATTCCGAGCTGACACTGGTTCCCAAGGTCGCCCATGTCGTCTTTGCGTCCGACTCCGTGACCCTCGCCAAACCGCTCGCCAAGGCGCTCCCGAACAAGCCGTTCAATCAGATCTCGCTAAACGACGCCTCGCCCGAGTCCGCGATTCAGTACATCGAGTCGAAACTCGCCGAGGCTGGCGGAACCGAGGTGCTGTCGGACGAGAGTCGGCCCCACGTCTACAAGGTGTGTTCCCTCCACTCGAGCGCGCCCCGCACTGGCTGACTCGGTTCCTGTGTCCCAGCTTGGTGGGCGCCAGACGGACCTCGAGGTCAGACTTCTTGCTGCCTTCATCTAGGTTTTCGTATCTGATGCTCCTTTTCTCGCTCAGCTTCTCGTTCAGAAGATTCGCGCGGGCCTCGGTGCGGAAGACGCGGTGGAGGACATCGTCTCTCGGAATGCGACCGAGTTGAGGAAGACGTTCTTCGGTGACGACGACGAGGAAGCGAAGACTCTCAAGTGGACCCGGGAGCAGGCATGGGCTTTGACGAAAGGATTGTCCAGGGACGGCGAGGTGCGCTTGCTTCTCGACGTGCCGAAGCTCACACCTGACCTCGCACCCTTGACGGAACAGCTGAAGTATGCCGATGTCCTGGTCAACGCACCTTTCAAGAGTGACGAGTCTGCTGTGCGTCCATGCGGATGGCTCGTTGTCTTCGCGACTCGCTGACCCCTCGTCTCTAAGCTTCGATCGCTCGAGAACTCGGAAATGATCTCGATCCACCACCGTGAAGGTCGGTCACTTCCTACCTGCGCTCGAGAGGCCTCGCTCATCTCGGGATCGTTCGCAGGCCGCCCATCTCTCATCCGACCGGGAAAGCCCGTCTACCGCTCCGCCTTCCAGCAACTCCTCGCCGACCCCGTCTTCTCGGCCTCGATCGAGTTCCAGATCAACGCCCACGCCACGACCACCGCGACGACGGAGCTCACCGCGGCGTCGAAGTCGCTCATCGAGCTCTCGCAGCTGTTCGAAGGAGGACGCTGGGCGTTTGGCGGCAGCAAGACGGTCCCGAAGGAGATCGAGGTCCGGGTGGCCGACTTGCTGGGTAAGATGCGCGAGGCGGAGGTCAAGCTGGAGAAGCTGAGCAAGGAGAAGGTGGAATTGCTGAAGGTCCTGGCAGAGGCGACGTAGGGCTCGAGTTCGGCTTCAATTTGTGCATGTAACCCTCTGTGCTCTGGACACAGCACTCAAGAAGCTCCTCGTATGTCTTCCACAGCCGTACTCGAGACTCTGCGTGTTTTGCCACAGGGGCTACATTATGTCTTTACGAGATTCACCTCCGAAAGTGTCCAGCCGGACGGCACGTAATCCAAGCGCCAGAGATACAGGTCCGAGAGTGAGTCCAAATCTCAAACAGAGTCTGCGACGGCTGAGCGCTGAGGACCGTCACTCACGACGCGGCTGCGGCGGTTCCAAGTGTCGCCACCTCTTGGTGCGACGCCTAAGAAGCGCCCTCCTGCCCCTTTAAAAGAACATTCAACCCCCACGCCGAGACATTTCCTGGCTTCGGCTTCAGCTTCGCATCACACCTGCGCATGGCCAGACCACGCTCGCGCTCGAACCCCTCCCTTTGTCGAGCATCCCCTTGTCGTCGGAGTCGCCCGCCCGGCAGGGCATCTGTTCTTCCAACGTGAAACGCGCTTCTTTATCCTACCGCACACATCACTCGATTCCCATGCGTCTCTCCCTCCGCGCCTCCCCGATCCTTCGCGCTCGCTCGTCCCCGGTCCCGCTCACCCAGCCGTTCGCGCCACCGGAAGCGCCACCAGTGTTCAAGAAGCGCTTCATCACTGGAGAGAGGGTCATTCAAGTCAAGCCCGACGCGTATCACGAGCCCCTCGAGTCCAAGCTCGGCCGCGACGCTGGGTTTCGCTACTGGCCACCGGGGCGTGCCGTGGAAACCACCAGGACGGTCCGCGAAAGTTTCGAAGGCGACGACTTGACATGCGACCCAATCGAAACTCCACCACCTCCTCCCCCTCCCTGTCCTTTTGGACCCAACTACAAGATCCACCCCTCGTTCGCCAAGTTCGAGACCACCGAGCCGACTGGTCGCAACCCTGCCTCCCCAGAGGGAGTCAAGATTGCAGTGGCAAAGCTCTTCGACCTCCCGATTCTCCTCGACAACGCGGGTCGGCTATTCATCAAAGAACCATCTCCCGAGTACGTCGCGTCGGACGAGGACTTCATCACCCCCGCATCGGGCGAGGGATTCGAGAAGATCCTCGTCAACCCCGGATCCGACGTCGGCGGAGGTTGGCCGCTCAAGTACCACGAGCGGCACCCGTACAACCTGCCCGAACTCTCCGCGGATGGCCCGCTCGACACGTACTTTGGATCCGCGACGGACCGAGCAAACGCGAAGAAGGTGGTCGAGTCTTCAACGTATGGAGCGAAAGGACAGGAAGACTTCAGCGATAAGCCAGCGGTGGTGGAGAAGGAGGACACCCTCGCGGCGATGCAGCGGTTCGCAGCCGAATATGACACCGCGGCGGCGCAGCTTGAGCGAGGGAACGCTCCCGAGTCAGAGCCGTCAGCTCGAGCGGAAGAAACAGTGCCACCTGCAGCCACGGTGTCAGCTTCAGCCAAAGCCCGTCCTTCGCCGGCGCAGAGCGAGAGCGCCGTCGGCGGCACAACTGAGGACCGTCAGAAGCGCAAGTCGCCGATGCGGCGCCCGAGGGTAGGGGATGTGATGTAGACTGGACTCGTCGATGATATATGGACACATAGACACAATATGCCGACTCCATCCTTGCATGTTCCCTGATTCCCAAGAGACAGCGCCACTCGAACTCGCGCAGGGCATTCGTTTGATGGGGGAGGAGCAAAGGGCTTTGTCCAACAAGCTAAGGGGTGGTGGTGCTACGACAGACAAGGTGGTGCGGGGAGGTGTTCAGGTATAAGGGTCTCGGTAAGAGGGCGGTATAAGGATGCGGTGCGAGCGTGATGGAAGCTGCGAAATGCGTATGACAAGCAGGCGAAGTGTAGTGCTGTGAAAGGGAAGGAAGGTCCGGATGGAAGTCGAGTAGATGGGATGGAGGGTGATTCGAAGGAATTAAGGGGCCGTGGGGGGCGCGCAATCACGGCGCGGCGCTCCACGACGAGCGTCGGCCGTCCTTCCTCGCGGCCTTGACCTCCTCTTCGACGTCTTTCCGCCCGCCGGCGGTGAAGGTAAAGTCACGGAACAGTCCGTCGGCAGCATCAAAGTCGCACTCGAAGCTCCCGCGGCGGCTGGGCGTGCAGAACATCCAGTCGCCCGAGCGGCCGCGGTCGCAGACGTCGTCGTCGTCCGCTGCGGTGGGCGGCTTGAAGGGTGGACTGATCTTGCGCAGGGCGACCATCTGCCAGTCGACAGACGCGAAGAACGGGTGCGCTTGGATCTCGAGCGCGCCGCCGTGCGCGCCCAGCCGTTGGTCCGGGTCGCGGGTGAGAAGCTACACGTACGGGTTTTAGACTTGGCGCTGAAGCTGGACAGGTGAGCTAGAGCGAGGGCGCACCTTGAGCAAGAGGTCGCGATTCTCGGCCGAGTAGCCCTTCTTCGCCGGAATCTTGATTTCGCCGTTGAGGATGCGCTCGTACTCCTCCACTGAGCTCTCGGCGTCTGTGCAAGCTCGAGTCAGTCTTCAATCTCTGAAGAGTCGTATAAACGAGTCTCACAGAAAGGACTCCACCTACGAGAAATAGATGTCAGCCACGAACGGGAGAGATGGAGAGGAGACGTACCCGAAGCACATCTCGTAGATGAGGACTCCGAGGCTCCACCAGTCGCACCTGTAGTTGTATCCGATGTCGAGTAGTACCTCTGCGGCTTGGCATCAGCAAAAGCCGGAGCAGACCAACAGAATGCGACACACCAGGTACCATGAATGCCGTCGTGCCG
>ERZ1463038.65-NODE-65-length-26342-cov-18.525697_pt1 | contig 26342 bp, 42 predicted proteins | sample MGYA00564479_ERZ1463038 | MGnify/ENA primary metagenome ERZ1463038 (study PRJEB39244, sample SAMEA3635134) | Helicobacter pylori | study: EMG produced TPA metagenomics assembly of PRJEB11511 data set (Assembly of a 5300-year-old Helicobacter pylori...
AGGTGTTCGCACTGCCGGACTGGACCCTCATGCGGCTCCGGGTCGTGTGAGCGAGCTGATGACGGCCGTGTTCTGATACCCTGTGCGTGCGAGATTCCGAAGGTCAGCGGAAGCACCCGAGACGGCGGGCAGGGGCGACGGACCTGGGTCGTAGACGCGGATGCCGCCCTCGACCTCATCCTCAACGCGGCCACCTTTCTCCGGCTTGGACTTCATTGCCTTGAACGCGGTCGCCTTGATCGCATTGTTCTCGATGGGGACGAGGTACGTCCTGCCGGTGCGGTTGTCTGCGCGGCGGCAGCGGTGTCACGTGTGAGCGGGGCGGGGGCAGCTGCTGCGAAGGAAAGGCGAACGTACCCGTGACGGTGAGCGACTGCTGCGAGGGGGATGCAGGGAGCGGGATGCCCATTCTGAGGTCGGGGCTGGCGCGTTGGGGAACCAGCCGACGAGGGAAGTAAGCGGCTGGATCTGTTGGGTCTGCGCGAGGACGATCGGAAGCGAGCAGCTTACGAGATGCTCTGGGTGACCTGGGTTGGGAGGACGAACTCGGAAGACGCGTTGGGAGTAGAAGCGACCCGGTAACGAACAAACTGCCGCGGCACCAACCTGGACCAGGCTCCGGCTACCGGATTGGCCCGGCACAGCTATCCCACGGTCGCCCTACTCCGCAGTCCCTCGCAAGGGTCCTCGTCGATCTCACGCTCTCCTTCTCTTCGCACCCAACACAACAAAACTTGCCGCAACTCGCTTCAAAAGTGGGTCCGTGTTTCTACATGGCGCGAAAGTAAGCTCACACTTCCCCTGTCTTGCAGTGTCCGCCTCAGCCTCGACGATCGCCCCCTCGCTGCTCACCGCGCTCACCGGCCGCCGCGGCGCCTACAGCCTTGTGTGCGTCCATCCAGCTGTTCTTTCGAGTCACACCACTTACTATAGGCATTAACAGTCTGTCCACCGTGATCGGCACGACTGTCTGGCACTCGTTTGTCGGCGGGCCAGTGCGTCATCGAGCTCCCCCCACCTCGCTCGCGCCCTTCGCATCGCTGACCTCCACGCCCTTCGTTCTAAGATCCAATACAAGTCTCTTCCCCGCGCAACCTTCGGGCACCTCCAGTCGAAGCTCTTCCCAACGTACTTCGCGATTCAGGGCGCCGGGTCCGCGCTGCTGCTCGGCATCTGGTACCACGCCCATCGGGCCGTCAAGGGCCCCACCGTCTCGTTCGGGCTGAACGCCTGGATGCTCGGTGGCATGATTGGTGGCGCCTTGGTGAACTTGGTTGCGGTCGGACCGTGGACGACGGGTGAGTCGACCGTTCAGTGGAGGGAAGGAGTGCGAAGCTCACTGGAAACGTGCGACAGGGATCATGATGAAGAGACATCGTCTGGAGAGGCTCGAGGGCAAGTCGTACACCGACCCGGACGTACGTGGATTCTTCGTGGTCTTGCACCCGCCGGACCTCCGCGCGACGATCGATGCTCAAAGTTGCTGACTCGCCCTTCTCCCGCCCCGCTTCTACCTCGTATCACCTTTCTCCACACCCATAATACTACGACTTGTACCTCACCGCCGTACCGCCCGCACCGCCCCTCCGTCCCATCGCCTCTCCGCGACGTGCCGCGACGCCGCCTCCCGCCTCCGACGTCTGCTCAACGCGCTCCCACGCTGCGTAAATTACCAACGGACAGCCCTCCCCCGAGATGAAGAAGCTTTCAGCCAAGTTCGGCATCGCGCACAGCGTGAGCGCGCTACTCAACCTCGGCGTCATGATCGCCGCGATTGCGCACTCGTCCTGGCTCGCCGAGTATGGCTCGGGGCTTTAGAGCCGTGCGAGCTTGACCGCCAGTGATTGGCTATCGGGGGGCATTGTTGGGCGGGAAGATCTGCAAGACACCCTCATACACCATCAGGGCGAGATCCGCACTCACCCGCCTGCGCACCTGTTGCGAAAGCCAACCCAGATCGACAGTGCTCGACAGCAGCACGCTTTGAACCATCTCGTCTACATGTGGGACCCCCCGCTTTCCAAAAATCAAGCGACTCAACACTCCGTATAGGCCGCGGAGGAATCAGTGCCATCGAGCATGAGCTGCGCGGAACGAGGCTGTGTGCAGAAGGAGCCATAAGGCCTGAGGGGCGACTCGCATTCGCATTCGCATTATAAGGAGCAAGTACAACTTGCTTGGACCAATTCCGTCTCCTTTTTTTTGTCGGGAGAATGTTGAGCGTTCCTCGCGGGGTCGCGTCGCCGCGGCGAGCTCCCAGTGTTGTCCACCTTCGGACTGAAAGGCGAAGAAGGTAGATCTACCCAAAGAAAGCTCCAATGGCTCTGCACAATCGCCGGGTTCAATCTGAGAAGGCGTTGCAAAGTAAGGAACGAGAACAAAGGTGGTGCGGTGGTGGTGGCGAAGGTCAGGGTGTGTGCAAAGTGTTCAGTCGGAGCAGCATCAAATGTACAAGGGGTGCGAGGAGAGCTATGGATGGTACAGGAAACAAAATGGGGGAAGGCTCAAACAAAGAACGCCTCGAGCAGCCGCTCGTAGCCCTCCGTCGCGCCGAGGGCGTGCTTAGAGTGGTGGTATGGCGGGCGAAGGACGTCATTGACGATCTTGCAATCAATCGTAAGCGCTTCCCACACAATGAGTGAAGGCCGAATGGAACGACTCACGTGCACCGCGCCATTCCTCGCCGGCACGTCCTTCTTCCACACCTTGACCGGCCTCGCGCCCTCCTTCTTGTGGTGCGGGCACACCTTCCTCCCTCCCTCAATTCTCGCGCCTTCTCCATCAGCCAGAGCAGGCTTGACGATCACAACCGACCGGACGGGACCCTTGCCCCACAGGCGGAACGAGACGACGTCGACGTGAAGTGTCGCGTTTGTCAGGAGCGTCGGGAGCGCGTACGAGGTGACATTGGCCTTGTGCGTGGGTGGGTGGTGAGGTGGGCGGGGGTGGGCTGGGAGGTCCGGGATGGGGATCTTGGGCAGGGGGATCTTGGGCAGGTCCACCGCGTGGAGCGGCTCTTCGACGACATTGAGCGCCCGTTCGTTCGCGATGCGGAGGTCGGCGTCGACCTCGTTGCCGAAGAGGATGTCGTCGCGCGAGATTAAATGCGAGACGTCGACGTCGGCGTCGATGGTGGTGGCGGTGACGAAGGCGGCGAGGGAAGAGGCGTTGTGGATGTAGTCCGAGTAGAAGGCGATGTCGGGCACGACGTGGTACGACAGGACCGCCTTGAGGATCCGGCGCGCGAGCGGGAAGGGCGAGTGAAGCAGGGCGAGGTTGCGCGCTCTGTTCTCGCCCATTACGCCAGTCAACATTGAAGCTGGGACCGGGATGGGCAGAGGGAAGACTGTACCCGAGCTTGGAGAAGGCAAAGTTGGTCGGCGCGAAGAGCGTGTAGGGCCCCTTGGTGGCGTTGCCGAGGACCTCGGCCATGACGTCTTCCCAGAGATCCTCCGAGCGATGGTGGTACGGAGCGGGCAGGAGCGCGTCTGCAAGGCCGACTTTCTGAACGCCCGAGGTGAGCGTCGCGAACGCCTGGTCGAGATGGCAACGTCAGGCTGCACCGACAACTCTTGCAACTAAAGGGCGCACCTGGGGGAACAGGAACAGCTTGTTGAGCGGCGAAAGAGGTGGAAGGAGCGGAGCCGAGATGAGGTGGATCAGACCTGCGTTTTAGAGAACGTGAGCAAAGACTCCGCGGGGACGGCACTGGCGAGACGACGAACCGTTCTTGGCCTTGATCGAGACGCCGCGCTTGGTGGCGTAGAAGTTGAACTTGATGGTCGGGTACGGGTGCGGGTGCAGAGCCCAGCTTCGGTCGACGTGGATCCGAAGAGCGTCGGAGGACGCGAGGAGCGTGGTTGGAATTGTCGAGTGCGACGCGAGCGAGCACGCGGATTGGGCGGTCGGGAGGGTGTGGTCTGCGTTTAAGGCGGGTTTAGTAGATGTCAGATTTAGATCAATGGGAGACACGCACACTTGAGGACCCAGCCGATGATCCTGGAGAAGACGGCGGTCCTGTTCCACTCGGTGACTGATTCCTCAACGTCCTCGAGCGCGGTGTAGAATGGGTGCGGCTGCGGCTGCTCGTCCGCCTCGACTTGCGCCTCGTCCCACACCGCCTCGGCCTCGTCAGCACTCGCATGTCCGCCGGTGCGGTGGTGCGGCGGCGTGAGCGCGGCGTCGTCGGGGGCAAGAAGCGTAATGTCCTTCTTCGCGAGCGCCTCCTGCGCCTCGCTCGAGCGGTTCACGAGCCAGCCGAGTCGGTGAAGCGGGAGGTGCGGCCACGCCTTTGGTTCGTGCAGCGAGTAGCTGAGAATCTCCAGGATCGTCCACTGCGACAGGTCGACGACGGCGGGCGGGTGGTGCAGGTCGGCGGACGCAGTTGTGGGCTCGATGAGGTTGATGATTGGCGAGTGCGTTGCTGGCGAGAGCGCGTGGGCGATGTGCGACTGGATCGACAGGAAGTCGTCCACACCGAGCGAGGGCGAGGTGGGGCCGGCATCGCTCTCGGGGATCGTGGGCGCCTGCTGCTGGACCACGAACGGCGGTGCGGCGAGGGCGAGCGAGGCGAGGCTCGAAGCCAGTAGTACGAGGTTTCTCATCCTGGCGAGGTGGTGGCGAGAGAGCAAGAAGGCGTCCACGCAACCGCCTCGGCTGCGATTCGCCAGCCGCAAGCAGCCGCAGTCGGTCTGTCGATCGTCATGATCGCGCCCGCTGCTCAACTCCACCCACATCGCCACCTGACTCGAGCCCAGCAGCAACAGCAGCACCCCACCTCGCAGCAGTCGCTTCAACTACGGATGGGCGTCGGCGGCCCAGGCGTGCGCCGCGTGACCGGACTCCAGCGCCAAATCTTCCACCTCTACCGCCGCGCGCTGCTCGTCGTCGCGTCCAAGCCCGTCGTGCGTCCCACACTGCCCTCACCCTTTCTCGCTCATGCGCTGACCCCGAGCGCAGGAGACGCGCTCAGCGTGGTACCAGTTCGTCGCGCACCACTTCCGTCACGAGAGCCTCGGCGGCGGCCTGCGCAAGCAGGACGTCGGCGCGATCGAGTACTACCTCCGACGAGGGGACAAAATGCTCGAGAGCTATAGCCAGGACGGCGTCAAGGGCATCAGCGCGCCGCCGGACAGCGAGTACTGGCCCGAGGGGTGGGCTGTCCATCGGGCGAAGGGGCGGGCTGTTGGGGACGACAAAAAGTACAAGGGGAAGGTGGAGGGGAACGTTAGCCTGCCGTAGACGGGCTGGGAGAGCTGGGAGGATGGACGCCGCCCCTTGAAGGCAAGCATCGAAATCGGTCGGAGATCGAGAAGGTGCGTCTTGGCCGCTTGGGAGCGGGTGGGAGAGACGTAGAGCTGACTAGAGTTGCCTCCGCAGTGCCTGTTGTGCAATACCGGCCCGTGGTCGTGACAACGGGCGGAGAGCTTGCACGCCGGTGGGGGCGTCCCTCGGTTGCGCGATCCGCAGGTCCTCGATCTACTCTCAGTCGATCCAAGCACACGTCGTGACACCACAGTCGCCCGTTTAAACGGGGATAGAGCCCCGTTGCTCACGCCGGCTCGAGCCAGGTGAGCATCGCAAGGACCGAGTGCCGAGCCGGAGCGGGGCATGGCGCGACTCGTCCCTCACGACCAGAGAACAAAGGTTGTCCAATCTCTCAACCAGCTGGTACACCTTCGATGCAAACACGCGCGGTCCCCACACCTCACTTCTGCACCCAGCCCATCCTGCGAAGCGCGAGTGCGAGCGTCAGCTTCAGCTCCGTACGCGCACTGCCTCCTCAAACTCAGGGAACACGTGAGGGAAAGTCCGCATACCTCTTCGGATCGAACGAGTACTTGAGCGAGTCGCCCTCGACGTCCTGCACTGCGACGTCGCAGGGATGGCGTCAGCTCGACTCGCAAGTGGACGAGGGAAACGATGCACCATCCTTCGCGGACCAGGTTGCACCCTCGAGGATCCAAGACTCGGTGTCACGGTCGAGGTGGCACCCGTCCGCGATTTGGTTCCAGATCGGGTGCAGCGACTTCTGGTACCGCCTCGTCGCCGCGTCCGAGCTGCCGACGTGCTGCCCTTCCCCGCTTCAGCTCCCGTTCTCTGCGCCAGAAAGAAAACACGACGCAGGGCTGACCTCGAAGAAGATGAGCCGACCGCCAGTTTTGAGCATCCGGTGGAGCGTCCCTGGGGCGTTCCCTGGGTCGGTGCCGCCGTGCTCCTCATCGATACGCGCTGATGGAACCCTCTTCCGAAGTGTGACGGCAATCGGCCCTGCCAGGTATGCCTATACAAGGTGTATGCTTGCGTGGAGTACGACAAGGCGATCCACGGGAGCCCCGCGGACAGACTCGCCGCGCTGCTCAGCGAAGGCCTCATCCTCAGTCCATTTACCATCCACGCAAGGTGGTGCCGGAATCCCCAAACAAGCAGGTGTACACCAATTCTTCCCCTTCTAGCCTACTCCTCCTCGTGTGTTTTATCCTGCACGGTGAGACAGGGTGGGAATCTGTTTAACGAGAGTACTGGGAGCGGATGGCTGCCCTCCTCTTTCACTCGAAGATGCGACCCACCCCACCTGTCCGATTACTCTTCTGAGTTCAGGAGTCAGCTATCAACAATGCTGGAGCTGAAAGTATCACCGCAGGTGAAGATTGGACGAAGAGCCTGCAACCTGCACGTAGTGCATCCCTCTCACCCGCCAACCCACACTGACGGAGAGGTCACAGACTCGTGCAAGGGTCTACACTATGAACTCATCACCCTCTTGACTGGGGTTACAGTATCGGTAGCGAGGAACCAGAATCTGAGCCGGAAGGCGCGCGCTCGCCAGCTGCGCTCTCGTGCGAGCAGTCTTCCTTGCAAGAGGCCGGAAGATGGGTTGGTTGGGTGCGAGACCCGATACTTGTGCTGCACGGGTTTCTTTCTCCCGAGATCAGACTGATTCAACGGCTGAAAAGTGAGAGGACAAGGCCGAGGAGAAGCTGCCCAGTTGCTGTTCGCATCCTCCCGTGATTTCCAGAGTTTGTGATCCACCATCCACCCGCCAAAGATTGGACAGTTTCGGCCTAACTTCTAGGGCCAAGGGAAGATACACAACAGGATCTTCAGCAGCATCGGAGGAAGGCTGCAGAGCACCCTCTCACCTCCCTGGAAGGAATCGTCGTCTCCTCTTCGCACTCGCACGTCCCGAGGAATAGGAATTCCTAAATGTTGATCACAGCTACTCATTCGATGTTCATCCCAGCCCAGAGCACTCAGCTTATCCCGCAGGGCCACACACACATTCAACCAAGCACAGCATCCTCCCCAATGTCTGTCCCCCACGCAAAGCACATCTGACCAGTCTTGAAACCGATATGGGACAGAAATGTAGCTTCAAATGATTGACTTCCGAGAGGCTACCAGGTCACACGTCCCGACTCGGAGCAGACAAACTGGCCACTCGCCCAACGCACCATGAGCTCCCTTTCCCTGCACGCCAATCCAACCTAGATCGATGAAAAGAGTTTCCGAGCATAACATCAAGACTCCATCAAGGACTGGTGAGTCATCGACGAGCAGCCGAAGCGCTCAGCCAGCCCTTTAGCTCCCTTCCGTCCCTGGCCCGGTCCCGCCCCCGCCCACGCAGCCCAGAGGTGTCAATGTAACCAACTTTGAGAAGACGGATGAGCTACGTGTGCACCCTCGAATCCCTGCGCGTGGTCTTCCTCGCGCCAAGTTTGACTGGGTCAGCATTCGTCAGCGCGCTCGACGTGTGAGACGACAGCTGTGGATTCGATTCGTAGCATTGAAGGTAAAGGAACGCAAGTCACCAGGAGAGCGAGGTGAGCGTTGCGAGTCAACCTGCGCGCAGCGTCCTCCCTCTTTCGGTGCCCGAGTTCTCACCTCCGGGCCAGACTCATGGTTTCCTAGCACTCCATGGAGAAAGGTTTCGATCTGCTGAGCTGCGAGACAACACAGTAGGTAGCCGTCCTCTGTACGGGTCGTGCAGTCAGTCGCCGCGAAATACTGGACCTGTGCTCAGACCACTGGATGATGCATCGACCCGGTCGGGTCCTCCAACTACCTCACAAATAATGATATGTAATCCGTTCAGGGATGCGAACTCATCCCAGCACAAACATCCATCACGGGAGGATTGGGTTCCGAGGCGCCGCGCTCAGCTTGAGCATTCGGGCGGTCGGGCTCCCCCCCTACACACTGTACTACAACGTAAGGTTCGTCTTCAACTTGATAGCTCAGCTAGGAGGAGATGGAGGTTGAACCATTCCCTCCTGTCTTGCAAGGATTCTCGATGCCCCGCCCTCCTCCTCGTGCGATGTTCTTACCCCAAACCAGAGTTGGTTCCACTTCGTCCATCGACTGCCCACTGAAATGACCTATCGGCCACCCGGGGCACAGCCGAAGCACATGAGTGAGCTCCTTCCTGTTCGTGTCCGAGCTCTCAGCCTGGCCCAGAGCTCCCAGCCTGGCGCAGTCTTTTTCCTGCAAGCACAATGAATGTTCAAATAGAGTTTCCGTCGAATCTGTCAGACCGAAATCCTCATTGACCCAGGTGAAGATTGAAAAACGGTCGTGTCCACCCGATGGTCATCGGAGGCAAGTTGGTCACAATGAGGCTGATCAGCTGAATTCGACATTGAACGATGAGCTACTCGAATACTCGGAATCACGAGAAGAGGAGGAGTCGAGTTCGCTCTCCTTCTTCCGCGTTCGAGGTGTCGCGCGCACCCCGGATCCCTAACCCTGGAGGTTCAGTCTCAGGCGTCAAAGCCGTAACACACATCCTTTCTTTCCAAGAGCAGTAACTTCAGCCCAATGAACAAAAAATGCAACTACAATGATATCGCGAGAGGAGGAGGAGGAGCCTTATCGGTGCCTCCTCCTGCGTGATGCGGCGGTCGCACTCCTCCATCCACTCGCGTAAGCTTTGAAAGCAGGGCGCCTGAGTATGAAGTGTAGTTCGAAGCAGTCTCTTGAAGCAGTCCGAGGCCCCTCAGCGAGACAAGGGAAATGCTGCAGAGCTGTCTCCCCCGAGAAAGCAACGGATCGTCGGCGCTCCTCGCCACTCATCCTGCTCGCACCACATTTATGTAGATCAACTGGTGTAGACTGCTACTACAAGCTATTCCTTGAGACACTGCTGCGAGACTCAAGGGATCGCCGAAGCGGGTGAGCTCACCCCCTGGGTTTGAGTCACAGCCGCTACCAAGCTCCAAGCCCCACCCAAGCATTCTCACATATCTGGATGCAGATTGAAACCAGCACCCATGTTCTCTCCCAACGTCCTCCTACTACGCGAGGGTCAGCTGCGCAATGCCGACGACGCGAATCTACTGGCTCCTCGGTGATTGATGTTCTCTCGTCGTCCACCACTCCATACCCCGAAGAAAGGCTAACTTGACGCACAGTCACAGCTGTCAATCGGGTGGACCTGTCGGTCTCCGAGGTGCAGCCGACGCGCGTGAGCTCCCGCTCCCACGAGCCCGCTCTTCACCCGCCAGCCCGCACATACATTCCATAAAGGCAGTCAGACGCATCTTCGATCAGCTAGAGGAACCAAGTAGCGGCTAGTCCTCGGCAAGACCTGTCAATCCGCCGAGGTGTAGCCGATTCCCTCGAATCCCTCCAGTCGACCGAGTCCAGGTCACCTCCCTTGCACACTTGTGCGTGCCCGCACTTGCAGTCAGCTCACGCAGTCAAATGTCGGACTGGGATACACGTTTCCACAGGGTACCTATCGCCAGTCCCTTGCGGGAAATCTGGTTCGCGCAAAGGTCGACGAGGTGGCCACCAGTCAGCGCGCTCGACCACAACGTCCGAGTCCGTTCCTATGAAGCAGAAGAGCGGCTTGATCGATTTCCTTGATGGAAATGAGGGAGCCAGAGTCTCGAGGAGGTGTGCGTTGGAAGCTAACCAACGCGGGGATTTTTTTTGGGTGAGGGACGAAACGCGCGCTGTAGTTGGTGCTTTGCCAAGTGCCGCTCGGCGCTCCTATTTCCCGCCAACTCGGGGGGAATGCCTTCGACGAGCTGCTGGACCACACTCGACCACCGAACGCCCGCCGACTGCCTCAGTCTCCACCCGCTCTCGCTCGACCTCGCTGCGGCTGGAGACGACTCGCCAGCACTCGAGTTTGGCCCTCGCCCGCGCTCAGCGCGTTTGATGGCCAGGCTTAGCAGGATGGAGCGTGCTCTATTTCTGAGACAGTCAACCCCGCCCCTCCGCAGGCGCGGGCGACCCTCGATCAAACTCTGCGCGTGTACACCGCGCACCTTCCTGCTCCAGCTCGGCTTGGTTGACACTGCGTGCGGGGGTCGTCTCGTGGACCTCGGCGAGGTATTGGAGGAGCTACGCACCTTCACCACCTGCGCGGTGCCGATATTGACGATCTTCCCCAGAGCATGTCACGGCACTTTGGATCCGGTGAGTGTCGATGTATGCGCGGGGAGGAAAGACTACATTTGAGGCCTGAAGACCGTGTGGGCTGACTGGAGCTGCGTTGCCGATCGGGATCGCCGTACGTGTGGAACGTCCGCGGGCGTGACTGTAGCCGAACGCGCCCACTCCCGGCCGGTCTTTTCAGGGCTCAACTCCTGACGGTTGGCGCGTGGGAATCGCTGGCAAGATCCAAAGTACAGCATCGGTCTGAAAGGCGAAGACGGGACAATGTGGGAGGGCTCGCGCGTACTCGCGCACAGGGTGGCCCCAGGCGCGACGCGCGGCTGGGATCTCCGTGCTCAGAGTCTACTCGAGTTTTACCCAGCTCGTCACAGTGGGGGAACGTGGGTGGGGGGTCGCCTTACAAAGAATGACGCTCAGTGCTTGCGTGCTGTAGGACAGCCGGAGTTAGATCAGGGTGTTTAACTCGTAACAACATTCTCGGAAAAGGATTCCACACGGAGGGTAACGGGCGAGATTCCACACGGAGGGTAAGGGGCGAGTACGACAGTAGGGAGCCGACGGCCGCGCTGTTGGCAGGACGTGATGCCATCAGAGGTCTCTTGTCTTCCACGTGACTCAGGCGTTCATTACGCCTGCTATATTGATCGATAGTGACAAAAGGAAGGCGAGTCGTGTTCGTGCTCTACCTTGGTGGAGGCTCGGCCGCGCACGGCAACCGGGTGCTCCTCAATGACGAGTCGGATGATGCTCCTGTGATTCTTGTGCTGAGTGAGGTTCAATTGAGGAAGCCTTTGTGCCTACGTCTGGTCAAGGACTACTATTCTTTTTCTGGGCAAAGCGGAATGGTTATCGAGATGCGCAGGAGCTTTCTCTGCAATCCCAAAAAAAGGGATTACAGTAGGGTGGTCGGATAGCTTTCTCCCGCTTTTTTGTGATCTCACCCAGACACGGTAAAAGTAAAAAGTGCTCGGGAGCTCTTTTTCGGCACTTCAAAGTCCTGCGAGCGCTCCCCTCGTCTATTTCCTGCCCTCATCACCACAGTGGGCAAGCACAGAAAGCCCTCTCCCGCCAAGAAGGTCAAGAAGGCCCGGTGGACGCTCGCGCAGGACCGCAAGATGGCCGATGTTCTGAAGCGCGAGAGGGACGGAGGCATGGCAAGCTGGAAGTCGAGCGTCTGGAACGATGTGGCCAAGGACCTCGAGGGCACCGAGGACCCCGGTACGGCACCCAAAAACGGCCTCAATAAACGTTCACGCCATCGCGCAGGTTGGCAACGTCCTCCTGTACCTCTCGGTCCTGTCCTCGGCCGCGAATCTCAAGACGCCCATGCCCGCCTTCCTCCTGCCAGCAGCTGAAGCGCGCGACCGACTCGTCACCCGTCTTCGCCAACTCCCCATCGTCCGTCGGAGAATCGTGCGAGGTGGAAGTGAAGGCTTGCTTTACCTGGCCTACGCGCTTTCGAATACGTCGCCTCTTCGCTGACGCCACCCGCTCAAGACTGACATGAACTCCCATAGCACTGAAAGATGTGATCGCGCAACTGGACTCACTTGGGCTCCAATTCCAGCGGTTGTTCGGAATCATCGGTGCGTTGCCCAACCCACCCCGGACTTCCGGGTGGCGTTCAAACGCGCGCGCTGACACTGCGGTTACGAAAGGCGGGGAGTCTTCAAGTGAAGCGTTCGAAGCACTCTTCCAGGACCATGAAGATGATCCCGAAAGTAGCTCCGACGAGGGAGAGCGCGGCTTGTAAAGATGGTCTGGACACTCGATCCTCCTTCGCCGCGCTGAAAAGTTGGTCTGGCTGCGGAGTCTGTGCTGCTGGCCGCGCGCGCTCGGTGCTGGCGAGGCAGACAGCAGCCACGGCCGCGTAGAGCGTGGAGCGGATTCGCTGGCGGCGCTGGCGGTCGTGTTGAGAGGGGGTAGGTGCGTGCGGCATCGTGGGTGCGTCGAGCAAGCTGTAGCGGGGCAACGGCAATGAGATGGGAGTCCAGCTGAAAGTGACTTCACAGTGATGCTGTTCGGATACACAAAGTGAATTCCCAGTACTTTTTACTAGGATCCAGAAACGACAATCTTCGACCTCCCAGCTCCCAGCTGTGGCTTTCTCTATCCGATCAGGCCCTAAGTTCTTTCCTGACAGCTTCCTGGCTGCTCAATCCAGAGTCCAGCCCCACAACACTTGAATCCGCACAGTGACGCCGGCTACAGCGGCAAGAGAGGTGGCTTCAGCCATAGAGTGCGTAAGCTGACTACCTCGTGCTGTCCCCGCTGGTTCGGCATACTGAAGGCGTGCATCCGGTACCGGCGTGGCGACACTCACCCTGGCAGGGATCTCACTCTGGCCGTGCGACTTGCTCTTCGACCGCTGTTCCGTTACCAAGAATTGGGGCGAGGAGCCCTATATACATACTACTAAACTTGACGCTTGTCTGACTTCAGTTACCAGATGCCCCCCAACGTTGGCTTTGGCGGGCCCGCACAATTCAGGAGGAAGCGCAGACTCCCTTCGTGGAAAAGCCCTCTTGCTTCGGTGCCGGCGGTGCTGGAACTTGGCGTTTTTGAACCGGGAGGTCTTGTCTTTGTGCTGTGATGTGAATGGCACTGATGTAGTGGGAGCGAATTTGGGGCGGGACAACGCTGGGAGGTCCCGGCCCGTGCTACGTTGCTTTGACAACAGCCTGGGCCGATGGTGTATTCCTTTCGCCCTTTCACCATGAAAGCTGTCGATCCGCCGCACTCCTCCATCCCACGAACTCACGTCCCCGCTTCGACGGTGACGTTGTGGCCCGAGCTCAAGCTGTCGAAGAACAACGTGACAGACTGCCCACTGCTACACCCACCATGCCTAAAAATGTGTGCCTAAATCGTTGTACTTTCCCACTTTACCCTACGCTCGATCCGGCATCTTGCGGGAGCGTGGAGGTACGCCGCCCCCTTCGGCAGCGCAAGGTTGTTCTTCGGGGGCCCTGCCACAGGTCTCCAATTGTCTGAGAGCACAACATGAAACAATGCGAGCCCTGCTCAACGATCCTTATGGATGCACTGTTAAACTTCCCCTTTCTCCCAGACGAGGACGTTGCCTGAAACTTCCCTTTGTCCCAAGCAGGCGCGGGCGCTCGATCGGCTGCCGAGGGCCCGGCCGACCTCCTCTCCACCTTGGCCGCGTATGCTCATTGAACTAAGCTCGATCTCTTTCTCGGTCAAACAACCCCTTGTTCTCTCGGCTGGGCTGAACCCGCTCACCTCGGACCTCCGCTTCTCTGCTCCACCATCCGCTCGACTCGGCCACTCCCCAGACTTCAAACACATTTTTTCTTCATATGCTGCTCCTTGATGGACGCCTCGCCGCATCGGTCTTCGTCCTCTTCTCCCTCGGTCTCGCCGCCTCGCCGGTGTGTGCCCTGCCGCACCGTCGCACCACCCCCCTCCGAGTTCGCACTTCTCGCGGTATCGTAGAGGGCTACGATGGCACCAACAGCAACCGCTTCGTACTCCCCTACGCGCAGGCGCCGACGGGTGTCCGTCGCTTCGCAGACCCCGTCGCACTCGGCAACTTCAAGGCGTGCGTCCTCGACCGAATCAGTGTGACCACGATTAAGCGCTAACATATTGCAGTGACAGCTACGATGGATCGAAGCTGCCGAACGCCTGTGCTCAGGATGCGCTGGCCAGCACCAAGAGCTTCTCCGAGGACTGCCTCTACATCACGTGAGTGCTGTCGTCGGACTGGAAGAAACGCGAAGGCTCACAGCAATCTTTAGCGTCTACACTCCTCCTGGGTCCATATCGGCTACCGCGAACTTGCCCGTCTTTGTCTGGGTGCGGCGCTTCGTCCATCAATACATCGAGCCGGACTGACCAGAGCTCACAGGTCCACGGCGGATCATTCCTCGTCGGATCAACCACCATGTCGGGCTTGGATGGATCCACTCTTGCTAGCTCCCAGAACATGATCGTTGTGACTGTTCAGTACCGATTGGGCACTCTTGGCTTCCTCAAGCTCGACTCGCTGGGCGTCAGCGGCAACTTCGGCCTCAAGGACCTCATCATGGCTCTCAGTGCGCTTCCCCGTCTATGCTGAAACAGCCAAAGGCTAACACTAATCTCTCAGCGTACATCAACACCGAGATTCGTGCCTTTGGCGGCAACCCCTCCTCCGTCACGCTCGCAGGCCAGTCTTCCGGCGCCGAGATGATCCAGTCTCTCCTCGTCATTCCTTCCGCCACCAAACTTTTCGCCCGCACCATCCTTCATTCTCCGGCCACCAACTTCGCAGAGCAACCCCTCTCGGTGGGCAACGCGATCGGCGCCTCCCTTGCCGCCAACCTTTCCTGCACGACGCTCGCCTGCCTCCGCGCCACCACCGTCAGCGACATCATCGACGCGCAGTACTACCTCTCCACGCCCGGCTCGACTCTTTACGCCGGCGATGTCGCCGGTGCGAGCGTCGCTGAGCCCCTTCGCACCGTCCTGGACGGGACCCTCGTCACTCGCTCTTTCGGCGACGTTGTGCAGAGTGGTGGGAGCCTCGCCGGAAGCGGCAAGTCAACGATCTTTACCACAGTCCAGGATGAGTCCTGTAACAGCATCGGTGGAAAGTGAGTTCACTTCCCCTCCTCTGTTCAATGGGATCGAACTGACCTCGACACGGTCACCCAGCTTCCCGGGAGCGGTTCCGAATGCGTACTTTGACGGTGCGGTGCAGCAAGCCTACCCGACTCGATCATCGGCGCTTCTCGCTTCGAACCTGTACGAACCTGCCGCCGACTCTTCGGATGGCTTCCGCAACTCGTTCACCGCACTCACCACCGACGAGTCCTGGTGAGTCGCCCGCTACCCTCGCTTCCTGCCCAATCTGACCTTCAACAAACGCAGGGTTTGCAAGAACCAGCAATACGCCGTAAACCTCACCAGGAGCAACTCTGCCGCCCCGATCTACATGGCTCAGTTCAATGTCGGCATTTCGTACACCAACAGCTCGGTCCCGTTCTGCGCCGACAAGGTCGCTCACCAGTGCGCAACATCATATTTCCAGCCTCATTTACAGAATCTGACATCTCATACCACTAGGGATGACATCTACGCCGTCTTTGGCCAGACCCCCGTCGCGCTCTCGCGGTCCCAGCTGCGTATGTCCCGCGAAGTGCTCACGCGGTGGGGAGCTTTCGCTCGCACCGGCTCGCCGAACGTCGCTGGAAGCCCCTACGCTACCGCCAAGTGGCTTCCCGTCTCGAGCGCGACCTCGCTCAACCTCCTCGTGCTCGGTGGCGGGCGTGCGGGAGCCAGCGTCGTCTCCCAGACGCAGAGGCCGGCGGAGTGCCAGCTCGGTGTGGGGATCTGGGGTACCAGCGTGCCTTTCACGGAGTAGATACTACCCACCTTATCATTATACACCCCTCATACACAACTACCCGTCGAGTCGTCAAGACTTTAGACTCCCAAACCGCAGCGCAATATACCCCAAGGACGCTTCCCCCAAAGCCTCATTTGATTCTCGTCATCGAGGGCCGTCGAGAATCCAAAAAATGCTACTATCGTGTGCAGTTTGGGTCACGGTGAGGTTGCGCGGAGGCTTGAGGTGCGTGCGCACAGTGGCGTTCAGAGGCGCGCACGGACGCCGCAGAGTCGACGCGACTAATTGAGGCATGAGGTCCTAGCGCTGATGGCACTACTTGTGGCTGAACTCGAAGATTTCTTGTTGAATCCTTGCACCAGCTCCGTCGTCCTCATCGTTCCCACGTCCTTCTGCCGTCACCAGCCGCGACTCGCCACCGGCCAGACGTGAGGCGCGTGAGGCCGGATCGCCACCGCACGCGGAGGGCCTCCAGAAATGGTTCACCCAACTTCCAACCTCATCTTACTCTTCCTCGCGCTGGTTGCCCTCGCCAACGCCGTCCCTCACCACGGTCTTCTTCGTCGCACACTCGCCGGAAATTCGCCACTTCGCGTGCGAACCTCGCGAGGCGTTGTCGAGGGCTACCGGGGAGCGACCGCCAATCGTTTCACTTTACGATACGCCGAGCCACCGACTGGTACACTCCGCTGGGCCGATCCCGTTGCTCTGAAGGCTTTCGGAAGGTGCGTGCCTTGAGGTGGGGTCGTGAGCCTCGAAGACGGCGCTTATCTCAAAGGAATACCCAATCAGCTTCAATGCATCCAGATTGCCACCAATTTGTGCTCAAGAAGCCACCCGATCCAGTGAATCGGAAGACTGCCTGTACCTCACGTGTGTACTCCGCTAGCCGGACTGCTTCACCTTGGATAGACTGACCCGCTGGCTGTGTAGTCTTTACGCACCACGTAGCGCTCTACAAGCCAACCTCAGTCTACCAGTCTTCGTCTGGGTCCTTCTATCTCATGCTTAAAGTTGCGTCCTTCAGCTGACTTCGGAAGCGCAGATCCACGGCGGGTCCTTCATCGGCGGATCATCCACCGATCCTGGCCTCGATGGATCAGCTCTCTCACAGAGTCAGAACATGACTATTGTGACGGTGCAGTACCGGCTCGGTGTACTCGGCTTCCTCAAGAATGATGCGCTCGGCGTCTCGGGCAACTTTGGTCTCCAGGACGTCGTCATGGCCCTCCGTGCGCCCAAATGTTGATCTCTGCCTCCACCAATTTCATTCTCAAACGCCTTCCAGGCTACATCCAAACCGAGATCCGCGCATTTGGCGGTGACCCCACCTCCGTGACCCTCGCGGGCCAATCGTCCGGCGCAGAGCTCATTAAAGCCCTCCTCGTCACTCCCTTCGCCTCGAAGCTCTTCCACCGCACCATCATTCAAGCCGCCCCTCTCGCCTACCCCGACCATTCCCCCGCAATCGGCAACGCGATTGGCGCCTCGATCGCGTCGAACCTCAGCTGCAAGACGCTCGCCTGCCTGCGCTCTCGACCCGTCTCGACGGTGCTCGCAACGCAGGCGAGTCTCTTTGATCCGAATTCGAAGATTTACGGGGGGAACGTGGAGGGCGCGAGCCCTGTGGAGCCGATTCGGACGGTGGTGGACGGGAAGCTGGTTACGAGGGTGTTCGGGCAGGTCGTGCAGGATGGCTCAAGCGGAAGCCTCTACCCAGGTGGGACGCCGAAGCCCATGCTTCTCACGACCGTCCAGTACGAGGCGTGCAATGCGGTGGCGAGCCTGTGCGTGATACCTCCCTCACGGCGCCGCGAATCCTAACCTCGTCGCAACAGCTTCCCGGATCCGCTCCCCAACGCCGCCTTTGACTCGGCAATCGTCTCTGCTGACGCAACTCGATCAGCGGCAATCGTCGCCTCGGGTCTGTACAAGCCGGGCGCTGCCGTGATCGACGGCTTCCGCAACTCGTTCACCGCGCTCGCCGGCGACGAGGTCTGGTGCGCGCATTCTGGCTTTAGCTGGCATCTAGGTCGCTTGGTGAATCCAGATCTTTTCAGGGTCTGTGTGTCTCAGCAAACAGCGGTCAATCTGACCTCCGGCGTCGGCGCGCCGCCCGTCTACCTCGCCCAGTTCAACCTCGGCATCTCGTATACCAACAGCTCCGTGCCGTACTGCGTTGGAAAGACCACCCACCAGTACGTGATCCAAGTGCTCGATCCCGCCCAAAGCTCACCTGCTGCCCTCCAGGGACGACATCTACGTCGTCTTCGGCCAGTCCCCCGTCGCGCTCTCGCCCCAGCAGACGACGTTGACGCGCGAGGTCCTTGCTCGGTGGGGCGCGTTCGCTCGGACGGGCTCGCCGAATGTTGCTGGAATGGCGGTGTGGAAGCCTGTCGCGAGCGCGACGGAGCTGAACCTCTTGCTGCTCGGCGCGGCGGCCGACGGGTCGAGCTTGAGGTCGCAGGTGCAGAGGCCGGCGGAGTGCCAGGTCGGGACGAGGCTGTGGGGAAGGAAGGTGCTGTTTTGATGAGCAAGTGGGGCTGAAGCTGTGAATAGAGAGTCGCGCAGAACAGAGGTGCATCACGACCGTCCGAATTGAGCACGCCGAGGTCGTTCGCAGCACGCCGATCTTCAGAAAAGTGACATCCCAGCTTCGTGCCCGACAACAGCCTCCGACCCCTTCGAGGTGTGCGGGCGCTGGGGACGTCGGCGAGTGTGGGCGATAGGGAGAACGGCGGTGGCAGCGCGGGCATGAACAGCCAGCACGCAGGAAGAGAAAGTTCCATGCTTGGTCGCAAAAATCAGCTACCCCCGCCCCGATCCCAGCGTCTCCAGCTGGCTCCCTGCTGCCCCGCCAGCCTGCGCAAGTCCAGCTGTCGGCAAACTCACCCGGGGACCCTCGCATCTAGCCCGCAGAGAGTTGGCGAGGAGTACATGGACGTGCTCCAGACGACCGCTCCTGCAGATCCTGGCCGGAGGCCCTCCCCCACGACCGCCGATCCGAGGTGACGAGACCTCGTTCGAGCGCGCTGGGCGGCGCGGCCGAAGTCCAGCAGGACAGCAATGTTTAACAGCTCATCCGAAGACACGTGTAGTGCTCCTTGGATATGTTCCGGAACGGCGAGATGTGGTGCAGGATGAGCAGCAAAGTGAAACGCCGCGCAGGTTGTCTTCCTTCTCGTGCTCGTGACCTTCGGCCTCGCTTATGCAACCACCTTTCCTTCGAGCTCTGCACCTGTAGGGCTTTCAGGCGGCCCCCGTCCCCGCTCTCGCGCCCGGTCGACACGCTTGCACGTCGAGCGCGTCAGCGGCTCGGCATCCCACTCGTGGCGCAGCTCCGCCATCCTATCATAAGTCAATCATGCTTCGGTCTGGCTAAGTGATCAATGAACCTCGTCGCCTGGATTAGCAGCGGGCGGGCGTGGGCGTCGAACGTTCATCCTCAGCGAGCCGACCACGCCGTGGTGGGGGAAGCGCGGAAGGAGCGGACAACGAAGCTCTGCTTTGTCTGCATCTGGGATGCGTTCGCAGCTGCTGGCAACTGCAACGACACGCCCCACTGCCAGACTTGGATCCTCCGACCCGCGCGGCACGCGGACCTGACGCGTCCCTTTGTCCTGTCGAAACTAAACGGCGATGGACTGGCGAGACCCAAGGTACGGAAGAATCAGACCCAAACAAGCCTGCACAAACAGGCTGAGAGCTGATCTTTATCTCCAGCAGCTGCAGTAAAGCTTCGCGGTGATCGAGCTCTGCGTCGTCGCGCGCACGTCTCTGCTCCTTGTGTTTGATCCGCTTCTCCTCCGGCACGAGAATCTCACTATGCCGAAGCTCCCATGCCAGCTTCTCGCCGTTCTCTTCCTTCTCCTCGCCTCGACCTCCACTGCCGCTCCGGGCCACCATCGCCAGCACATCCTCATCCACGAACCTCCCCCACTGCTCGTGCGCACTTCCCGCGGCGTTGTCAGCGGGCATCGTGGAGCCACAAGCAATCGCTTCGTTCTCCCGTACGCACAGGCACCGACTGGGGCAAGGCGTTTCCGGGATCCCGAGGGAATCGGCCACCGCAGCAGTGTGTGCGTGCCGACTGAACCGAGCTCTCGAGGCCTTCCAGTACTGACAGCCCACGCTTGTAGATACAACGGCTCCCAGCTGCCTAAAGCTTGCGCGCAGAGCTTGTCGGCGATCAGGAGCTCGTCGGAGGACTGTCTCTTCATCTCGTGAGTGGACGGCAGCAGTTCAATTCCTTTGCACAACTGATCCGGTCTTTGTACAGTATCTACGCCCCTCCCGCAGCGCTGAGTATGACTGCACGTCTTCCGGTGTTTGTTTGGGTGCGTCTCTTGCCCACGTTCAATGGTGCCTAACTGACCTTGCTTGCAGCTTCACGGCGGCTCGTTTGTCACGGGCTCAACCACCATGTCTGGTCTCGATGGCTCCGATCTCGCCGTATCTCAGCATATGGTCGTGGTGACCGTCCAGTACCGTCTCGGCATTTTAGGCTTCCTCAAGAACGACGCGCTCAAAGTGTCGGGCAACTTTGGGCTAAAGGACGTCGCCATGGCTCTCAGTGGGCCCCTTTCTCTATTTAGCAAGGCTCCCCTTCTGATCATAGCTCCACAGCCTATATCAACCAAGAGATCTTCAACTTCGGCGGCGATCCCACCTCCGTCACCCTCGCCGGCCAAGGTTCCGGCGGCGAGATGGTCAAATCCCTACTCGTGACGCCGTCCGCCTCGACGCTCTTCCACCGCACCATCATCCAATCTGCACCCCTTTCGATCCCCGACTCATCTCCTTCGACCGCCAACTTCCTCGGCGGATCCATCGCTGCCTCGCTCGGCTGCTCGACGCTCCCGTGCCTCCAGGCGCGGCCCGTCTCGGCGCTCCTCGCTACGCAGGCAAAGCTTTCCGACCCGACGTCAATGATGTATGCTGGAGAAAGTAGTGCGCTGAGGGTTGTGGTCGACGGCACGTTCGTCACCCGAGTTTTTGGGCAGATCGTGCAGTGGGGAGGTGCGCCGTTCAACAAGCTCTACCTGAACTCGGCGCCCAAGCCTACCATCTTCACGACGGTGAGGGACGAGGCCTGTAGCGAAATCGCGAAGCTGTCAGTGCTTTTGCTCGTGGTGAGGTCGGAAGCTGACCTGATCTCTGCACAGCTTCCCGAAACCGGTGCCGAACTCCAACTTCGACTCGTACGTTGACGCGACGTACAGCGATCGGGCGGTTCCAATCCTTGCGTCTAGGCTTTATGAGCCTGAAGCTGGGGTCGCGGATGGCTTCCGATCTTCGGTCGCCGCGCTCCTTGGAGACGCGAAATGGTGCGTCCGCAGATTCGTCGCTTCACCGTCGCAACGCCGTCTTGCTGACTTCCACCTTAAAAAGGGTCTGCGCCACTCAACAAACCGCGGTCAACATTACCCTTAAGTCAAAAGGAATGCCGTTCCTTCCCGGCGCCGCGTCCCTCTCCCCCACGACCTACCTCGCCCAGTTCAACTCGGGCATCTCGCACACGAACGGCTCGGTGCCATTCTGCGCTGACAAAGTCGCGAATGGGTATGTGCTGCTGCAGGAGCCCACTCATTTCACTCACTGACCTCTCCGTGAGCAGTGACGACATCTACGCCGTCTTCGGCCGGGCCCCCTCAATGCTTTCACCAGCGCAACTCGTCCTGTCACGCGAAGTCGCAGACCGCTGGGGCGCTTTCGCTCGCACGGGCTCGCCCAACTCCCCGAGATATTCGGAATGGACTCCCGTGGAGGCAGGGGATAGCCTCAACATTCTCCTGCTCGGAGATGCAAAGGACGGGTCGAGCGGTCGAGCACGACCGCGGCGACGCAGAGGGCGGCGCAGTGTCAAGTGGGCGGGTTGTGGGGGAGTCGCGTTCTGTTTGAGGCGCAGGTCGGGTTGAGACCGAGTTCTCCGTATGCAAAACGTACTGAGAGAAACTATGGTTAGTCATGCTTCCTTGTCAGTATGCGTCTGGCGACTGGTCCCCCGCGGCTGGCGCTTACATGCACCTACCTCCCACAAATTGTCAGAAGCTGGGGATGGGCTGAGGGTCTCGAAGTCTATTTATGACCATTCGATAAACACTCATCCAATGTGGACCTAGTTAATGAGTGGACACGACAGGAGCTATTCATTCCTTTCACCGCGGTGATCGAGGGGGCGAGGACGCGGCAACGACCGAGCGCAGATGTTCCCTCCCTCCTTCGTCTTTAGCACATCGTCAGCGCCCCGAGACAGCATGCACATCCATCGTCAACATCGGACCAACCACATCGGAACCCTGAGCCCCGCTTCGTCTCACGCCCTCAAGCTCGTTGGCGGAAGCGACGCCGATGAGCCCCACCTCCGCGCTCAGACGGATCCGTCTCGTATTGCGCTCGATGTCTACAAGTCTCCTGAGGATGGATGTCGAGATGTGATTGTCACAGGGAGTGATTCGAGCATCGCATTGTAGGTCACCATTGCACGTGTCTGCCCATCTCGCTGATCCGGGCGAGCGAGGGCAGATACTGCTTACAATTTCCAACCAAAGAATTCGCAGACTGGGATCTTACCCTCCGTAAAGACACCTACGGAGGCGACGCTGTCGCCCGCATTAAAAAACCGCACTTCTCGAATGACTTCATGGTCACCTTGGCGGGCGGGTGGGCGACCCCCATCCAGCGGACGTGAGTCTTTTGAAAAGGTGGAGGACTTCGAGGCTAATCAGCGAGAGTTCTCCAGTCTGCAACTAATGCGAAAGCTCCATGTATTACCTTCGAGGCTAATCAGCGAGAGCTACAAAGGTCTAATGAGCTACTGAGGAAAGCGGAATGGGGAATGGTGGGACGTACTTCTCCAGTCTGCAACTAATGCGAAAGCTGGAGAAGAGAGAAGGGAGAGCGCGACTCTTAAGGAGCGCGGAGGGTGTGTGTCCGTGGAGTATGAAACGCTGACACCTCTGCTCCTTCACTCCTCAGCGGTAATCCGTCCGTCCCATGCGACCCAGCCGATCCGAGGATTACCCGGCCGACCTACACCCCTCAACATCTTTGCAATAGGTTTAAGGAAGGACACTGATATCACTCTGCCCCACACAAAGTGGTAAAATTTCCCAGACCCATGAATTTATCGGGTCAGACGGAGCGACGTTATACCGGTGGAAGCCGGAAAGCTTTCGGTCCACCAGCTGGATCGTTTGTCCACCTCATGTTCATCATCTGATAGGTAATGATCTGACCGAATCCCATAACAGTGCTTTGATCAAGCGAAAGGGGACACGGTCGCAACTTGGAGCCATACCTCTAATTCCCTGAAGCACGGGGAGCTGTTCGTGACACGATCGTACTCCAGTGACCTGGAGCTCGTGCTCGTTGGACTGCTTGTGATCGAAGGTTACTGCCTTGCCACAGCTTTTCAGACCTTTAGGCTGATGCCGTGGATCACAGAGTGGCGGCACCAACAGCGCCGACGACGGGCTGCGGGGCATGAACTCTGATTGCACTGGCCTTTTACCATGAAGCATAACATCACTCTTTGGTCTTTTTTTTTTTCGCGAGCAGAAAGGTGCCTGCCGTGAGCAAGCGCATCGTTGCCGGCCATCGCAAATGAAGGCCCCCCTCCTGAGCGCTGAGCCTGAGCCGACGTCGACGTTCGACGTCAAGCGACCGCCTCTTTGGCTCTCGGACGTCGCTCACGGATCATCAAAGGAGCTTCGCATACACTCACACGTGTTGATCTAGCTAATCAAGATCCGGACGTAGGTGACCGCTTGAGGCTCGGCAGCTGCAGGACCCCTCACCGGCAGAGCCTGGTGGTCCCTAGTGACGCATTTTACAAGGCTCGCTCTCGTTCAACAGGTCACCCGGTGCTAGGATGATCCTTCATTCTTTCTCGTCCGACGTACGGCGTGCGGAACGAACGAGTCCGGCCGTGCGACTGTGCTGAAGCTCTGAGCTCTGGCGTGAACGCACTTCAGGCTCTGAATTCCACGCACTGGGGGAGCCTCCGTGAAGCGACCTTATAGAGACTCTAATGCGTCTCAAGCCCTGGCAGCACATACACCTGGGAACGCGCACTCCCCATCCATGGGTGGCGTGACCTGTCGCAGAGCCAAGCTGTTCCGAGAGCCAGTTGAGTCCTTTTGGGAGCCTCATGTGTATGACTAAAACATTACGAGATTAACTGATCATGACTGAGAGCCTACGGGTCAGGGCTGTCGGCAATGGGCAGGTCCAAGCTCTTGCGATGGCTCCAGCTCGGACAACAGGCGCTAGGTGTTGTACTGTACATCGTGATCAAGGGACTGCTGCCACGACATCCTCCATCCTGGGAAGATAGCGGACTAGCGCGGCTATCCCACATGGACTGCACCGAGAGAGCAGCACTTGGCCGGACCGAGCGACACGAGTCCGGCGGATCTAGCATTCTCTGATATCTCGTACGACTCACCATCTCTGCAGGACGCTCGCTGATTGGAAAGCGCCTCACACGACGAGCCTCTCGCGTCGCGACGCCCCAGGTCGCCACCGCATCAGGCCCTATGCTCACCCACCAACGCTCTCAAGTGAGTGGCGCGAGATAAGCCGACTTACCGCTCTCGAGCTACCATTGTATTCGTCTGGGGACTCGTGTCTCACGACCGCCTCGGCCGTCCAAGTTCCCATCCTCTTGATCGACCCATCTTACGTCTCTCCGAAAGCCCCGACCGCGAACGACAACTTCCGCATAGCATGGGATCCCCCGACATGGCTTTATTTCTCGACACCGTGTGCGCGCTCGTGAGAATGGACCTGGCGCTCGTGGGCGGCGCGACAACGCTTGTTGTTCTCTGCCTCCTCGTGGCCTACCGGGATGGGCGCGCGCTGGGGACGCGATCCAGGCCGGATCTCTCTACAGCACCAGGTACTAGAGGACACCCGAAGTGGTGGCCGGTGGAGGGAAAATCTGACGTGACTCCGGCGCTGCAGGCATCCCGCTCTTCGGCAACATTTTCCTCCTCCTCCGGCACGGCGAGCGCCAGCTCGAGATGTTTACCGCTCTCAGAAAGACAAACAAGGATCGCGGGAAAACAATGAGCCTTACGGTACCAGGCCATCGCTTCATCGACATCACCAAGCCGAGCGTGCGTCGCGCTGTGGTCCGCGGGTGTCGCGGCAGCTGATGCCGCCTCTCGCCAGTGGATCGCGCACGTCCAAAAGACCAACTTTGGAAACTATATGAAGGGCCCATCTGTTTCATCTAACCTGCACGATTTCTTGGGCGAAGGTACCTGGCACAATGTCGCACCTACTGGCCCGATCCAGACTGACTCTCCCTCGCAAGGCATTTTCGTGGCCGACGGCGACCAGTGGAGGGCGCACCGAAAGGCGACCACCAAAGTGTTTGCCGCCGCCAACTTTCGCGGCTTCGTCTCGACCGTGATCAACACCGAAATCGCGAAGTTGAAACTCATTGTTGGGCGGTACGCGGACAGTGGCGAACGTACGCTGTGCTCAGCTTCTCGGAGATCGATGAGCAAATCGTTGACCTCAACCTCACCTGCAGAATTTGATCTTGCGGATCTTTTTGCTCGCTTCGCATTGTTCGCACCCTCACTCATCTCTGATCATAATAAGCACTCACAGTGAATCCTATCAGCTGCCGCATTTGACTACGCCCACGAAGTCATGTTCCGCCGGTTCGCCAAGTGAGCGCTAAGCGCCACCCGAGCTTTCGTCGCGATGCTGATGCGCTACCCGCCAGCCCTCTATGGAAGTGGACCGAGCGCCTGAACGGCGAGGCGAAGAAGATGAGAGAGGCAGCAGCTTTCATGGATGCTTTCCTATACGGCGCCATCGACCAGAAGGAGAAGGCTGGACTCTGGGTCGGCGCGAAGGACACCGACTCGGACCTGCTCAGCGCGTACATGTCTCAGCGAGACGACAATGGGCAGCAACTGTCCAAGAAGTTCATTCGGTAGGCATCATCCTGTTCCGTTATAATCAAAAGCAAGCACTGACTATCTCCTTTTTAAAGTGACTCTGGTGCGCCGGACCTCGTCGCCTCAGCTCACGGCCAGCCGCTGACGTCCGTGGCCCCCCAGTCCTCAACCTAATGGTGGCTGGAAGGGACTCCACCGCTCAATCTTTGAGCTGGACTTTCTTTCATCTCCTCTCCAAGCCCGAATTCCTCGAGCCCGTACGCGCCGAGGTCGACGCTGTCGGCACCATCGACTACGACAGCTACCGCTCGCTGGTCGAGTCGCACGCCGTGTTCAATGAGGTATGCGTACTTTTTCTTGAATTTTGTTTGTGAAGCTTGTTTACTGACCCTCATCTTCAAGGGTCTCCGCCTCCACCCGCCCGTTCCCAAAGTTCGCTCGCTCCTCTCAATCCTCGCTCAAGGCTGAACCCCGCTCCAAATCAGAACGCATGGCAAGCAATCTCACACGACCATCTCCCGGACGGCGGGCCCATGATTGAGCCGGGCGACGTGATTTCGTGGTGCGACTGGGAGATGGCGCGCTTCCCCGAAGTGTGGGGGCCGGACGCCGCCGAGTTCGATCCGAGTCGGTGGATCGACGAGCATCACGAGTTGAAAAAG
>ERZ1463038.68-NODE-68-length-26133-cov-14.694992_pt1 | contig 26133 bp, 39 predicted proteins | sample MGYA00564479_ERZ1463038 | MGnify/ENA primary metagenome ERZ1463038 (study PRJEB39244, sample SAMEA3635134) | Helicobacter pylori | study: EMG produced TPA metagenomics assembly of PRJEB11511 data set (Assembly of a 5300-year-old Helicobacter pylori...
TACACGACGCTCTTCCGATCTGCCCGCCTGCGAAATGCGGGTGCTGGTGGCGTCGGCGGGCACCGATGAGGTGCTGAGATGCGCAACCTACCCTCTCTCGGACGAGCCCACAGACTTTTGAGTGCAAGGTTTCCAACGCGCCTGGTAGTGGGTGACATTCGAGCAGCGACCAGCGACTGGGAGGATCTCCAAGCCGGCGCCGGAGTGCGTCCTCGCAAGGTTCGCGCTTGAGCACGTCATGGCCACGCTCCCACGTGAGCCCCACGCGCACGTTTGTTCCCCTTCGTAATCGTGTAGAGCTCGTGGTCGAAATACACAGTTCAACCGGCTCCAGGGGCAGGACATGTGCCCGGCGCGGTATGTCGTCTGTCCGCGATCTACCTAGCCCGCACATCCTCTTCCCTCGCGCCTTCCGGGACCCACCCGAAGTCCTGCCCGTACACAGCTAGTTCCGCGTAAGATGTACGTTGCCGCCAAGCTCCCGACGCTGGCTCAGCAATCTCAGAACCGCAATCTAAAGAAGGGGACGAGCAGAGGCAGCGAGCGATGCCTCCCGCGGCAGGCAGCCCACCAGCGTGTCCGGCTCTGGATTGTGACGGATGCCTTTTTACTCAACGGTCTCGGCTACATCATACTGGCAATTCCGGTCCGCACACGGGAGGCGTGAACGCCAAGACGCACCCGCCGCCCTTCGCACCCTCGAGGGTGACGCGATCAGCGTCAGCCGACTTTCTTACCTTCTCTTGCGAAGCTCACTTTTACGTGATTAAATTTAGTTTGTAGCCGAAGGAACCCCGACGAACGCGCCGGCAGCGCGCGAGTCGAGTGCGGCGGGGCCAGTCCGGCTATCGTCCGGTCAGTCTGCAGGCGTACACCCCTGGTTCCCGCCTGTGGAGGGAGCTTAGCTCACAATTCAATAAAAGTGTCCTAGTGCTCGGAAGAACTGGAGCCAGTCCACCGTTGCGCTCCGCATACGGGACAGCTGCGTGTTCTCCGAGCGTCATGGCGACACCAGCAGGAGATAACGCGCTGCACGTTCACCAAAAAGTCCGTAGTCCCGAATATCTGGGAATGTATTTTGTGAGGACCGGCTTGGTCAGCAAGGTGTGGCGTGTGAAGTGCAACTTCTTGAGCTCATAAAACCGGACCGCCGCCGACAAGACGCGACACTGGGTGGGCGAGATAGTGCGGCCGGCCAGAGTGTCACGAAGCCATTTTCAGTCCCGTCAAAATTGGATCTGAGCATGTAAGATCACGATTCCGCAGAACAGCAGGTGCGCCGGTCTGCACCGTACAGTTCAGCGCGACCTCGCAATTGCAGCGCCGGCGTGCGTGACTTGACCGAGCCAGTACGGACTAGAAAGGAGCAATGTACCGTCGCCAAGTAGTTTGCGATTCACATGATCCCTCATCCCTCTATGACTAATATCTGTGCACTTACAACACCATACGAAACACGACACCGTGTACAGTCCGCATCCTCCTCCTTCAGCACATCTCCTCGCACATTTACCACCCAGTAAACGCTCGCCTTCATCTGGACATCCCTTTCCTTTATAGTTCGCCATGGTCAGTGCTTGATTACCGGTTGATGAGTGCATGACAAACCCAACCAGACGGCTACCAGTCGTCGTACTGGATCCGGCGGGGAAAAATATCTGAGGGCGGAACCTGCGGAAGTCATGATCAATGGCTGCTCCCAATCTCACCAGCAGATGCACATACAACAGCCGCAGGGGTGACCTGGTTGATTTGACCGCTGGCGGCCGCCAGCGCCAGCGAAAGAGTGTTCGAGGCTGCAGAGGATACAACTGCTTAGCGACGACGCAAAGGTGAGGTAAGAGGGGAATTCTAACCAGCAGATTGAGCCTGTTGCGGTGTGTACGCCATTAGGTAGGGCTCGGCGACGGCATTGCACGCCGCGTCGTTTCCGGCGTCCGCGTTCGATTTCACCGCTTGCGCGAGTTTTGCCGCCACGACCGAAATCGAGCCAGAATTTGCCTTTGAAAATACAAATCAGCGTTGAGCTACCGTACTGATCCTCGACGCGAAGCAAGGACGTTTGCGGTACGCACCGGATCGGCGGACACCTCGGCGGCAGTAATGGCCGCCTGCTGGATCTCGCGGAATGTGACACATGCAGAGTATCTGTATGAACTGGTAAGTTATCATCTTCACCATGTGCAAATAGGTGACTGACGCCGCAAGGGCGGTTGCCTTCGCAAAGACTTGCTGAGCCTCAAGCGCCGGTCCGTTCAAGCCCAACTGTACAAGACGGATTAAGCTCAACCCATCGCCGAATTCGAATCGAAATCTTACTCCAACACTTGAGACGGCCGCAGCGTAAGCAGCCCCAACAGCTGCCGAGAAAGCCAGCGACGCCTGTACGGCTGGTCCGCATGTGTATCAGCACATCCGAGCCGTGTAAAGTATCGGGTAAGGCATACCGCTATTCAAGTAGTTCACCTGAAGAGTTGCTGTGGAGGCGATCACACCAGCAAGTTGGTCGGCGGTCAAGGTCGGCTGAGTACGTCGAGTGTATCAGCAGGCGCGACAAAGCGGCGGGCGTCGTTCAACTGACCCCAGACACTTTCACGATCATAGAGACTTGCTGGCGTTTGGCTGAACGCACGAAGACATCAGCCAAAAGTGGATTCACGTCTGAGCTCCACCGCGTACCGCTTCGTGTCCGCGATGGCACCATCCTCACGCGCCCATCTGAGAACGCATGGCGTACGAAGGAAGAGGGAGCCATTGGTGGGAGTCCCTGGGCGAACAGTTGAGCGTTTGTAAGTCGGTGGGTGTCCTGGTGGCCAGTCGGGGGGTATGGCGACGCGGTCGAGGTTGCGAACGCCGCGAACAGCACGAGCGCGGCGAGTGCTGCTGGGAAGGACGAGAAGGTGACCATCGAGTCGGGTTAGTAAGACGGCCGGAGAGATATGAATACGAGAGCACGAAGGAGAGAGACAGGCGACGCGCATTCTTCATTTCGAGGCTCGGCGCGCCCAAAACGAAGGTGGCGAAGTCCGCGGAGCTGCGCTCTTTCCAGCCGATCGGCCGCCGCCGGCCCAGGAAGCGAGGATCCCTCTGACCATACTGCTTTCAGCGTCTGGAGGAATGCATATCTCAATGAACGGGCTCGCCCAACTTCTACGAAGCGTGCGGTCTGTCAACAGCGGGGGAAAGCTTCGCGGCGTGACCTGGCGTGACTCAACAATAGCTGGGAATTCCCCGACGTGTCTGCTCTGAGCTGCTCTGAGCGTCGATTGAACATGCATTGTGTCGCCTATACAACAGTACCTTCGTCCACCCAGCGCACCCAGCGCCCTTGCCAGGCCCCCTCTTGCTGACTCAAGTTGCGAGTGGCGGAGGCGACATGAGATTGTGGACTCTGTGAGCAGCATTTGTTTGACAGAAGGCTCTCCAGGGTTCGGATGGTAAAAGGATCCGATTTTATGGTACTTGACACAATCGGTCGAGTAAAACAGCAGCCTCGCATACGCCGATCCTCGCTGCCAAAGTCCTGCCCACAAGTCGACACCCCTCCACCGCAATCTCCATCCAGGGCATCGTTGACAAGGAATTTCATCGTGTTTTCTTCTCACTCGTTCAACGAGCAGCCCGAAGGCGGGGACACGACATCCTTCGCGTACGCGTCCAGCGCACTGCCGGCCACTCTGGTCAGCATACGACCTCAGTGCGTCCACTGAGACTTACAAGAGCTGAAGCGTGTCCGAGTTAAAGACGGTCATACTATCATTGTTCGCGGCGAGCTGAAGGACACCCTCGTAGTTGTCGGCTGTGTGTGCGATGTCAGACGCGTCGAAGCTGCAGATCTCGAGGAGTAGAAGGACGAGCTCACCGGCGTGCACGACATGGTCGAACGCGACCGTAGGGACATGAGTCATACGGTGCACTGTCAATTTTTGAGTACGCAGACGATCATGAGAAGGAAAAGGCGACTCACTTAGATCCGCCCCGAGGTACTGCACGCCGTCGATGCTGCCGATGAGGTTGCCGTCCCAGCACAAGTCACGCAGGGAAGTACGAATGTTGGTGTTGTCTGAATTAACAGAGATTTGAGTCGCGGTTCGTGCTTGAAAGTGGCGTTCTGGCACACAGGTGGGAGGACAGATGACGGTCTCGCTGCTCCCGTTCAAGCCGCGGTGGTGACCGGCTGCATGATCACAGGAGATCAGTGACGGCTGAAGAAATATCCTGAAAAGAGTATCGAACCCCAAGGGCCCGCCTGAGTCGTCTCGCCGCAGTTGCCGTCCGGGTTGTCGCATCGCAGGAGCTAACCAGGCGAGGCGTTCCTCGATGTGAGCGCGAGCTTTGAATTCCCGTAAATGTCTTCTCACCACTCCGGCCTTGTTGCCGTAGACCATCTGCGCGTAGTAACCCGACGCTGCCGCCGATGAGCCGTTCCCGAAGTACCGTCTACCAACTCTCGATGTCAGCTCACACATTCCGCGAGGCTGTAAAGGTACTGTCTCACACGTAAAGAGGATCAAACTCTCCCAGGGTAAGGATCCGCTCATGAGCATGCAATGCAAGGAGGTTCATCTCGACGAGACCGGCGCGAAGGTACGAGCTCTGCGCCTCACTGCAGCTCTCACTGCTTGAAGCGTCAGTTCTGATGCGTTCAAGGATGCCGAGAAACACCCACTGAATCTGGATATCCCTCGTGTAGTTGGCAGTCGAGTTGTGCTGTTCGGGCGACGTCGACGAGTTGGCGGCGGCTAGTGGTGCGGCGCTCACTGAGGCGACCAGCGTCACGAGGATAGCAGAGATCAGAAGCATTCTGTGTGTATACCGAGTTTGAATGAGATAGAATGACAAGGAAAGAGCGAAAGGGTGCGCTGCCATTTTATCGACGCCGACACCCGCCAGCTCCCGTAACCTGTCTTGGCGCGGCGTGAGCCTGGGAAAGAGCAGATCTTGGCAGCGAGTTATACCTGCGTTCCCAATCCTGGTAGGTGCGTTAGGGAATCCATCCGCGTCACTTCGGTGTCACGCAGGCCCGCGGCAGGTGGTCAAGGCTTAGGCGCGCGCGCAACAAGTGAATGCATCAGCAAGGGCTCTGGCACTGAGACGACCAGTCAGATTTTAGGAATCGTGAGTGCTCAGTTCAAGTATGGAGATCTACCGGGGCCGCCAAGACTTCGAGCTTGGTCTGAGTCTGGTCACGACGCGAGGGTGCTCCTTCGCTCGACAGCGGCAAGCGAGACGTCGGCATGCAGGGTCGGGAGAGCGACATCAGCAAGACCCTCGTCCTCTGCGCCGCTCAACGACACTCCAACCAGCAGCAATCAACTCGACCCTCCACCGCTGGTGAGTGAAAAACGTCCATAATTGCGACTCCTCCCCAACCTTCGACAGCTTCACCCCCTCGCTCCCCATGAAGCTCCGAGGGCAACATAAAAGCATATCAGATCCTCCTGGCCCGCACTCGCCCTCGTCCAAATGTCCGTTTCGTGTCAAAAGGTCGTGAGCTGCAACGTCCGGAGTCCAAGTCAGCTTCTCGCCGATCGTCCCGGAGGGTGGAGCGCGCACCTGATGTACACTGCTATAAACTGTGAGGAACGGTCTTGGCTCTAGACGACCTGGCGAGACGCGCGCTGAGGCGCGGGCGTCGGTCCCGGCGCGGGCTCGCGCTTCATCCTGAGCTTCGCGGCCGCGCCGGTGCACGCAGCGGCGGGGATGGTAGCCTCGACTCCGCTCCACGGGTCCGGGTACGAGCAGCCCGCGACGGGAGTGTACCACGCGACGGTGTCGGTAGCCTGCTCCCAGCCGTCGCCCGGGTCGGTCGTGGACGAGTAGCCGGAAGGGTACGACGTCGGCGTCGCGGCCGACATGGTCACGATCGCGCCGGTCGTGGTGTAGGTCGGGAGGTTGGACGCGGGAGTGTTGCCGAGCGTGGCTGGCGGCCAAACGCCGAAGGTCGAGAGCTGGTCCGTCGCGAGGATCGTGCCTGCGCCCGCGCCGCCCGTCATCCAGGCTGAGAGCGAGGGAGCGGGGTTCGCGGACATGGAGACGCCTTGCTGCGAGACGAGCACCGAGCAGGCTCCAGTCGAGTCGCGCGGGTCCTTGGGCACGTAGCCTTGCGCGAGGCCGAGCCTGGGAGAGCTGCGTTAGTTTCGTGCGATGCTGGGGGTGTGGGGAAGGGACGCACTGGTAGTTCCACATCGGGTTCGCGATCTTGCCCATCGTGTTCGAGTAGCCCGTCTTCCAACTGCCAACGCGTTTAAATCAGCTACGCGCCGAGCTCGGCTGGGGAAGGGGAGCGACCCACGTCCAGAAGAACGAGTACTTGAGCGCGTCCATGTGTCCTCGGACGACGGCCTGCAGACCCGACTTGGTAGCGTCGCTCCACGTCTCCCAGTCCTGCAAAAGCCGGGCAAGTCAGCTCGACTTCCTACAGTTACCAGTTGGCGACTCACGTTCCACGGGTCGCACGCTCCGGCGCCGTAGCCCGCAAAGGCAGGAGCGGTGACGTTGCCGGGGATGTAGTACGTGCCCTCGTAGCGCTGGCCGTTGCCGACATTGTTGAGCCACTTTCCGCAATCGTTGACTGTGCGCCCGAGGTGAGCGCCCTCGTTCCACAACTTGACTTCAAAGGGACAAAGAACGCACTGGCGAGACTCCACTCGCCGCCCATGCTAAGGCCAAACTGCTCCATGGACGTGTTGAACTTGGAGGCCCAGTACGAGCACGGCTTGGCCGACTGGTAGCCGATGCTGTCGTTGTTGGGCGTGTCGAAGCAGAGGTACGCGTGCTGGTCGATCGCGATCCGGTCCGCGCCGGTGAGGAACCCGTCCCAGCCGCCGTCGGCGACGGCGACGGCCTGCGCGACGAACCCGTCGTGGAAGGTGATGAAGGGCCCGTTGCCCTGCCCCGTGCCCGTGATGCCGCGGATCATCTCGTAGACCTCGATGTAGCTGCGAAGTGCGGGCAAAGGTTAGTCAAGCCCGAAGCAGGAGGGCTGGGAAAGGGACGCACAAGTGGCGGAGCATGTCGACACCGATCGTGGCGGCGTAGGGCTCGTTGAGGATCGAGAACATGGGGATCACGTCGCGGTACTGGGGCTGGCTGATGAACTCGGCGAGGGTGCGGATGTAGTTGAGCGTGCGCTGGGCGTTCGCGATGCCCATGACGCCGTTGAGGAAGTTGATCGTGCCCAGCTTCGACGAGTGGTTGTACCCGTTCTGGCTGCCGGGCACCGCGTGCAGGTCGAGGTTGATTCGGAGGCCGTACTTGCGCGCCCAGGCGATCGCCTTGAGGAAGTACGTCCAACCTACGTTCGCGAGGAAGGGCTCGTCCGCGTAGACCTCGATCAGCCAGTACGGGATCGGGATCCGAACCCAGTTGAGCCCGGCGGCAGCGATCTCGGCAAAATCCTTCTCGGTCTGCGCCCGTTCAGGGTGTCAGTGCTTGAAAGGAGGTTAACGAGCGGCAGGACGCACAATGAACGTCTCGTAGTGCTCCGTGATGACGGCGGACATGTTGCTGCCGAGGACCTGGCAGAGATGCCACTCGTCGACCGCGTTGTTCGTGAAGTTCGGGCCGTCGACGGCCGAGTTGAATGGCTCGAAGAGCGCGGGCGTGATGAACGGCTCAATCGTGAGCCAGCTGCAGTCGGTGCTTTTGTGAGCTGTGATTCTCGACACGGGAGGTTGAAGACGCACCCGCCGAGGTTGACGCCCCAGATCCGGTGCGTGTCAAAGTTCCCTGAGCAGCGAGCCAGAGTCAACTCCTGGTTCCGAAAGACGAGGGCATCGCGAGCACTCACACTGCTCGCTTAATGGCGGAGTGTCTTTTTGGGCCTGCGCCGAGTTGTTGAACGGGATCGCGTTCCAGAATCCGCCTGGCGGGAGTCGCACGCCGTCAGCCCTCGGAGCCCGACGCGCCGCAGTGGGGAGCTCTTACCGAACGAGTTGTTGTAGACGAAGCTCGAGCCGTCCTCGGTGTAGACGATGCTGCCGTCTCCTCCGACGGCGGCGACCTTCCAGTCCGCGCCGGTCGCGCCGGTCGGGATGCCCTGTGGGGCCGACGTCGTGCCGGTCGCGAACGAGGTGGTCCCGTCAGCTGCGGCGGCCTTGTTGCTCGAGCTTTTGCTCTGGGTGAGGGCGACGGGGACAGCGACGGCGATGGCGATCACGAGGAGGATCGCGACGAGCGCGATGAGTACGAACCGCTTCGCGCGCGTGGAGAGGCCGGCCCAGAAGCCCGGGACTCCTGCAATCAGGTAGCGCCGACTGGTCAGCAAGACGGGCTGGTAGAGTTCTGAGCCGCCCGAGGGCCGGGTTTGCGAGGGCGAGGGCCGCGCACTCACTGCCTGTGCCCGTGCGACCGGCTTTGCGGGAGGCCTGGTCGGTCCTGCCGCGCTGCTTGGCCTTGTCGCTGCTGCTCGCGTTGATGACCTCCGTGTCGTCCGGGCCGTCGCCGTACTGGAGATTGCTCGCGGTGTGCATGTGCTGGCTCCTCGGGCTGCCGTAGAGGTTTCTTTGCGAGTCGCCGTCGTCGATCGAGAGGTTCATCGTCGAGGCCTGGCCGGACATGTTGTGCTCGGCGTAGCGGTCATAGTCCGCATGCCCGAAGCTGCTCTCGCCGCGCTCGTTCGGACTCCCCGCGGGGTACTCGCCCGTCGGCACGGACGCGTACATGTCCGCCGAGGAGAGTCGGTTGTTGCCCGCGTCGCCGTCGTCGTTGGGGTAGAACGACATGTCGGACCCGTGCGACAGCGCGCGCGAGGCCCGCCCGCGGATCGCGTCGCTCGAAGGAGGGTACGACATGCGAGCTCTGCAAAGTGCAACGGAAATAACAGTCAGCAGCTGTCCCCGCGGCAGTTCCGGGACGGGATCCTATTCTCGGACGAGCCGCCGATGGGCGGAACGCTCCCCATGGCCTGATGCAGCATGGCCCGAGCCAAAGTGGACACGAGCAGCTCAACTGCAGCTCGTGTGAGCTCACCGCGAGCTCCTGTGCGACGCCGTTCGCTCCTCTCGCCCGCGCCCGGTCCGCGCCCCCATCCCACCCACTCGTACACCCTCGGCCTCAGAATCTGCCCCGGGACCAGCTGCCAGCGCTGCTTCTCGCAACCTACCCGCGGACCAGAGCTACGAAGCTGCCCCCACGAGCCGCCGGAAGGACCTCTGGCGGTAGTCGGGCGACCCGGTCGAGTGGGCCAGAGAGGGGACCCAAGGCCAGGCTTTTGGCGGGCGACGCCGGGGATCGAGCGCGACCGAGCGGCGAGGCAGGTAGATGGACCTACGTAGAAAGTGTGTGGCCCCGCTGCCGAGTGAGTCGAGTCCGTGGGCGGGTTGGTCAGAGAGGAGAGTCGCGTGAGCGTCTCAACGAGCGCAGCGCTCGGGCCGGGCACTGGACGAGCGGGTCGGTGCGCTGGGGGCGGGGCCTCGCAGTCGTTGCGTGGGGAGAACTGGGATCGGTGGATGGGAAGCACGTCGGTGTTGGAGCTCGGACGGCGCGCAGTTCAGAAAGTTTTGCGCCCGTCTCCCCAGCGCGGCGCGCCCATGACGCGCTCCAACCGCGCCAAGCTCGCGTTCTCGACGGCATTTCCAGCACGCGTCCACTAGACGGTCGCCCACCACGCGTTCGAATCACTAGCTACCGCGAGTCCAGCTGAAAAATACCCGGCAGCGTCCGCCGCAGGGCCGGGAGAGACAGCTCGACGATCCGCCTCCCTGCCTGGTTCCTGGGTAAGCTATGTATGGTCTGGTCCGACGAGCGCTCCGCCAGTCTGGACGACAACAAGAAGAAGCTGTCCTGAAGACGATCTGGGGACGTAGCGTGAGCGACATGACGAGGGTGGTTCGAGAATCGCACGCTTGCGATCGAGGTCCGCGGACCTGGTGGCGGACGTCGCGACGTCGCGACGTCGGCAGGACGCGTTGAGGAGGGGTCGCTGGCGGGGACCCACGGGTTTGATCTCGCGCGCAAATGCGACAAGCACCACGAGTTGTGATATGGACCTGTTGCGGCGAGATTCCGCCGCGCTCTCTCGTCAGGAGCTGGTGAGAGTGACTCGGAGCGGCAGCACAGGCGTGGCCGTCCGCACGCGCCGCTTGCAAAAGACTACACTCCATTCACAAACAGCTCTCAGACGTCGTGGAGTACGGAAAGGATAGGTAATTATTTCCGAGTCTGGACCGTGTTTTAACCCCAAGAGAGCGTCCTCACTCCCGCTCCGCCCTCGCCGACGCGCCTGCCTTGACGATGCAGCGCCCGACCTGTTTCGCAACGTTTGCAAAGACGTCAAGGTCCCTCCTCTCGAGCACGCGTCCCTGCTCCGTCGAGAAGCCCGCCATGCAGATCCCAACGTCGCCCGTCTCGGCGACGGGGAGAATGATGCCGGCCTCGTACGGGCTGTGCGATCGACCAGCGGGCTTGCGGTATAGGAGACCACCTTCCTCGTTGACGAGAGCGCGGAGGTGAAGCTCGGTGTCGAACGAAGGCGGGTACGAGGTCGTGTGCGCGAGCGCGAGGATCGTGTACGCCGACGACGGCGGCGAGGTCGGTGAGGTGGGGAGGTGGAGCGCGAGGACGTAGCAGAGCGAGAGGTCGAGTCTTGCGGCGAGAGTTCGAGTCGAGAGCTCGAGGACGGAGGTGAGAGCTTTGGAGGGTGGGGACAGGAACCAAGGCAGCGTCGCGCGGTCCGGGTTCGAGTCGGAGAGCGAGGATAGCTCGCTGACGACGGGGGTCGGCGGCGCAGTCAGAACGGGGGACGGCATGGTGTAGGCGTCGGATTTCGGTGCCGCAGCCGTCGAGATCGGGGGGAGGGCGCGCGAGTTGATGGGTGCCCGACGCGGGGGTCGGACGGGGTGGAGCTTCGGCGACTTTGGCGGCTTGGCGGGTAGGACGGTGAAATTTGCCGAGGTCGGACTGGGAAGGGACGCTTCGACAAGATCTGTCAGAGGAAGGGGAGTGTCGGACGCGCTCGACCAGCTCTGCAGGGGCGGGCTGTTGAGCAGGTTGATGCTGCTCGGCGGCGAATCTGGGCGGGGGTCTTGGAAGACGTCGGCGGAAAGAGTGCAAGACGAAATGATCGGAGGGGTGGAGGGGAATGGTATGGGCTGCCGGAGTGTTGAATGCCAGTCACGGCTGAGCTCGTCCGGCGAGGACGACAGGTTGCTCCGCGGGACACCACTGGACGGCGACGAGACTCGAGACGAGCCTGAGAGAACTTTTGGTGACGTGTGGTTGGTCTGGGTCGACAAAGCGTACAGCGACGCAGGTGATGAGGGGTCGGGCAGGAAGGCGCGCTCGCTGACCCAGCTCGCGATTTCGAGGGCAACCTCCGTCGCGAGCGTGTGGCTGGTCGTGAAGCTGTCAGGAAACCTCTACACTTACTCTTGTGAGCAAAGAGGCTCACAGTTGGAAGCGATCACGAGCCGTGAACATCCGTCGCGGCTTGACGTCCATGATGGCGAGCGTCCCGATCGCGATCGAGCTGTCCCCAGGTCTCCCAGACCCCTCGGGAAGGAAGATAGGGACACCTGAGCGTTTTTTGTCAGCTCTCGTCTCCCCATGAGAGCTCGAAGAGGCGCTCAACGCTACAGACCTGCGTAAAATCTGATACCAAGGACGACGGAAAGGACGCTCTTCTTGAATCTGCAAGATTGATAGTCAGAAGCAGTCTGTTGGATCCTCGTAAAGATACTGACCTCCAATCATCGTGCGTGTCCGGAACGACGAGTCCGACCCTGCCGTTGAGGACGGCGTGGGCGTCGAGCGTCGCGCTCCTCGGCAGGCTCTGCACCTCGTCGGGCACGCCCGCGGACGCGAGGAAAACGAGTTGCTCGCTTTGAAGAACACTGATGGCGATCGTTGAGGCGCCAAAGAGCTCCTGGCAGCGGTCGACGATCCGGAGGAGCGCGCGGTCGTTGCGCATCGTGCGAGCTGGTGGGACGTGGGGAGTGGTCGCTGCCGGTGTCGAGGTGGACCCGAAATGTCCTGGGAGTAGACTGCTCGATACTTCGGGGCTCTCCACGCGGAGATCTGGGGAGATAGAGGCGAGGAGGGAGTGCGAGCGACTGGGGTATGGGTGAGGAAGCGCCGGGGGTCGGCCGAAGTGGTCGTCCTGAGACGACACGAGGGGCGAGTGGCTCGAACTTTTTTCGCAAAAGGTGGATCCGGACATGTTGGTGCCGGTACCGAAAAGATCGAGGCGGGAGAGGATGCGCTGCCGGTTGTGCTCGTTGGCCGGTCGCGGCGCGGGGTATATTTTCTCGCTGAACGGACTTGATTGGGGCGTTGGGGTGAAGTTGGGCGATGGGAATCGTGAAGAGAATGAGTGAGGTGGGACCGGTGGACACTCGATGTCGATCTCGCCCTGCAAAAGTGTTGGATCAGCATCCGCCGTGATCAAAGGGCGCGGCGGACGCACCTTTGCGTACGCGGCGGTGTACTCGCGCCAGCTCCGCGGCGTGTCGTCGAAGTCGGACGAAATGCTCAGTTTTCTACGCGGCGAAGAGGTTGTGCTAGACGTGGGCGAGCCGCGGGCGACCTGCGACTTTAGCGGGCTGCCGCGTCGCTGAGACCCGTCCGACTGCGCGTCCGCGATGGAGAGGTTCGAAGGTTTCCTCGAAAGTCCTTTCAGCACCGTGAGGCCCTTGATGAGGAATCCGGGCGACGGCTTCGCACTTTGCTCATCGAGGACCTCCACGGACGGCGGCCGCGCGACCTCGCGCCGCGGACGGCGCTTCTTTCCCGACGGCGGCGACGAGCGGAGGAGGTCGAACACCTCTTGCGGGAGGCTGTTGGTGCTGCATGTTCGAGCCCCTCGTGGACGGCTGACGGAGACTGTGGCCGGTGCGAAAGGATCTCCGTCGTCGTACGCGACTGGAACCCGCAGGCTCGCGACGGAGCACTTCGCGGAGCTCTCGAACGAAGACGTCGAAAGGCGCGGCTCGAACGGCGCGTCCGAGGGAGGCTGCGGCCGGGGTTGAGATGGAAAGATGTCGGTTCGAATGGCGGTGAGCGGCTGAGGCGAGGGTGGGACGAAGGGCGAGCGAGGGGCGGTCGACATGATGTCACCGCGGCGTCGCGAGCTGCTCTCGACGCTCGAGGCCGAGTCTTTCGAGAGACGGGAGATGTGAGAAGAGCTCCTTGGTGCACTCGGTAGAGCTGGTAGAACAGAGAGCCTCGTCAACGGTACGGGAAGTGAGCGAAATGACAATCAGGGTCACACGCGCGACCCCACAGAAACTCAATCGTTGTCTCACACGACGATGGCGCTCTAATCGCCAACTGCTAGCATTCCGACTCCAACTTTCTTGAGGTGTATCTTCGTCCAAGTAAGCTGCAACGTTCGACTTGGCACCTGCCGGGTGTCTCCTTCCTCAGGCTTGAGCGCATGAGAATGGAGCAGGATCTTTGTCAGTATATACGAGCGAGGTCGTCATCAGCGCTTTATCGCACGCACCTCTGTGTGGGACCGGCTAGCAGCCCTGTGACCACCTCCGACGTCAGCGAGCGCGAGTGCACTTGCTCGGACCAACCAGGAGCCTGAGCGCGCGTATGACGCGATGGCATCTCCGAGTGTCTCGGTTCGCGGCAAACCTCAGGTCTTGTGGGGTGGGGGGACAGTAAAGAGACATCGGATCAACGACGGAATCAAGCAGCGAGTGACTTTGCACAAAACAAGACGCGTCGCAAGGTCGCCCATCCGGCGCCCCTCGTCGCCGAGATCCTGTGCGAAGGCCGCGTGAGCCAGCCACTCGAAACTGCTCGTTCAAAGTAAGAGACTCGCACAATTCGCACGCCAGAGCGACTGCACGCCCCTCGCCTCGCGTTCCTCCTCAACCTCGTCGCACCTCCATTCGCGCAACAGCGTCAAGCGGGCGAGTTTCGGCGTGTCGCGCGAGTTGCCCAACAAGGTCGCTTCGGGCCTGCAAGATCCAGCGTTGCGGCTTGAGCTGGCAGCATGTCAGCCAAGGTCTCGAGGGATTCGATGTTTGGCGGGGGGCGGTGAGACTCGAGGGCCAAGTTACTAGGACGGCGAGGTGACTGAGGTTGATGAATGAGCTGGGCAGCAAAACACTGCTTGAAAGTATCGGAACAGCTCGAACGCCACACCAACGTGTGTCATTTCGAGGAGTAGGGGCTGGAGGGGGAGCTGGTCTTTCGCTAGAATCAGTTGTCTTTCAAGAGTGGCAAGGGCAGTCCCTTGCTGCCTCCCAGTGCGCAGGCGTAGGTGAGACGCGTGGTTGAAGAGCTCTTCGAGTCGGACACTCTTGGACCCGACGCCGAGCTCGGGCGGGAGGGCAGCTTCCACGATGTTGATCCGGCTCGAGTGGAAGGAAAACCTCAAAAGCGTCGACTGAACGGTAGAAAGTCGGCTGGCTAGTCATGGCGAGATGTTGTATCCCTGTACAACTCATCAGTGCTGCTACATCCCTTCTCATCAATCGAGCTTACCGTCGAGATGTCGCAGCGACTCGAGGATGAGCTTGGAGCCGACGAGTTCCAGCCCGAGGAGGTTCTCGGTGAAAAGTAGGCGCTTGGTCATGCCGATGTGTCCTTCCGTGGCGTCGTCCTCGGGCGTGACGTTCGACGGCACACCGATGCGCACGGCGGTGAGAGTCTCCTTGAGGCCCGCCCGGTGCAGCTCGGCGATGAAGCGGTCCGCGCGGCGGGGGTAGAGGAGCCCGTTGCTGAGCAGAAGACGCTGAGCGATCGAGCGCCAGGTGTGCGAGACGAGCGAGGCGGCGAGGCGGCGAGAAGGAAGGTGTTCGCCAGGCCCGTGATCGTCGCATCGTGTCGCTCGTCGTCGACGAGATCCTCCACAGCACGCTCGAGTATCTTCTCTGTGAGCTCGAACGGCAGCGACGGGAGCGGCATCGTCGGCGGGCGTCAGGCGAGATTTGGTCGAAGGCGAGCCGCAGTCGGCCGAGCGGAGCCTCTTGACCTCACTCCACACCGCGCCCTCGAACGCACCCCCTCGAAATGCACCCCCAGTTGAATTCCGAGCACCAGCACCAAGGTCCGACTGCCCACGCTGCCCGGAAATCTCTGAGCCGCGCTGACCCCAAGCGCTCACAGACTGCGCCGAGCTGATGGGCCTGCTCAAGGACTGCCACTCCAACAACCCGTTCATGCGCTACCTCGGCACGTGCAACGACACCAAGCTCGTGCTCAACAAGTGCTTCCGCGCCGAGGTGCGTCCTGCTGCCCTTGCGCTCTCCGACCGACCCGGGTTTCTTACGCCTTCGTCCACCCTCGCCCGCTCGCCTTGCGCTCCCGATCGCACTGAACAGCGCATACAAAGGGGCAAGGCGAACCTGGACGCGGCGAGGGCAAAGCGGACCGATCTCGAGAAGGCGTGGAAGGAGATTGACGCGTGAGCATCGGGCGAACGGCGGGCAGCGCGATCGGCGGCGCGGACGGGGAAAGGGAGAGGTTCCGTGCATCTGTACCACTACTGGTGAGTCCGGCTGATCTGCTAGAGAGCGTCGCAGGGCGAACAGCTTACCAGCACGCTCGGCTTCGCTCACACAGCAAACCCACTTCTCAGCATCTCTCGTCCAGGCAGTGAACGCTCACTCTGGCTGTCGGTCGATTGCTCAAACGGTGAGCAACCCATGCTCTTCCTCACTTGCGCTCTCTTCTCTGGGCGTCCTTCCCCTCGCCCTTCCGATCCGCCCCACGGTCCTACCCTTCCCCTTCGGCAACTTGCCAAACTCGTCCGTCACCAGTCGCTCAACTGACAACGGCGTCGACAACCTAATCGTGTTGATCCTCGGCGCAGGCGAATCGGGTCGGCGCGTCGTCGCCTTGAGCATGTCCGCTCCTTCCACTGTGCGCGACGCGGGGAACTCGCGGGCGGCGGAGCGGCGCGAGTGAAGAAACTCGGTGAAGGACCGGAAGCGGATTGTCTCGAGCCCAAGGAGGAAGAACGCGCCCTGGGGGAGGATCGCATGAGCGGGCGGGGCGGCGACGAGAATGGGCGGGGGGACGCACGCCGAGGAGCAGGTACTTTTGGCTGATGTACTGCTGCTCGCAGGTCTTTGCGGTGTCCGACGCCGCGATCGCGCCGTATGCGTTGCTGCATGGAGCGGTCAGTCGAGGACGTCGCGAATCTGGTTCGGGGCGGCGCACCAGAAGGACATCCAATCCGAGTGGCTCATGCTCATCCCGGCCGCGAACAATCCAACCGACCCACCGACAAAAAAGAGCGCCGACAACTGCGTCCACCAGGCTCATCAGGGCGGCCCCTCGGCGGCTTCAGCACTCGTCGCCGATCTCACCAGCATCCACCAATTCGTGAGCGTCTGCGAGCCACCAAACCTATCAGCAAAGCACATCCATCCTGTCCACTCCGTCAACTCGGCACTCACCAGCCTCCACATGATGTGCCGATGCTGCTCCAAGTACGACGACGACTTCCTCTCCCCCATCGCCTCGCCCATGACCGCAAAGAACGCCGTGCCCCCAGCAACACCATAAGCCATCCCCACGCCCGTCGCAAACCACAGCAGCGCAGTCTGGAGCATCGTCGGGAGCGTGTACCCTGCGCACTCGCGCTCGTCAGTCCCTCCGCCGCGCCACCGCTCAGGCCAATCTACGAACCGGTGATGTGCGTTGGGATTGACACGGCGAGCGTGCTCCCCAGGAAGGAGGTGACGAAGCTCATCGTGGCAGCGAGCGAAGGGAGGCGGCAGTCGCGGCCGTAGGGGTTCGCAGACCCCGCATCGCCGTGGGCCGCGCTGAGGTGGAGCGAGGCGAGGAGGAGGACGAGCAAGAGCGGTCCACGTTGCGAGACTGGCATGGTCGCGGTGGTGGTCAGGGTGAAGAGGTGGGCGACGACGCGCGCCGACGTGCTGGTCTGTGTGGAATGCGCGATGGGAACGGTTCGCGAGGCATGCGCCTAGTCTTAGACCTTGGCGGTGATGAACACAGTCGTTGCTCTACGTCTTCTAGGTGCGTCCCTCCCAATCCGGCGCACGACCTGCAGAAGGTGACCCATTGACTTACTCTGCGAGCAGCCAAGGCGACGTCGTCGTGGCGCCTCAAACACGTGCGGAACGCCACGGTCTTGTTAGCTCTACAAGTGAACATTTTTGAAACTTGATCAAGTGTTGTAGATCGCTGACAGACCTTGCCTGCGCTCTTCGGAGCCCAGCGCTTGTTCTGTTGACCCTACGTGCGAGGACCGTCCTAGTCTACCCGGTGTGCAGGCAGCTTCTTTCCTCTCCTCCTCCTCACCAAAATCGACGCCAAGTTGAGAAGCCGTCGGTCTGATGGGCTTCATGAAGCTGCCGCGAGTGCCGGCGTTCAAGGTTGCCATCACCGTGACGTGAGCATCTCAATTTCGACGTCTCAAGAGCGAGAGCTGAGCTCGAAGGCTGATTTTAGGTCAATCTATATGCTCGCTGAGCTGATCGTGGGTACGTGTTTCCTTTTGCTGGCTGTGCGGCGGACGGTTGCGTCAGTGGCGCTGACTGACGTCGACTGACGCCCGGGTGCACAGGGTACAAGTTCAATAGGTGCGCTGATTTCACGATAGAGCGAGTACTGGCAATGATCTGATGGGACTATTGAGCAGTTTAGTGATGCAGGTGGACTCGTTCCACATGCTCAACGACGGTTAGGCTGCGAAAGCGGCGCGGGGCGAGGTGGACGTCTGGAGCTGACGCCGGTCTGTCAGTGGTGACCTGGGTAATCGCGCTACACGGCGAGCAAATCAGCGTCAAGATGCGGTCGACGGAAAGATTTCTCTTCGGGCTGGTGCGCTGAAACGAATCGAGGCTGGGCGCTGGCTGACGCGAGGAAGGTCGTAGGGCCGTACTCAATACCTTGCGAATCTCGTCAATTGTAAGAGTAGTGAGGTAAGTGGGCGGTATGCGAGCTCACATTATCATCGTATTTGCAGCTACGATGCTACTGGCGCTATGCTTGACTTTGACGCTCGAGAGCTTACAGCGTTGTGAGCTCTTCCTGCGACAACGTCGGCGTCCACCACGCTGACCTCGCCTTGCTCCAGTTTATTCTCCAGGTAATATCCGAGGCCTTTTCTGAACTTGATATTCTAACTGACCTTCCAAAACGCAGAGCCAATGGGCTTTCCTCCAATCGTCATCGGGTTCGGCGTCTTCGGCCTCGTGTGGAACATAATCCTGTTCGCCATGCTCGAGAACCGTGAGTTCTGATGACCACGTGACCCACCTTGATTTACTCAGCACAGAATCTCAGTCCAGGAGGTGGATCGTGGACCCGAGGCGGAGCACCTGGGCCACCACCACCACCACCACCACCCGCAGCCCATCGTCATCTCGCTTTCCATCGCGCACGCTCGACGTTACCGGAACGCCGTGGCCGAGGTTCGCACTTTTGAAGCGATCGAAGCACCATACAAAGTTGAATCTTTCGTCTTCCAGTCCGCTCGCTTCTTCCCCGAAGACCGCTCTGATGATGGCGACGCCGCGCCGCTGACGTCCGAGAAGCCCCGGCGCACGAGCACTCGCAGCTCAAAGTCCAGGACTCACAAACACAGTCATGGAGGCGCTCATGATCACGAGGCTCATGAGCATGAGCACGAGGAGGAATCGGACGATTCGACCAGCCAGCACGTCGCTGAAGAGGGGCCAGGTTGGCGCGAGCGCGACGGCAAAGGGTACAATCACGACTCGACGCGAGCTCTGGTCGTCCATGTCTTCGGAGATACTGTGAGAAAACCAAGATGTCGTTATTGGAACTGTCTGCTGATCCTGAGCGTAGCTGGGGAACATTGCCGTGATCATCGACGGGCTCGTCGTTTTCCTCGTCGGTCCGGAGGGCACGAGCTTAAACGGGAGGCTGGCCTCCTGGACTGGGGTCGGGTTGATCGATCCGCTGTGCTCGCTTTTAGTCGTTGGGCTACTCTTGACACATACGTTGCCCCTTGGTGCGTTCTCACATCACTCCCGCCGGCAGCGACAGGTGCTCAGAACCCCTCGCAGTGATTTCCAACTCGTTCGCTCTGCTGCAAGGCTCGTGGCCGAAAGATACTCGCCAGCTTCGAAACCATCTGTTCCGGACTGTCCACTTTCTTCGCGGCGCTGGGATCGAAGGTGCGCTTTTTACTCGCGACGCTGGACTTTACGAGCTCACAACGGCACCCCAGATTTGCGGCTCTGGTCACTGAACTCCAAAACCACCATCGGCTCCGTTCGCTTGCTGGTGGATGCTCCTGGCATCAATGACGTTGCAACGGCGACGCACGAGGCGAGGCTGGCGTTCGTGAAGTACGGCGTTCGGCCGGAGTGCTGGTGTGTAGCTTTCCTATTTTCCAGTAAAAGTACACTTTACCAACTCCAAGAACAGTACGGTCGAGATTGATAACGCAAAAGCTCTCAAGAGCGACGAGCTCGTCGCCAACCCCGCGAATCGGCCGATCAAGCGGAGCCGCGAACGGCCGCTGGGGAATCCCATCTCCAGGGTGGCGCGATTACGTGGACCTCAAGTGCTGAGTCCAGGGATGGCGTGCACACAGCCGGGAGATCCAGCGCACCCTGTCACTAGGAATCCGTGGTAGGGGGTTCCATCGGTGGGGTTGTGCTCTCCCGGGCTCAGACGGGCATGCACAGAATGGGAAGTGGTTTCAGCCCTTTATTTTTGGCTTTACGTCTCTGTCTCCACATGACCAGTCTCTTGGTCGCTTCCGCCCCAAAGCATCGTTCGCCGCCACCGCCCCCGACACTCCCTCAAGCTTCGTCTTCAGCGCTGCGATCTCGGCATGGGCCACGGCGTTTGCTTCTCTTAGAAGGTTGATCGTGAAGGTGTCGAGGCAGAAAGCTTCGTCGTTCCCGGACAGCGTCCTGATCGCCCATAACAGCACAGCCGGTCTGCTTGCTGTGAGCGCAGCTAGAAAATTGGAGACGATAAGCTCACCTTCTTATTAAACACAGCAATACCTGACTCACATAAATCTTCCGCATACATGGCCAGCCAACTCAGGGCGGGTTCCAGTGAATCTGCAGCCGCGCTCGACACATCCAACAACCTCGAGCGGGCAACGGCTTTGATGTTGCTCGAGCTGCTGCCGGAGAATTGAACGTCCACCGCACCATTGAGAGGAGTTCGGGCAATTGATCTTCTGATATTGAAACTGTGGGGGATCGTCGGGGTAAGCGCTTCGGTGGGTGATCAGATGAATCGTGTGGACCTCGTTTCGGTGGGCTACGAAGTCACTGAACTTTCCAACCCACTACTTGCATCCAAGGATGTCTACGCAATTTGATCTGTTGTGGCACTTCATCCTGAAATCAACACTTCAGTGAGGATCAGCACCAAGGAGCATGAGGCGGGATTGCGACCCATGGAAGGCGCGAGAGCTCCTTCTGCATTGTTTGCTCAAAGGCGGGTCCCATTCGCACATGTCCACACTTCGGAATCAGACCAATTCGATCCGTCGCGCCGCACACCCCACAGGCGTCCAAAGCTGAGTTGAGGACGTTCCCTTGCCGGAGACACTATAGGGGCGGCGTCTGAGCACACAGTGGAAGACCAAAGTTATGAGACTTACGCTTAGACAGGTGATGTGGTGAACAGGGCATCCGATCGCGAAGGCGGGTCGGTTGAGGACGCCCTGGCAGCGCGCGCAAAGAAGCAGTGGCGAGACGGGCTCAAGAAAGTCGTCCGAGAGGGTCGCGCGATGATGTTCCTGATCTGTCATTGTTGGGTGTTCAGTCGTAGATTCAAGATGGTAGGGTAGGAGACCAAGAGTGAATGAGCGCAAACCGTCCTTCAAGGTCGCTCGTCTTCCGGACTTCTGGCGTCTGTTGCCCAGGAGAATGCCTGAGAACCACAAGCTCGTGCTATATCTCGATGTGGCTACTTCTTTGTTAAGATAATGGTACTTTTGAGACCCCGCTGATACTTCAGATCAGCTTTTGGGCGGGATTGGCCCAGGAATCTCTCGAGGCAAATGCTGGGTGCGGCCAGCGTCCTGTGCGAGCCACCGTAGCAGCAAAATGGCAATGTCTTCGCTTTCGAGCACCACGAAGTACTACTATTCGACAATGAGATACTAAGACACTGAGGCGTAGGATGCCAGCGGTGAGCACGGGTGCGGAGCCCTGGCGACGCACCAGCAAAGCCCTCCTGAACATCTTCGTTGCTGTTCTCGCCTACCTTGCTCTTCTTTGGATCAGATGTAGAAGAGACGCTACCCGCTCTCTTCTTGCCGGTTGAGGTAGCGCCGACCGCCTCCAGCTCCTTGACCCTGCTGTTAGAGGCGGCCAGGTCCTTCTTCAAGTCAATGATCTGGGCTTTCATCGCGCACGTCTCCTCGTGAGCCTCCAGCTCCGACGAGGTACCACGGAAGGTACACTTTTTCTTCTCGTCGTACTTGCAACTATGTGGCGGATCAGCGCCCCGCAGGTTTTGCTCTGCGACAGCCGCGTGCGCGGGCGGCTCACCGAATGAACCGGCAGACATGCTTGAGGTTCGGGCACGGAGCTCCCAGCTCGCCGCACAGCTGATTGTAGGGCCCAGTATTTGTACATGGCACGTTTTGTTCGCAGTGCGAGGCGGCGTCCCGGCGAGAGATCCGCTCGCCGCATCCCGAGCGCCCAAACGGTCCGGGAGTGGATACAGAGCACATGATTTGCTCGTACTAGCACTGGTCAAGCAGCTCTTAGTACTGGGTGTGAACAAAGGAGGAAGGTGTTATGGCTCACCGAGTCAAGGTGTGTGGCGACGTCAGCGCTTGCACCCTCCCACGGACACCCGTCGGGTTGGTTATAGCAGTGGATTCTTTGAGTCGGTTTCAGCTCATCGGTTTCAGCTCATCAGAGCAGTCCAGATCCAGTAGAAGGGTGAGCTGGACTCACGCCAGCCTGCCACAATTGCGCTCGATCGAGTCCTTGAATTGCCCTGGCAGGCAGTTGAAGCCCGGCGTTTGTGTCCTTGTGCTTTCTTGTCCAGGCTCGCTTGGGCACGGTAGTACGCCGCACCGATGCGTCGTTCGAGGTGTCCCCTCATCCGACTCGTCCACCTCGGCGATAACACACTGCTGGCGCGCAGCGAGAGGAAGGCGTCAGAACGAACTCTCCATGATGCTGACCTTCTTCGAGAAGGTACGTACGGCTGACCCACACACGATGTGCCCCCTTGTGCGCTGCTCTGCGAACCCTGGGTCCTCCATGAGCGCGCCGCACTTGGCGCAGCTGAGCCCATCCGGCAGCGGGTCCCTGAAGTCAGTCGACACGACTGCTCGGTATCGAGGCAGCATGCTGTGGTGAGCGGCTGAGGTATGGGATGAAGCGGAGGGCGACGCGAGGCGGAGCTTCGCTTCGCGCTTCCGCTTGGACCACCTGCGGTGGCCGCTCCTAGAGCCCGCAGTGCATATATCGAACGCCCGCTCGCAATCCAAACTGTTTAAAAGCGCTCGGCAGCCCATCATGCCTTCATAGTCGTCACCGAAGGCATCTCCAAGGGCGCAAGGTGTCTCGTCCCAGTCAAGCATGGCCAGGGCGAGCTGGGCGCCCAATGCGGTAAGGAGGGTAGCGCCCTGTTAGGAACTCGACGGTAATGGACGAGAAACCCAGGAAACACAGCGGGCAAGTCTGGCTCGTGTGATGAGCCGTTGGGATGCGGCTCGCAAGTGATTGGGGACGCAGCGTCGCCACCCGCTGCCGGAGTGGAGGATCTGCCCCGGAGCTTCTATACCCTCTGACGCGCCAGACTCGGGTTACTTTGAATATCATGAGACAGAGCTGATCATGATCTGATGGTGGTTGTGTGGTAGGACTGGTAATGCGAAGCGCGAGATGACTGCGCTCGCGACGAGGTCGCACCTTGACGAGCCCTCGATAGTGAGCTCGGAGAGGCGAGACTGGCTGGACTAAGAGCTCGAGGTATTCTATGTGCAGTCTGAGGGGGATTCGTACGTATAAACAGCCGAAAGGAGAGGTTTGCGGAGGAGGGTCCGTCGTACGGATGGCCCGATGCGAAGGGAGGGTTTGGATGAGAGAAAGCCAGGAGAGAAAGTGTCTGTGCGTGTAAGAACACGACTATGCGAGCACGACGAGGACGGCACCGCCGAGGACGGACGCCGCGAGCGCGAGCGTGCTCTGGCTCCAGAGCGCCGCGGCGCCGCCCTTGCTGCTCGTGTGCGTCGGCGAGGTGCCGGTTGCGACCGCCGTTCCGTTCGTGGATCCGGGAGTTCCGGTGGGCTCGGCTGGGGAGCAGGGGTTAGGGGAAGCAGAGAAAGTGCCGCGAGGCACGACGTACTGATCGGCCCGGTGTTGTCGGTGAAGGCGCAGGCGGCGTCGGTACAAAGGCACGTGTTTCCCATGGGGTCGAAGAACTGCGATGTTGATCGGTATCAGCAATGTCCCGAAGCAGACAGTGTGAGGGAAGCTGACCGCCGTGCTGCAGTTGTCGGAGAGGTGGTGGCGAACTCCGACTTCGGGCAGGAAAGCGCGTTAGCTGCAGCTCTGAGACTTGTTACAGAATATAACTCACTCGTAGTGTTCTGAGCAGGAACCGGGTTCTGCGGTGTGGGCGGGCTGACGGGGCACCCGTAGCACGTCGTCCTGCGACGCCACCGCCACCAAAAAGTTAGCCGGTCGCCCTCCATTCCGCTGCATCTCTCCGTCAAGATTAATTTCGTACCAGGGAAAGTCAATGAACGGGCAGTTGAGGAGAAAGCCCTGCTCGTTGGTGGGCATGCCGTTGCAGATCTTGGCGTCGACAACCGGAGTCGAGCACTGCAGCGCCGTCACGTTCCCAATGTTCGCGTTCGTGACGGGTTCCTTGACCCATTCGAGGAGCTTGTAACCCGCAAGATCCAATCAGTAGGGAACTCTCAATCGACGCGGTGAGAGAGGCGCGCACTTGTTCGTTCGAGACGATCCAGGTGTCGGGGTACGTCTGGACCCAGTCAAGGAATTCGTTGATCATCTCGCGCGTGCTGATTGGGTCTGTGACACCCGGGTAGCCGACGGCGACGTGGATGGGGCTGTGAGGAGGGCGAGTCAGCGTGCGTTCGCGGAGTCGCGGAACTGCGGGGAGGCGCACTGGGTGTAGAGTCCGAACGGCGCGCGGTTGCCATTGTCTGCCGTAAGATCCTTGCTCAGGATCTCCTTAAATCATGGGAAAGAGGGAGTGAACTCACAGTGCGTGAGGAACGTCGCCTTCATCCACGCGAGCGCGTCCGCCGGGTCCGTGCTGTCGAGCCAGACGTCCTGCGGATTCGGCCGAATCAGCTCAGTCTCTCACACCTGCGAACGGAGGGAGTGGGACGCCAAGCCAGTCCTTCCCGCATCCCGAGCGCGCAACACGCACCATCAAGTGGATGCCTGCCGCTCCTTTCTCGTCAAACGTGGCATACATCGGGATCTCCCAAAGACCAGCCTGGATCGTGAACTCGGCGGTCAATCGACGTCCGCTCGCAGCGCCCGGGAGAAACGCACGAGCTTGAGCTGCCCCTGACACACGTCCGTCACCTCGAGGCAGTCGTTCGCAAAGCCGTAGTCGAGCGTGTAGGGCCAGTACTGTTTGGAGAATGTGGTGTGTCAGCCTCACAAAAAAAACCCACATTCCGACTGGAAAGTGGAGAGGGCCGCACCGCATCCGTGTTGCTGTCATTCGCGGGCGTCGCGGACGTCGCGGACGAGTCGTACTGCGCCCCCGCACGGACCCATCAGCGCCTTGCTCCACATCTCATCAAATTGAATAAGCACTGACGACAAAACCGGCAGTGTGCAGCTGCGTGAGCGTGTCGGCGTTGTAGCTGAGCAGCGGCGCGCGGAACCCCTGGATGCTCTTGACGGGGATCCCGGAGAACGCGTTGAGCGCCTTGAGGTTCCCGAGGATCTCGGACGAGTTGGGTCTGTTGAGACCAAAAAGAAGAGTTAGTTGTATGCAGTCTGGGGAGAGTGAAGACGACGTGGGAAGACTGACGTTCCGACCTGTGGAGCGAGCGAGGCGTCAGTCGCTGAGAATAAAGTCCCGAGGAGAAAATGGCGAGAGACTCACGTGCGTCATAGTGTGGTCCTGCACATTCAAAGCAAGCAATCAACGTCACGCTCCCCCTTCCGCCACTCGCCCTCCCGCCACCAACCACGTCGCTGGGGAAACGCTCACCGCAATCTCGTTTCCAGCGACATACCAGTCCGTGACCATCGAGTAGTTCGTGCTGCACCACCGTTGTAAGGCCATCAGCCGTCCAATCCATCCCTGGGTTATGCGCCCAGGAGAGTGCCGACGCACTAGCTCAGACTGCAGGGGCGACAGCGCTCAAGGTCAGCTTCTCATGACCTCCACCACCAAGCCCGGCTTCAAAAATGAATAAACGCACCTGGTAAAGTAGGTCATCTTGGGGTGACACCCATTCGGGTTCGTCCGGTTCGCAAGGAAGTAGTTGACCGCCTCCTACTCCGTCCCAGTCCATCAGCGCCCCTCCCTTTTCTCAAAGAGCGGTCAAAACCAACGATAGTGTACGACTCGATCGCATCGTCCGCCGTGAACGCTGCAGCCGCCGCATCTCGTCAGCCTCTCGCTCGCTCCCCGGAGCCTCGGTGCGAAACGACGCACTGACGAACTGCGGCACGGCAGTAGGGTCAAGGCCGCCTGGAGGTTTTATGGATGCGCACTGCGTTTTTAAACCTCGGTCAGCGAAGAAGAGGCAGCAGCTGGACGCCGAGGTGGGCTCACGTTGCACGCCGGAAGCACACACGCCGTCGAGTCGCAGGAGTAGCCAGCTGATCTGCAGTTGCGGTTCGCATCAGCCTTTTATTTCCTGAGATGGTGAGACGAGGTTGGAGCAGAGGACTGTTGTCGTCCACCCACGCCGCCGGGTCCCCCGAACGACACTCCTGTCGCCGAACGCTCGGCACCTTAGCTCGGCCTGCCCGCGGCGTCCACCCTCGCTTCTTTCGCCCCAGATGCCCACCTAGGAAGCGTGTGTTGCAGAGCCGAGACTCACTGAGGACTGCTCGTTGCGCCCGAGACGGACCCGTCCTGCGCCACCACGAGCGCCGCGGCGGCGAGCGCGACGCCGAGCGCCGAGAGCTGGCTTGATCGCATCCTCTGGCCTGGTCTGAGGTGTGTACGCGGTGGGGGGGAGCTCTGGAGGGGGGAGATCGGAAGAGCACACGTCTGAACTCCAGTCACCCGTTAGATCTC